>ERZ1292640.4065-Hain-H43-02um-R1-4065-length-11242-cov-4_pt1 | contig 11242 bp, 23 predicted proteins | sample MGYA00564404_ERZ1292640 | MGnify/ENA primary metagenome ERZ1292640 (study PRJEB36523, sample SAMEA6512636) | groundwater metagenome | collected 2019-01-08 | study: AquaDiva: Metagenomics assemblies of 32 groundwater samples | reverse complement strand
TTTAAGATTAAGAATAATGTCTGTAACATCTTCTTTTACACCTGGAATAGATGAAAATTCATGAAGAACACCATCTATTTTAATAGCTGTAATTGCAGCCCCTTGAAGAGATGATAATAAAACCCTTCTTAAAGCATTACCTAAAGTCAAACCAAAACCTGTTTCTAGTGGTTCAATAGTAATATCCGCAACATTCACATGCTCAGAATTGACTACTAACTTAGAAGGCTTTATCAACTCATTCCAATTCTTGGATAACTGTACCATATTAGTCCCCTATAAATTATGATAAACTATACTCTTCTACGCTTTGGCGGACGACAACCATTATGAGCAACCGGCGTAATATCTTTAATTGAAGCAACTGAGAAATGAACACCTAAAGCTCTTAAAGCGGCCTCCCTTCCATTCCCAGGACCCGTAACTCTAACAGAAATAGTCTTTAAACCATGTTCCTTTGCGATACCTGAAGCGTGATCAGCAACCACCTGAGCAGCATGGGGTGTAGATTTTTTTGCACCTGTGAACCCATGTATACCAGCTGAAGACCAAGAAATCACATTTCCTCTTAAATCAGCAATTGTTATAATTGTATTATTAAATGTAGCTTGAACATGCGCCACACCAACAACAATATTTTTTCTTGCTCTCTTCTTTATAGTTTTTGCGTCTTTAGACATAATCTACCCTATTTCTTTTTATTAGCTACTGTTTTAGCCTTACCTTTTCTTGTTCTTGCATTAGTTCTGGTTCTTTGCCCTCTAACAGGTAATCCTCTACGATGACGCAAACCTTCATATGAACCTAAATCCATTTTAGTTTTTATATTATTCATAACAACACGTTTACATTCACTTTCAACAACATATTCTTTGTCGAGAATCTCACGTAATTGTACAATTTGGTTATTATCAAGTACACCAGGCTTGATATCTTCGCCAGCACCTAACTTCTTACAAACATCAACAGCAGTTGAGTGACCAACGCCATAAATGTAAGTTAGTGCAATAACCAATCTTTTATTATCAGGTATATTTACGCCTGCTACACGAACCACAACTATTTCTCCTAAAAATATGTTAATATTGCTTTAAAAAACTTTATACTTAAGTTTTAATTTGTAATTCTTTAAAATGCATAAGAGCTGATATAATAATTTTTTTTTTATTATAGTCAAGAGTTCATGTTAATTTTAAAATTATTTTACAAATAGTTTATTTTAAATTTCCCTTAATAAGCTCAGCAATTAATTCTTTCGGCTGATTAGCGTCAAATTTAACTAACTTATGCTTATAATATTCTAACAAAGGGTATGTACTAGTTTTAAACACATTGATACGATCCCGTATTACTGCTTCAGAATCATCTCCCCTTCTTATAAAATTCTTTGAGTGACAAGCATCACACTCATTTTCTACTTTAGTATTATTAAAGTAGCTATTATAAATAGAACCACATTTACTACAAGCAAATCTTCCCGTGACTCTCTTTACCAAAATATCTTCATCTATATCAAAATAAAATACTTTATCAACTTCTGTATTATATTTTTTAAGAATATTTTCTAATGACTTCGCTTGAATAACACTTCTTGGATATCCATCTAAAATCACATTCTTTGTATTTGAAAGACCTTTAAAAAAACCATCTATCAAATCATTCACTAAATCGTCACTAACTAACAATCCTTTATCTAAAATATCCTTAATTTTCAATCCAAAATCAGTATTTTTCTTAGCAATATCTCTTAGTAAATCACCAGTTGATACTTTAACAAAATCGTCTGACTTTGATAATATTTCAGCTTGAGTTCCTTTACCACATCCTGGAGGTCCTAAAAAAATTAATATATTCATTTAATTCCCTTATTTAGTTTTTTTAATAAACTTTGATATTGTCTTGTATATAAATGTGTCTGCACCTGTGTTACCGTATCCATAACAACATTCACAACAATCAAAATACTAGTTCCACCAAGATAAAATGGTACTTTATATTTAGCTATAAGAACCTCAGGTAAAACACAAATGAATGATAAATAAGCTGCACCAAGCACGGTCATTCTAGTTAAAACATAATCAAAATAAGTTGAAGTATGATTACCAGGACGTTTCCCAGGAATAAATCCACCATACTTCTTTAAATTTTCTGCTGTTTCTTCAGGATTAAAAATTATAGCAGTATAAAAGAAAGAAAAGAACACTATAAGCAAAATATATAAAAATAAATATAATGGTTCACCATGACGTAAATATGATACTATTGACTCAAGAATTCCAGGCTCACCATCTGCTCCAGACTTAGTAAAATTAACTATAGTCAAAGGGAATAGCAAAATTGAACTTGCAAATATTGGTGGAATGACACCAGCAGTATTTATTTTAATTGGTATATAACTAGTATCAGCCTCATAAATCTTATTTCCCACTTGTCTGCGTGGATACTGAACTGGAACACGATTTTGAGATCTTTCCACAAAAACAATCAAGTAAATTAACCCTACACTTATAATAAGTAAAAATAAAATAAAGAATATGGATATAGCGCCTGTTCTACCTAAATCTAACAATACAGCCAAAGCTTGAGGTAACCCAGCAACTATCCCAGAGAAAATTATTAAGGAAGTTCCATTACCTATGCCACGAGCAGTAATTTGTTCACCTAACCACATTAAGAAACATGTTCCACCTGTTAAAGTAATTACTGTAGCAATTCTAAAAAATAAACCAGGCTCTGTTACTGCAGGTCCTGAAGTAGAAACCATACTCTCTAAGCCGACAGCTATCCCAAAACCCTGAAAAATTGATAATAATATTGTTCCATATCTTGTATATTGATTTATTTTTTTTCTACCAGCTTCTCCCTCTTTTTTTAGAGCTTCTAGTGGTTTATGTATTACTGATAATATCTGAATAATAATTGATGCAGTAATATACGGAGTGATTGATAATGCAAAAATAGTCATTCTTCCTAGTGATCCACCAGAAAGCATATTAAACATTCCAAGAACCCCACCGGAATTGGCTTGCGCTATCTCAGCAATAACAGCTGAATTAATTCCTGGAACTGGTATATATGAACCTAGACGAAAAACAATTAAAGCAAATAAAGTAAATAGAATCTTATCCTTAAGCGCAGAATCCTTTGCAATTAGACTTAAATCTGGTGTTTTATTTGCTGATCTTGTCATTTACAATACTAAATATTAAATTTCTTCTACTTGAGCCGCAGAATATAACACTACTTTTCCACCATTATTATTTACAATTTCAATAGCTCTTGCAGAGGCAAAATCTACTTCAATCGTTGTAGGATAAGTAAACTCACCCTTAGCTAATAATTTTAAAGGTAAATAAAATTTCTTCACAATACCTAGAGCAAGCAAATCATCTTTTGTGATTTTAGCTTGGTCAAGTTTTCCTACTCTGATAAATTCAGCTAAATCACCAAGGTTAATAGTGTTCATTTCAACTCTATTGATTGATTTAAAACCTCTTTTTGGTAGTCTTTGAATGATTGGCATTTGCCCACCTTCAAAAGCTTTAATCGCAATACCAGATCTAGCTTTTTGCCCTTTATGCCCTTTACCAGAAGTTTTACCTAGACCTGACCCAGTTCCTCTACCTAAACGCTTTGTATTTTGTTTCGATCCAGGTTGTGCATATAATGTATTTAATTTCATAATATTCAAGTCCTTTTTAATTTTCTACTTTTAGTAAATGCTTAACTTTATTTACCATACCTAAAATTGATGGAGTCTCTGTTAATTGACGCATACGGCCAATTTTATTAAGCCCTAACCCTATAAGCACTTGACGCTGCGATTTATCACGCCCTATTGGACTCGATTTTTGCGTCACAGTGATGACTTTCTTCTCTTTTTTCTCTTCAGCCTTTCTCTTGGTCATTTTATCCTCTTTAGAAAGCAAAATTATTATGCTTCTTCTGTTTTATTTTTACGTGTTGAAAATATTTCGCTAACTTTTTTATTTCTTCTTTCAGCGATTTGCTTTGGTGAAGAAAGCTTCAGTAACGCATCGAATGTCGCGCCGATCATGTTATGCACATTTGAAGATCTTAAGGATTTCGCAACAACATCATGCACACCTAACATCTCAAACACCGCACGCATTGAGCCACCAGCAATAATTCCTGTTCCAGCTGGAGCAGTTCTTAGCATAACTTTACCAGCGCCTGAATGCCCGACAACATCATGATGAACAGTTCTATTTTCTTTCAAATATATTCTCACCATATTTTTCTTCGCAGCTTGAGATGCTTTGGTCTTGGCTTCCATAACTTCTTTTGCTTTACCTAGACCGTAACCTACCATGCCTTTGCCATTCCCAGCTACTACTACTACAGAAAATCCGAATCTTCTACCACCTTTAACTACCTTAGCTACCCTTCTTACAGAAACGAGAACTTCTTTATGTTCTGATTCATTATTTGTAGTTTCATTGTTATTTGATGCCATACTTTACCTACTCTTACTATTAAAATGACAATGTTGATCTAGCAGCATCTGCTAATGCTTTCACTTTACCATGATAAAGCTTATTACCACGATCAAATACGACTTCTTTAACCCCAGCTTTTTTAGCCTTTTTGGCAATTAACTCACCAACTTTGGAAGCTGAATCAACATTTGATTTTTTAGGTAAAGCTTTCAATTCTTCACTTAATGTAGATGCAGCAGCTAATGTTACGCCATTTACATCATCAATAATTTGAGCATATATGTGGCTATTAGAACAAAAAACACTTAATCTTGGTCTAAGATTACGTCTTTGCTTTAAACCATAGCGAACTCTGCTTGCTAATCTTATTTTACGAACTATTTTCTTAAAACTACTACTCATATAGCATCTACCTATTTTTTCTTACCAACTTTACGAACAATGACTTCATCAGAATATTTAACACCTTTACCTTTATATGGTTCTGGTTTTCTTAAACTTCTAATTAAAGCCGCAACTTCGCCTACTAATTGCTTATCAAATCCAAAAATATCAATCTGCGTAGGTTTAGGACATTTAATAGTTATACCGCTTGGTATAATATATTTTATATCATGACTATAACCTAAATAGATCGTAAGGATATTACCATTTACTGCGGCTTTATAACCAACACCATTAATTTCTAGAATCTTAGTAAATCCTGAGGAAACACCAACAATCATATTATTAATCAAAGTGCGAGACAATCCCCACATTGAACGACTTTTTTTATCCTCTCCCTTGGGAGACACAAAAATTTTAGACTCTTGTTTTTGATAATCTATTCCAACTGTATTATTGAATGGATATTCTAATTTACCTAATTTACCTGTAACTATAATATTTCTATCTGTTAAATTTACTTCAACTCCAACAGGAACAGAAACAGGTTGCTTTCCAATACGTGACATATAATTTACCTCTTAGAAAACTTTACACAACACTTCACCACCTACATTATGGTGAATTGCATTTTTATCTGAAATTACTCCTTTTGGAGTAGAAAGTATGACTAAACCTAACCCATTGAAGTGTTTTTTTGTTTTTAAATCATCTATTGAATAATAAATACGTTTTCCTGGCTTAGAAACACGATCAATTGATTTAATTACTCCAGCATCTTGGAAATATTTTAACCTAATATTCAAATTAGAAATATTTTTTCTAACTTCTTCTTTTGTGAATGAAGAAATAAAACCTTCTTCTTTCAAAACCTGTAATACAGCTACATGCAAATTTGAGTATGGAGCAAGAACATTTGTTAAACGAGCTGCTTGCCCATTTCTTATTCTTGTTAACATATCTGCTAATGGATCACTATGTGACATTTCTTTATTCTCCTTGACTTACCAACTTGCCTTTATTACACCCGGCAATTTACCAGATGAGGCTAGTTCACGCAACATATTTCGACAAAGACCAAAGAAACGATAATTTCCTCTTGGTCTACCTGTAATTTCACATCTTCTTCTAACTCTTACATTAGAACCATCTTTAGGCATTGAAGACAATTTCTGTACAGCAGCAAATCTTTCCTCTAATGGTAAAGTTTTATTGTGAATAAGCTCTTTCAGCTTGCTTCTTTTTTCTCTAGCCTTAAGTGACTTGGCTATTCTTTTCTTATTTTTATCTATTGAACTAATTTTTGCCATATTCAAAACACCTAAAGTTTAGTTTAATTAAAAGGAAAATGCATACCAGATAATAAGCTTTTTGCTTCTTTATCTGTTTTTGCAGTGGTTACAACCGTAATATCCATGCCACGAATAGTATCAATTTTATCGTAATTTATCTCAGGAAACACAATCTGCTCTTTAATACCAAATGAGAAATTACCTCTTCCATCACAGTTTTTCACAGTGAATGGTCTCAGCTCTCTACATCTTGGTAATGCAACAAGAATCAATCTTTCTAAAAATTCATACATACGTTTACCACGTAAGGTAACCTTACAACCGATTGGCATTCCTTCTCTTGTCTTAAAAGCAGCATTCGCTTTTTTCGCATTACATATTACAGGCTTTTGACCTGAAATTTGTGTAAGATCATTTACCGCATTATTAATAACTTTACTGTCTTTTACTGCGTCACCAACACCCATGTTAATACAAATCTTAACAAGTTTAGGAATTTCCATATGATTTTTATAGTTAAACTCTTCTTGGAGCTTCTTTACCACATGCTTTTTATATAATACATCAAAACGATCCATTGCTTTCCTCTTAAAATCCTATGCTATTTCTTAGTTTCTATAATTTCACCAGATTTTTTAGCAAATCTAACTTTCTTTCCAGCTTCTAAAATCTTAAATCCAACTTTTGTAGGACGACCATCATTGTCTAAATAAGCAATATTAGAAACTTGTATCTTAGCTTCTTTTTTTACTATTCCACCAGCCTCAGTTCTTGTAGCTTTTTGGTGCTTAGTAACAATATTTACGCCAGCAACTATAGCACGATTTTCACCTGGAAACATCTTTAAAATTTCGCCTTTTTTTCCCTTGTCTCTTCCGGTTAGTACAATAACTGTATCGCCTTTTCTTAATTTTTGCTTAACCATGATTTACAATACCTCTGGAGCTAATGAAATAATTTTACTAAAGTTTTTGGCTCTTAATTCTCTGCTAACTGGACCAAAAACACGAGTACCTACACTTTCGCCTTGTTTATTGATTAGAACAACTGCATTCTTATCAAACTTTACATAGCTACCATCACTACGGCGAACTTCTTTAGCAAGCCTCACTATTACTGCACGATATTTCTCACCTTTTTTCACCTTCCCTCTTGGTACAGCAGCTTTTACAGAAACCACTATTATATCACCAATTGTTGCAATAGTACGATGAGTACCGCCCAATACTTTAATGCATTGAACTTCTTTTGCACCTGAATTATCGGCCACTTCTAGCCTTGTTTGCATTTGAATCATGATAATTCCTTATATTTTTATCTAGTCAATTTACGCTTCTACTACATGCCATTTTTTTGTTTTAGAGATAGGCTTTGACTCTATTATTTTAACAGCTTCACCTTCTTTATAACGATTTTCAGGATCATGAACAGAATATTTCTTAAATACACTTACTGTTTTACCATATTTAGGGTGAGCATAACGTCTTTCAACCTTTACAGTAATAGTTTTGTCAGCTTTATTACTAACAACTACTCCTTGCAAAATCTTCCTAGGCATCTTTCCCCCCATTAACCGAATTATTTATCATTGTTTTTATTCTTGCGATAGTTTTTCTTATAAAAGAAAATCTTGCAGTATTAGCTACACTACCACTAGCTTTTTGAAAACGTAAATTAAATAATTCCTTTTTAAAATTACCACAAAGAACCTCTAGTTCATCTGAAGTTTTGTTCTTTAATTCTGCATTCTTCATTGTTAACTCCATAAACGCTTAACAAATTTTGTTTTAATCGGCAATTTAGCACCACCTTTTTCAAAAGCTTCTTTAGCTATTTCTTCAGGAACACCATCAAGCTCGAATAATATCTTACCTGGCTTAACTCTGCAGGCCCAGTATTCAGGGGCACCTTTGCCTTTACCCATACGAACCTCAGCAGGTTTCGAGGATACTGGTAAATCTGGAAATATCTTAATCCATAATTTTCCCTGTCTCTTAATGAAACGAGTAATAACTCTTCGAGCTGCTTCAATCTGTCTTGCAGTAACTCTTTCTGGCTCTAAAGCTTTTAAGCCATAATTACCAAATGCTAAAGAAAAACCAGCTTTAGCAAAACCGTGAATTCTACCTTTATGTGCTTTACGAAATTTTGTCTTCTTAGGAACTAACATGAGTAAAAAAACCTTTGTTTAAATTAAATACGCTTTATATCTAGCAATTCTTTCTTAGATGAATCACCTTTATATACCCACACTTTTACACCAATCACACCATAAGTCGTGTTGGCTCTAGCAATACCATAATCAATATTAGCTCTCAAAGTATGTAATGGCACTCTGCCTTCTCTATACCATTCTGTTCTTGCAATCTCTGCACCGCCTAAACGACCCGCGCAGTTAATTCTAATACCTAAAGCGCCAAATCTTAAAGCAGATTGTATAGATCTTTTCATAGCTCTTCTAAAAGAAATACGTTTCTCTAATTGCTGAGCTATAGATTCAGCAATTAATGTTGCATTTGTTTCTGGCTTTCTTACTTCTACAATATTTAAGAAAATTTCGCAATTTGAAATTTTACTTACTTGAGCTTTTATTTTTTCAATATCAGAACCTTTACGCCCAATCACAACACCGGGTTTAGCCGTATGAATTGTGATGATCATTTTTTTCACTAATCTCTCAATTTCAATCCTACTAATTCCAGCTTGTTCTAGAGTTTTCTTAATGTAATTTCTTATTTTAAGATCTTCATGTAACTGATTAGCATATTCTTTACCGGCATACCACACAGACTCACTTGTCTGATTAATACCGATACGTAATCCAATAGCATTTACCTTCTGGCCCATGAACTAACTCTCCCTAATTTCAACTAATTTAATTGATATATTACTAAAAGGCTTTTTAATTCTATAGCCCCTTCCTCTAGCTCTCGGCATAAAACGCTTCATAACTATAGATTTACCAACTAACACTTCTGCAACGAATAAATTATCTATATCCATGCCATGATTATTTTCCGCATTAGCAACAGCAGATTGTAAACATTTAAGCACTTCTTTAGATATTCTTTTCTTACTAAAAGATAACTGCACCAAAGCATTGTTTACATGCAAATTTCTAATTAAACCAGCTACTAAACCCAATTTACGAGGACTTACTCTTAAATTTTTTGCCGTAGCAGTTGAAATATTAAACATATCGATATTTTTCTCTGTTTTCATAATTCACACTATTTCTTAGCTTTTTTATCTGCACCATGACCATTATAGGTTCTAGTTGGAGCAAACTCACCAAACTTATGCCCTACCATTTCTTCACGAATAGTAACAGGTATATGTTTTTTACCATTATAAACCATGAAGGTTATTCCAACAAACATCGGAATAATCGTTGACCTTCTTGACCAAATTTTTACAACTTCTTTCTTACCAGATTCAAGAATTTTAGTTGCTTTTTTTATTAAATAACCATCAACAAATGGTCCTTTCCAAACTGATCTAGCCATAGTTTACCTATCTCTTACCTTTTTCTAAATGTCTCGACCTAATAATAAATTTAGATGTAAATTTATTCTTACGAGTCTTCTTACCTTTAGTAGATTTACCCCAAGGAGTACATGGATGTCTACCACCAGAAGTTTTACCTTCACCACCACCATGTGGGTGATCGATCGGGTTCATAGCAACCCCTCTAACAACCGGTCTTTTACCAAGCCATCTATTTCTACCAGCTTTACCAATCTTAATGTTTTGTTGATCACTGTTTGATACAGAACCAATGGTTGCCATACAATCTACAGAAACAACACGTAATTCACCAGAACGAAGACGCAATTGCGCATTACCAACATCTTTGCCGACTAATTGAATATAGCTACCAGCAGATCTTGCCAGTTGAGCACCTTTTCCTACTTTCATTTCTACGTTATGAATAATAGTACCAATTGGTATATGTTTTATAGGCAAAGCATTGCCAGGCTTAATATCTACATCAGTTCCCGCAACTACTTTATCGCCAACAGAAAGTTTTTGTGGCGCTATTATATACGATAATTCTCCATCTGTATATCTAATTAATGCAATAAATGCAGTACGATTTGGATCATATTCAATTCTTTCCACAACGGCTTCTACATTAAACTTATTTCTTTTAAAGTCAATGATTCTGTATTTCTGTTTATGACCACCACCTTTATGCCAAGAAGTAATTCTACCTTGGTTATTTCTTCCACCTGTAGATTTCTTACCCACTGTCAAAGTCTTAACAGGTTTTCCTTTCCATAATTCACTACGGTCAACAATAACAGTTCCTCTAAGGGAAGGCGTGACCGGATTAAATGTTTTTAAAGACATCTTCTATACCCCCGATGTTAAATCGATTGTTTGGCCCTGCTCCAAAGTAACAATGGCTCTCTTAAATCCACTTCTAAATCCTTCACGGCCTTTAAAAAGCTTTCTTTTTCCTTGAGAATTTGAAACATTCACTTGTTTCACCTTAACACCAAAAACTGCTTCAACAGCTTTCTTAATTAGTAACTTGTCTGCACAAGAAGATACTTCAAAAAAATACTTATTGCTTTCAGCAGCCATAGTCGCTTTTTCAGTGATCAAAGGTCTTCTAATAATATCATAATAAGTTGAGTTAATTGCTTTGCTCATTATTGTAACCTTTCCTCTAGAGCGCTTAACGCATCTTTTGTTAAAATAAGATATTCATGCTTAAGAATGTCGTAAACATTGGCACCTATTGTTGGCAAAACACAAATATTGATTAAATTTTCTGCCGCTGCTTTAAAATTATTATCAATGTCCTTACCGTCAATCACTAAAATCGAACGTGAATTAAAATTCTTTAATTTTAAATTCAGTAAAGCAGTTTTAGGCTCACTTAGCACAGCTCTATCAATCACAATTAATTTTTGCTCCGCTAATTTACTAGAAAGAGCAATTTTTAAACCTAATTTTCTAACTTTTTTAGGGACATCAAACTCATGTGAACGCACCACTGGACCAAAAATTGTAGCACCACCTTTACATTGAGGAGCTCTTAATGTTCCAAGCCGAGCATAACCAGTACCATATTGATTATAAGGTTTTTAACCTGTT
>ERZ1292640.4064-Hain-H43-02um-R1-4064-length-11242-cov-9_pt1 | contig 11242 bp, 6 predicted proteins | sample MGYA00564404_ERZ1292640 | MGnify/ENA primary metagenome ERZ1292640 (study PRJEB36523, sample SAMEA6512636) | groundwater metagenome | collected 2019-01-08 | study: AquaDiva: Metagenomics assemblies of 32 groundwater samples | reverse complement strand
ACGATCAGACGGCCGCCCGACAGGCCCTTGCCGACAAAGTCGTTGGCTTCGCCGGCGAGGGTCAGCGTGATGCCGCGCGGGATGAAGGCGCCGAAGCTCTGGCCGGCCGAACCCGTGAAGTTGACGCGGATGGTGTCGTCAGGCAGGCCGGCGCCGTGATAGCGCTTCGTCACCTCGTAGCCGAGCATCGTGCCCGCCGTGCGGTCGGTGTTGTGAATGGGGAACGTCAGTTCCACCGGAGCACGGCGTTCCAGCGCCGGCGCGGCCTGCTCGATGATGCGGCGGTCGAGCACCTTGTCGAGGCCCGCATCCTGCTTGCAGGTGGCGCGCCGCGCGGCATCCGCCGGCATGTCGGGTACGTGCAGCAACTGCGACAGGTCGACGCCCTTCGCCTTCCAGTGGTCCTTCGCCGGCGTGAAGTCGAGGCATTCGGCGCGGCCGATCATCTCGTCGAAGGTGCGGAAGCCCAGTTCCGCCATCAGCTCGCGCACTTCCTGGGCGATGAAGTGGAAGAAGTTCTGGACGAACTCGGGCTTGCCGCTGAAGGTCTTGCGGAGTTCAGGATCCTGCGTGGCAATGCCGACCGGGCAGGTGTTGAGATGGCAGACGCGCATCATCACGCAGCCCATCACCACCAGCGGCGCGGTGGCAAAGCCGAACTCTTCGGCACCCAGCAGGGCGGCAATCACCACGTCGCGGCCGGTCTTCATCTGCCCGTCCACCTGGACCACGATGCGATCGCGGAGGCGGTTCATGAGCAGCACCTGCTGCGTTTCGGCGAGGCCCAGCTCCCACGGCACGCCGGCGTGCTTCAGGCTGGTGAGCGGCGAGGCGCCGGTGCCGCCGTCGTGGCCCGAGATGAGGACGACATCCGCATGGGCCTTCGAGACACCCGCGGCGACGGTGCCGACGCCCGATTCGGCAACCAGTTTCACGTGCACGCGCGCCACCGGGTTGGCGTTCTTCAGGTCGAAGATCAACTGCGCGAGGTCTTCGATCGAGTAGATGTCGTGGTGCGGCGGCGGCGAGATCAGGCCGACGCCGGGCGTGGAGTGCCGGACCTTGGCGATCCACGGGTAGACCTTGTGGCCGGGCAACTGGCCGCCTTCACCGGGCTTGGCGCCTTGCGCCATCTTGATCTGCAGGTCGTCGGCGCTCACCAGGTATTCGCTGGTGACGCCGAAGCGGCCCGAGGCCACCTGCTTGATCGCGCTGCGGCGCGAATCGCCGTTGGCGTCGGGCACGTAGCGCGCCGGGTCTTCGCCGCCTTCGCCGGTGTTGGACTTGGCGCCCATCCGGTTCATGGCAATGGCGAGCGTCTCGTGCGCCTCGCCGCTGATCGATCCGTACGACATCGCACCGGTCGAGAAGCGCGGCAGGATCTTTTCGATCGGCTCGACCTCGTCCAGCGCCACGGGCAGGCCGAACGGCTTCATCCCGAACAGGCCGCGCAGGGTCGCGCGCTGCTTGCTCTGGTCGTCGACCAGGCGGGTGTAGTCCTTGAAGATGCCGTACTGGCCGCTGCGCGTCGCGTGCTGGAGCTTGAAGACCGTGTCGGGGTTGAAGAGATGGACCTCGCCGTCCCGGCGCCACTGGTACTCGCCGCCGTTGGCGAGTGCGGCGGTCGGGCTCAAGCCCGACCCCACATTGAACGCCCGCGCGTGCCGTTGCCGCACTTCTTCGGATATCTGCACCACGCCGACGCCGCCGATGCGCGAGGCCGTCGACGTAAAGTACTTGTCGACGAACTGGCGGTCGAGGCCGATGGCCTCGAAGATCTGCGCGCCGCAGTAGCTCTGCAGCGTCGAGATGCCCATCTTCGACATCACCTTCAGCACGCCCTTGTTGAGCGCCTTGATGTACTTGGTGACCGCCTGATTGTGGGTGACGTTCGGCAGCGAGCCCTGGCGAATCAGGTCGTCGAGCGTCTCGAAGGCCAGGTAGGGGTTGACCGAGCCGGCGCCGTAGCCGATCAGCAGCGCGACGTGATGCACTTCGCGGGCTTCGGCCGTTTCCACGAGCAGCCCGCACTTGGTGCGCGTGCCTTCGCGCACCAGGTGGTGGTGCACGCCCGCGGTGGCCAACAGGGCGGGAATGGGCGCGTGCCTGGCGTCGACGCCGCGGTCCGAGAGGATGAGGATGCCGTAGCCAGACGCCACCGCGGCGCTGGCCTTGCGGCACAACTCCGCCATCGCGCGCTCCAGGCCCGGGCCGTCTTCATCAGGGTTGTAGAGCAACGGCAGGGTCGTCGATCGGAAGGGCGATCCGGGTGGCAGGTGGCGAAGCTTGGCGACCTGGTCGTTGTGCAGCACCGGGAACTCGACCTTGATCTGGCGGCAGTTGGCTGGTGCCGGATCGAGCAGGTTGCCCTCGGGACCGATCGTCGATCCCATCGACGTGACCAGCTCCTCGCGAATGGCATCGAGCGGCGGATTGGTCACTTGCGCGAACAGTTGCTTGAAGTAGTCGTAGAGCAGGCGCGGCTTGTCCGACAGCACGGCCAGCGCCGTGTCAGTGCCCATCGAGCCAATCGGCTCCTCGCCGTTCTGCGCCATGGGCGTCATCAGCACGCGCAGGTCTTCCTGCGTGTAACCGAAGGCCTGCTGGCGCCGGAACACCGTCTGGTGATCGGGGCGCTCGGCGGCGGCGTTGGGCAGGTTCTCGATGTCGACCAGGTTGTGCTGCAGCCAGTCCCCGTACGGCTGCTCGGCGGCGAGCGTGCGCTTGATCTCGTCGTCGCTGATGATGCGGCCCTGGCCGGTATCGATCAGCAGCATCTTGCCGGGACGCAGGCGGTCCTTGCGGACCACGTTGTCGGCGGGGATGTCGAGGACGCCGACTTCCGACGCCATAATCACGAGGTCGTCCTTGGTGATGCAGTAGCGTGACGGCCGCAGGCCGTTGCGGTCGAGCACGGCGCCGATCAGCGTGCCGTCGGTAAAGGTGATGGAGGCCGGACCGTCCCACGGCTCCATCAGCGACGAGTGGTACTCGTAGAACGCCCGCACCGCCGGGTCCATGGCCGGGTTGCCGGCCCACGGCTCGGGAATCATCATCAGCACGGCGTGCGGCAACGTCCGCCCCGCCATGACCAGGAACTCGAGCACGTTGTCGAACGTCGCCGTGTCGCTGCCGCCGGGCGTGATCACCGGCAGGACCTTCTGCAGCTCGTCGCCGAACACGCTCGACTTGAGCAGGCCCTCGCGCGCCTTCATCCAGTTGGCGTTGCCGCGCAGCGTGTTGATTTCGCCGTTGTGCGCGACGTAGCGGTACGGGTGCGCGAGCGGCCACGACGGGAAGGTGTTGGTCGAGAAGCGCTGGTGCACGAGCGCCAGCGCCGAGGCGAAGCTGGGATCCGACAGATCCGGGAACATCCCCTCGATCTGCGTGGCGGTGAGCATGCCCTTGTAGATGAGCGTGTTCGCCGAGAGGCTGGCGAGGTAGAAGTCCTGGCGATGTTCCGGCGCCAGGTTCAGCGTGGCGACGTCATGTTCGATGCGCTTGCGGGCGATGTAGAGCTGGCGCTCGAAGACCGGGCCGGTTGTGCGCGACCCGGTGTCAGCCGAGCACACGAACAACTGCTCGAACACCGGTGCCACCGCCGCCGCGCTCTTGCCAATCTTGGCGAGGTCGGTCGGCACCGGCCGCCAGCCCAGCACGGCCAGGCCCTCTTCGACCGCAATGCGGTGCACCAGCGCGCGCAACTGCGCCTGCGCCTTGTGGTCGTGGGGCAGGAACACCAGGCCCGCGCCGTAGGCGCCGGCCGACGGCAGCAGGAACTGCACGGTCTTGCGCAAGAACGCGTCCGGCATCTGGACGAGGATGCCGGCGCCATCGCCGGTGTCGGGGTCGGACCCGCAGGCGCCGCGGTGTTCGAGATTGATGAGGAGATCGAGGGCCTGGCGGACTATCGAGTGCGAGCGGACGCCCTTGATGTGCGCGACAAAGCCGACGCCACAGGCGTCGTGTTCGTCGCTGGAGCGATACAAGCTTCGCTGGTCACTAAGGTCGTCCATGGCAATCCCGCCCTATTAGAGAGAATCGCGATACATAACAAAAGCGCAATCTATTTATAAATAGAGTGAGCAAAAGAGATAGATCACGCCATCCACGGCAGATGAGCGCCATTGCGAAAACAGATGGGTCTACAACTCTTAATGAACGGGGGTGACGGCGTCCTGGTCCGACTCGCCGGTCCGGATGCGATAGATCTTCTCGATCGGCAGCACCATGATCTTGCCGTCACCCACCTCGCCGGTGCGCGCGGCGTTGATGATGGTGTCTATGGTCGGCTGCACGAAATGGTTCGAGACGCCGATCTCGAGCCGCACCTTCTCGGCCAGCGCCATCTTCACGCTGGTGCCGCGGTAGTTCTCGACATGCTCGATCTCGCCACCGTGCCCCTGCACGCGGCTGATCGTCAGCCCGCGCACATCGGCATGGAACAGGGCCTCGAGCACGTCGCTCAGCTTCTCGGGACGAACGATGGCGACGATCAGTTTCATAACTGTCCTCCACTCGACACCGCCACGGCATCCACCGCACTGCGCGCCACGGACGTTTCCTTCGGCTTCACCAGGATGGCGCCGTCGCCATGCGTGTACGCCTCTTCACCGTGATCGGTCACGTCCACGCCGACGCCCTCGTCGCGCGCACCAATCCTCAGCGGCATGACTAGCGCCAGCAGCTTCAGCAGCGTAAACGTCATGGCGCCGCTGTAGGCCAGCACGATCGCCACGCTCGCCAGTTGCGTCAGCACCTGGCCGGGATTGCCGCCCATCAGGCCGTTTGGTCCGCCGCTCCACGCCGCTTCGGCGAAGACGCCGGTGAGGATGGCGCCGGTGGCCCCGCCCAGGCCGTGCGCGGCGACAACGTCGAGCGAGTCGTCCAGCTTGGTCTTGGCGCGGTAGATGAGTGCGAAGTAACTGGGAAACGCGCCGATGGCGCCCATCGCAATCGCCGACGCGGGACTAATGTAGCCGGCCGCCGGCGTGACGACGACCAATCCGACGACGATGGCCGTGGCCGCGCCGACGGCAGTGACCGGCCCGCCGCGCAGCAGGTCAATCAGCGTCCACGTGGCCAGGGTGGCCGCGGGCGCGAGCAGCGTGTTGGCAAAAGCCAGCGACGCGGTGGTGCCGGCCGACAAGGCGCTGCCGGCGTTGAAGCCGAACCAGCCAAACCACAGCAGCCCGGCGCCGAGCATGGCAAACGGCACGTTGTGAGGCAGGATGGCGTGGCGGCCGTAGTCCTTGCGCGGTCCCACCACCAAGGCGGCCACCAGCGCCGCCGAGGCGGCGTTGACGTGCACCACGGCGCCGCCGGCGAAGTCGAGCGCACCCATCGACGCCAGGAAGCCGCCGCCCCACACCCAGTGCGCCACCGGGGCGTAAACCAGGACCACCCACAGGGTGATGAAAGCCAGGTAGGCGTTGAACCGCATCCGCTCGACCACCGCTCCCGAGATCAGCGCGGGCGTGATGATGGCGAACGTGCCCTGGAAGCACATGAACAACAGGTGCGGAATGGTGCCCTGGGCCTCGAGGCCGACGCCGCGCAGGCCGGCAAATGCCAGCGACCCAATCGCGGGGCCACCCGGCGCGAACGCCAGCGAGTAGCCGACGAGCGCCCACACCACGGCCACCGGGCCGAGGGCGACGAAACTCATCATCATGGTGTTGAGGGCGTTTTTCGAGCGGACCAAGCCGCCATAAAAGAACGCCAGCGCCGGGGTCATCAGCAGGACCAGCGCGGTGGCGACCAGCATCCACGCTATGTCGGCGTTGTTCATGACGATATTGAATAGGTAGAGGCCGTCTCATGTCCAATATGAGAAAGTTGTGGTTTCCATCTTAAGGAAAGGGGACGATATTCATTCATGGCCACCCCGACCAAGACCCGTTTCAACTGGAGCGACCCGTTCCTCCTTGACCAGCAACTCACCGCCGAAGAGCGCATGGTGCGAGACAGCGCCCGCGCCTACTGCACCGACAAGCTCGCGCCGCGCGCGCTCGAGATGTTCCGGAACGAGAAGCCCGACCCCTCGATCTTCCGCGAGCTGGGCGCCCTCGACATGCTGGGCGTCGTCATTCCCGAGGCCTATGGCGGCGCCGGGCTGGGCTACGTCGCCTACGGCCTGGTGGCGCGCGAACTGGAACGCGTCGACTCGGGCTTCCGCTCGATGATGAGCGTGCAGGGCTCGCTGGTGATGGTCCCGATCAACGAGTTCGGCACCGAGGCGCAGAAGCAGAAGTTCCTGCCCAAGCTCGCCTCAGGCGAGTGGATTGGCTGCTTCGGCCTCACCGAACCGAACGCGGGGTCCGATCCCGGCAGCCTGACGACCCGCGCGGTCAAGGTGGACGGCGGCTACCAGCTGACCGGCACCAAGTCGTGGATCAGCAACAGCCCGATCGCCGACGTCTTCATCGTCTGGGCAAAAGACGATGGCGAAGAGATTCGCGGCTTCGTGCTGGAGAAGGGCTGGAAGGGCCTGACGGCGCCGCCCATTCACGGCAAGGTCGGCCTGCGCACGAGCATCACCGGCGAGGTGGTGATGGACAACGTGTTCTGCCCCGAAGAGAACGCGTTCCCCGACATCAAGGGGCTGAAGGGCCCGTTCACCTGCCTGAACAGCGCGCGTTACGGCATTTCGTGGGGCGCGCTCGGCGCCGCCGAGGATTGCTGGCTGCGCTCGCGCGAGTACGTGCTCGAGCGCAAGCAGTTCGGCCGGCCGCTGGCCGCCAACCAGTTGATCCAGAAGAAGCTGGCCGACATGCAGACCGAGATCGCGTTGGGCCTGCAGGGGTGCCTGCGGCTGGGCCGCATGAAGGAAGAAGGCACGGCGGCGGTGGAGATCACGTCGCTGCTCAAGCGCAACTCAGCCGGCAAGGCGCTGGAGATCGCGCGGATGGCGCGCGACATGATGGGCGGCAACGGCATCACCGACGAGTTCGCGGTGATTCGCCACCTGGTGAACCTCGAAGTCGTGAACACCTACGAGGGCACGCACGACATCCACGCGTTGATCCTGGGCCGCGCGCAGACAGGCATACCGGCGTTCGCGAACTAGTCCGGCTGAAGCCGGACGCCACATCGATGTAGAGTCGGGCTTTAGCCGGACCGCAAGAGTCATGACCATTCCACTCTCCGTCCTCGACCTCTGTCCCATCGTCGAGGGCGGCACCGCGGCGCAGGCCTTTCGCAACACGCTCGACCTCGCGCAGCACGCGGAGCGGTGGGGCTACAACCGATTCTGGCTGGCCGAGCATCACAACATGCCGGGCATCGCCAGTGCCGCCACGGCCGTGCTGATCGGCCACGTCGGTGCGGGCACGACGACCATTCGCATTGGCGCCGGCGGCATCATGCTGCCCAACCACGCGCCGCTGCAGGTCGCGGAACAATTCGGCACGCTGGCGTCGCTGTTTCCCGGCCGTGTTGACCTTGGACTCGGCCGCGCTCCTGGCACCGATCACGCCGCCACCTACGCCTTGCGGCGCACGCTCAACGCCAATCCCGATGCCTTCCCGCAGGACGTGATGGAGCTGATGGACTTCTTCCGCGCGCCGCAGCCGAACCAGGCGGTGCGCGCGGTTCCGGGAGGCGGGCTCGACGTGCCGATTTGGATCCTCGGCTCGAGCACCTTTGGCGCGCAGGTCGCGGCGGCGCTCGGCCTGCCCTTCGCATTCGCGTCGCACTTCGCGCCGGCGCTGCTGGATGAGGCATCGCGAATCTATCGTGAACGGTTCAATCCGTCAGGGCAGCTGAAAACGCCGTACCTGATGCTGGGCGTCAACGTCGTTGCCGCGGACACGGATGCCGAGGCGAGGTTTCTCGCTTCGTCTGGCCGGCAGTCATTCGCCGCCTTGCGGGCCGGGCGGCCCATCACGCTACCGCCGCCATCGAAGGAGTGGGAACGCGAACCCGCGGACACGGCGACCGTCGACCAGGGGACGCGCGTGTCGTTCGTGGGTTCGCCGCAGACGGTGCACGCGCAGATGGCGGAGTTCGTGGAGAGGACCGGGGCTGACGAGCTGATCGTCGTGTCGCACATCTACGATCACGCGGCTCGTTTGAGGTCTTACGACATCGCGATCCACTAGCCACAGAGGACACAGAGGACACCGAGAACGCTTCTCTAAATGCGATCGAGCTTCGGATAGGCCGATCTGCATTTTGAAAGGATTTGCTCTGCGTCCTCTGTGTCCTCTGTGGCGAATTTACGTGACGGCGGCGCGAACGTTGAATCGCGGCTCGCGCCATTCGCCGGACGTCATCACCTGCTCCAGGTGAGTGGCGGCATCCCAAACATCGACGAATCGCGTGTAGAGCGGCGTAAAGCCGAAGCGCAGGATGTCGGGCGCGCGGAAGTCGCCGATGACGCCGCGCGCGATCAGCGCCTGCATGATCGGATAGCCGCCGGTGGCGTGGGCGAAGCTGGCCTGGCTGCCGCGGCTGCCGGCCTCGCGCGGCGTGACGAGGGTCAGGCCATGTCCGGCGCAGCGCGCCTCGACGAGCGCGATGAACAAATCGGTGAGCGCAATCGACTTCTGGCGGATGGCATTGATGCCGCCGTATGGTTCCGCCGCCAGCACCGTGTCGACACCACACTCGAGCGCCGCCATCGACAGCATGGGCGGCGTGCCGCAGATGAAGCGCGACATGCCAGCGCCCGGCCGATAGTCGGGCGTAAACGCGAACGGCGCCGCGTGGCCCAGCCATCCCGACAACGGCTGGCGCCAGTCTTCTCGATCGATCCAGGCAACGTGACGGGGATGCGCCCACGCGAAAGCCGGGGCGCCCGGGCCGCCGTTAAGGTATTTGTAGCCGCAGCCCACCGCGAAATCGGCGTCGGCGCCATTCAAGTCAACGGGCACCGCGCCCGCCGAATGGGCGAGATCCCACACCACCAGCGCGCCGGCGTTGTGCGCGGCGCGGGTGACGTCGGCCATGTGATGCATGCGGCCGGTGCGGTAGTTGACGTGCGTCAGCATCAGGATGGCGACGCGGTCGTCGAGTAGCGCCGGAATGTCGCCGGCGTCGGCGAGCACGAGCTCGAAGTCATGCTCGCGTGCCAGTGTGCCGGCGATGTAGAGGTCGGTGGGAAAGTTCGCCCGCTCCGACAGGATCGCCGCCTTCGCCGCCGGCTTCGGCGGTCCAGGCTGGCGCGATGCCGCGATCGCGAGGGCCGCGCTCAAGACCTTGTAGAGGTTGATCGAGGTCGAGTCGGCGACGACAACCTCGGCAGCGCCCGCGCCAATCAGGGGGGCGATCTTGCCGGCGATGCGCTGCCCCAGGTCGATCCAGCCCGCTCGGTTCCAGCTGCGAATCAGGCCAACGCCCCACTCGTCTTGCACGACCGCGGCCACTCGTGCGGCGGTGGCCGCGGGGAGTGCACCAAGCGAGTTGCCGTCGAGATAGATCACGCCGTCAGCATCGGCGCCGGCCATTGCGAACTGCGCGCGCAGGGGTGCCAGCGGATCGACCACATCACGAGCGAGGCACTCGTTGCGCGTAGTCATTGAGCTGGGCCTGGGGGCTTGGGGACCGACGACAGCGACCTCAACACCGCTCGCACCGGCGAGGCGTCGGCGTGCGCGAGCTTCAGCGGCAGGGCGATCAGCTCGTAATCGCCCTCGGTCACTTCGTCCAGCACCAGGTTCTCGAGGACGCGCATGTCGTGAGCGAGCAGTTGTTGATGGCTGTCGAGCGTCTTGCTGTCGGCCGGGTCTACCGACTGTGAATCGATGCCGACCAGCCGGACGCCATGCCGCGCGAGCCAGGAAATTGTCTGCGGCGCGAAAGCACTGAAGGCCGGCGACCATTCGGTGGGCGCGTGACGGCAGGTCCGCACCAGCACGCGCGGTGGCAGGCTGGCGGCGGCGTGCTGCAGGTGGTCGGGCGTAATCAGCGTACCCCGGTCGATCGCATGAATGACGCGGCACGGCCCCAGGAACGGCGCCAGGTCGAGCGCGCCGATCGGGCTGGCGTCCTGACCATAGTGAAGCGGCGCGTCGGCGTGGGCGCCCAGGTGAGGCGACATGGTGATCGCACTCACGTTGACCGGACAGCCGGGGCCCAGCTGCGCGTTCCATCGCTGCGTGTATGCGGTGTCGCCGGGGAAACACGGCGTCGCGACGGAGATGACCGGCGAAATATCCCAGAGTTGCATCGGTAGGGACACGATAACATCGCCGTCCATGTCTTCACCCACGGCTCCGACCGAGTCGCTCGTCCGCGTCATCGGCACGTTCGGGCTGGCCGCGGCCATCATCAACATCACCATCGGCGGCGGCATCTTCCGGTTGCCGGCCAACGTTGCGGGCTCGCTCGGCGCCGCCGCGCCCATCGCCTACGTGGTCTGCGCGCTGGCCATGGGCCTGATCGTGCTGTGCATTGCCGACGCCGGCAGCCGGGTGTCGCTCACGGGCGGGCCGTACGCCTATGTCGGCACGGCGTTCGGTTCGTACGCCGGTTTCCTGTCCGGCGTGTTGCTGTGGATGCTTGGCACGTTCGCGACGGCGGCCGTGTCCACGGTCTTCGCTTCGAGCCTGGGGTTGCTGGTGCCGGTGCTGGCCGGCCGCGGCATGGAGATCGGCATTCTCGTCGCCGCTTTTGGCTTCTGGACGCTCATCAACCTGCGGGGCGTCACCCTCGGCGTGCGACTGAACTCGATCGCGACCGTCGCCAAGCTGCTGCCGCTGCTGCTGATTGCGATCGGCGGCCTGTTCTTCATCGACCCGGGCAACCTGCGGGTGGCGGCAATGCCCGCCGCCGGCGATATCGCGCGCACGTCGTTGCTGCTGATCTTCGCGTTCGCCGGCATCGAGTGCGCGCTGGTGCCGAGCGGCGAGGTGCGCGACACGGCGCGCACGGTGCCGCGGGCGATCGCGCTCGCCATGGTTGGCATCACCGTGCTCTACATCACCCTGCAGACGGTGGCGCAGGGCATTCTCGGCGATGGCCTGGCGCAGGCCACGGTGTCGCCGTTGGCGGATGCCGCGGGCGCGTCGCTCGGCGGATGGGCGCGCGCGTTGCTGCTGGGCGGCGCCGCGTTGTCGATGTTCGGCTACCTGGGCGGCATGACGCTGTCGATTCCACGCATGGTGTTTGCACTCGCGCGCGACGGGTTCCTGCCGCGGGCGCTGGCCGCGGTGCACCCTACTCTCCACACGCCACAGGCGGCGATCGTCGCGCAGTCGACGCTGGGACTGGCGTTGGCGATCTCCGGTACGTTCGAGAA
>ERZ1292640.2394-Hain-H43-02um-R1-2394-length-15040-cov-8_pt1 | contig 11243 bp, 8 predicted proteins | sample MGYA00564404_ERZ1292640 | MGnify/ENA primary metagenome ERZ1292640 (study PRJEB36523, sample SAMEA6512636) | groundwater metagenome | collected 2019-01-08 | study: AquaDiva: Metagenomics assemblies of 32 groundwater samples | reverse complement strand
TGGCACACTAAAGTGTGCCCTACTTAAAATTTTCTTTTATGCTCCACGCCGAAAAACTCTTCGTTCTCTTTTAATTTCATCTGAAACAATTGCCCGTTATCCAGCTTGTATTCCAGGCTCATCTCGTCCGTATTGTCCCTTTTTTGGTAAGGCAATAATTCTTCCCTCGCGAATGTCCTGAACCCCACTGACACCTTCTCGCCTATCTCTTTTACCATCTTAATGCTGTCAGACCCGTCTTTACTGATATCCCACCCGTCCCAGACTATAGTCTTCATATCAGATTTCAATTTCAGGCAATCCAGCAGATTTGAATCTGCCACGCTCCTCAGGTCTATATAACCTTCCATCGTAAAAGTAGCCTGGGCCTGCCTGATCCTGGAATCCACTATGTTTATTATAGGCCCTGTTCCGTGGATTCTTATATCAGCGGAATCATACCAGATAGGCCCTATCTTTCCGGATCTTCCGCCTATAAAACCGCTTGACTCAAGGTTGGCGAGCGGGCCCTTTATACTGAAAAGTCCGTTCATGATTCCGGTCACCACATCAGGCCTTTTGGCCTTTAGTATCACTGCGATATCCCTGAGATTCGCCCTGAGTATTTCAAAATATGCGTTTGTTTCAAAAGGCTCTTTCAAGCCTACGGTCCCTCTCAAGCGGTAAGACTCTCCGAAGTTCAGGGAATAAATCCTCAGCTTGTCCTTTGTAAGCTTAAAAAAAATCTTCAGCTCCGGCAAGACGCTTGAATTCATAACCAAGTTGCCTGAATAAATTTTCCCAATCAGGCCGTTATCTTTCAGGACTTTGGCTTTTAAAATAATATTTCCGGAAAGAGCAGCGCCTTTAATATCCAGTTTATCTATCTTTAATTCTGAAATCAGCCTTTTATTGTCAAAAAAATAAAAATTCAGAGAAACTGCTTTGTCGATTCCTAAATCCAGAGCGGGCGCAGATACGGCAGCAAAAAATATTAAAATTGCAACCAGCGCTATAATTTTTGAAGTATATTTCATATTTTACCCTGGTCCACCCCGTAGGTGAGCCAATTGGCTCACCTACGGGGTGGACCAGGATCCGCAGCGTTCCGTAGTTATTTAAATACTAATTTCCCGTTTTCCGCAAACACCTTCACAGGCTTGTCTTTTACAATGCGCTTTGAAATAATCTCTTCGGCTAACGAGTCTTCCAGCAATTTCTGTATGGTGCGCTTCAAAGACCTTGCCCCGAAAACAGGGTCAAAGCCCTGTTCTATCAAAAGCTCTTTGGCTGACTGGTCAAGGCTTATATCCACGGACTGATCTTTTAACCTGTCCTTCACCTCTTCCATTTCTATTTCTATAATTTTGTAAAGGTCATCCTTTGTGAGCGGATGAAATACTATAGTGTCATCAATCCTGTTTAAAAATTCCGGCTTGAAAGTTTTTTTGACCTGTTCGAGAAGCCTTTCCTTCATATCATTATAAGTGACTTCTTTGGCTTCTGATTTAAAACCAAGCGAACCCTGTTTTCTGAAAATATCCGCTCCTACATTTGAAGTCATTATGAGTATGGTATTTCTAAAGTCCACTTTTCTGCCGAAGCTGTCTGTCAGACGGCCGTCTTCCATGACCTGGAGAAGTATATTAAATACATCAGGATGCGCCTTTTCTATCTCATCCAAAAGCACCACTGAATAAGGCCTGCGTCTTACTTTTTCCGTAAGCTGGCCCCCTTCTTCATAGCCCACATATCCCGGAGGCGCGCCTACAAGCCTTGACACGTTAAATTTTTCCATGTATTCAGACATATCCAGTTGTATGAGCGCATTCTCGTCGCCGAACATAAATTCCGCAAGCACTCTTCCCAGATGCGTTTTACCTACGCCTGTAGGCCCGAGGAATATAAAAGAGCCTATAGGCCTCTTAGGATTCTTTATGCCTGCGCGCGAACGCCTGACTGCGTGGGCAATAGCGCTTATGGCCTCGTCCTGACCTATGATTCTATTGTGCAGCTCATCTTCCATCTTCATGAGCCTTTCAGACTCTTTTTCTTCAAGCCTGAAAATAGGTATGCCTGTCCATTTTGAAACTATATTGGCAATCATCTCCTCGTCAACCTTTGGACGCGCCTCCATCCTGGATTTTTTCCATTCTTCGCGCGTCTTGTCTAATTTCATGAGGGCTTTTTTCTCTTCGTCTCTGAGATTGGCAGCCTTTTCAAAATCCTGGTTTTTTATCGCAGAATCTTTTTCTTTATGGATATTCTCTATGTCGCTCTCCATGTCTTTTATTTCTTTCGGGGCAGTCATTATGGAAAGCCTGGCCCTTGCGCCTGCTTCGTCTATTAGGTCTATTGCCTTGTCAGGCAAAAATCTTCCCGCGATATACCTGTCTGAAAACTTTGCCGCAGCCTCTACCGCGGAATCCGTAATCTCAACCCTGTGGTGAGCCTCGTATCTATCCCTGAGGCCTTTTAATATTTCAATTGTTTCATCCACGCTGGGTGGGTCGACCATGATTGTCTGAAAACGCCTTTCAAGCGCAGCATCTTTTTCTATGTGCTTTCTGTATTCATCAAGGGTTGTGGCGCCTATGCACTGTATCTCGCCTCTTGAAAGAGCCGGTTTCAATATATTAGAGGCGTCTATAGCGCCTTCTGCGCCGCCTGCCCCTACCAGCGTATGCAATTCATCAATAAAAATCATTACATTTTCAGACCTTTTTATCTCATCCATCACAGCTTTTATTCTCTCTTCAAACTGGCCCCTGTATTTCGTACCTGCCACCATGAGCGCCAGATCCAGGATTATCACCTTTTTATCTTTTAATATCTCGGGTATGTCTCCTTTTACTATCTTCTGCGCAAGGCCTTCCACTATCGCTGTTTTGCCTACTCCTGCCTCGCCTAAAAGAACAGGATTATTTTTTGTGCGCCTTGAAAGTATCTGGATAACCCTTTCTATCTCGTTCTCTCTTCCTATAACAGGGTCTAATTTATTGTCGCGCGCAAGCTGGGTCAGGTTTCTGCCGAATGCGTCCAAGGCAGGGGTTTTAGAACCGGATCTCTGCTGTCCCGGAGCGTGTCCGCCTGCGCCTTGTCCCGGCCCAGAGCCCTGGCCTTGCTGAGGAGTGTTGAAACCAGGCTGTATATTGGAGCCTAAAAGCTCTGCTATTTCTTCCCTGACTTTATTCAGGTCGAGCCCAAGATTTACCAATACCTGGGACGCAACGCCTTCGCCTTCTCTTATAAGGCCCAATAGAATATGCTCTGTGCCTATATAATTATGGCCTAGAGACCTGGCTTCTTCGCTGGATAGCTCTATGACTTTTTTAGCCGTGGGTGTAAACGGTATATCGCCGGAAACAACCATGGACGGCCCGGGCTTTACAATCTTCTCTATCTCCATGCGTATCTGCTGCAGGTTCAGCCCCATTTTCTGGAGAACTACCGCAGCCACGCCCTCGCCTTCTCTTATAAGGCCCAATAGAATATGCTCTGTGCCTATATAATCGTGGTTAAACCTCTTTGCCTCTTCTTTTGCAAGTAATATTACTTTCCTGGCGCGTTCCGTAAACCTGTTGAACATAACTCACTCCTCCTGTTTATTGTTTTCCCAATTTTTCCCTGATAATCTCCGCCCTCTTGACATCCCTTTGATTCGGGCTGAGTTTTTTATTTTCCAATTTCTGCAAATGAGCCGGCTGGGTTATCACAAAAAGTTCGTTTATAAGGGTCCTGTCCGCCTGTTTAATAACTCCCAGGTCAACGCCGAGCCTTGCCAAGGAAAGAAGATCTATGGTCTCTGTGCTGGTTATTATGTGCGCGCTTTTCAGGGTGCCGTATGCCCGCCAAATCCTGTCTTCAAGGGCTTCTCTATTCTGCGCAAGCAAAGTTTCCCTGGCGCTCTGCTCGTGATCCACTATCTGTTTTATAATCCTGTCTATATTGTCAATTATATCCTCTTCTTTGTGGCCCAGGGAAACCTGGTTGGATATCTGAAAAAAATTACCGCTTGCCTCTGTGCCTTCTCCGTACAGGCCTCGTGCGGTCAGGCTCAGTTTTGTAATTGCCTGCAAAACCTTTCCGATCTGTTTTGTCATTACAAGCGACGGGAGATGCAGCATTACAGAAGCCCTCATGCCTGTGCCTGTGTTTGTCGGGCAGGCCGTCAGATAACCAAAATCCACAGAATACGCAAAGTCCAGAGAATTGCCGAGTTCAGTGTCTATATCATCCAATATCTGCCATGCCTCTTTTAAATTAAAGCCTGATTTCATGACCTGCATGCGCAGATGGTCTTCTTCGTTTATCATTATGCTGATGACCTCATCCTGGCCTACGCATAAGCCTTTATTTTCCGAATCCACCATGTGTTCTTTGCTCATAAGATGCCTCTCCACCAGAAATTGCTTGTCTATCGCGTCCAATTTTCCTATTTCAAGAACCAATGAATCTTTCAATTTCTTAATAGAAAGGATGCTCTGCTTGGAGGTTTCCAGCACAGTTTCCTGCTCTTTCTTGCTGGCCCAATGCGAAAAAGGATAATCAGCAAGATTTCTCGCAAGTCTCACGCGCGAAGACATCACTATATCGCAGGCCGGCCCTGTGCACCTGATCCACTCGCCTGTATTACTTAAGAGATCATCTAATGTCATAGCCTCTCCTATTATTTATTATTCTTCTTCTCCGCTTCCCTTATCTTATCGCGCAGCTTTGCAGCTTCTTCAAAATCCTCTTTCTGTATGGCCTTCTGAAGCTTTTCTTTCAGGGCCTCCAGATCATTCTTCGCCTTTACCACCTTGGCTACCTTTTTGGGAGATTTGCCGTAATGCTGCGTTGAACCGTGTATCCTTTTTAAAAGAGGGACCAGGGCTTCTTTAAATGCGTTATAGCATTCGCCGCAGCCAAGCCTTCCGACCTTCTTAAAATCTTCATAGGTAAGGCCGCACTTGGAGCATTTAAGCTTTACTGCCTCTGTCTTGGTCTTGGAAAACTGCGTGCCCAGGTCAGCCAAGCCTGCCAGAAGATCAGACAATCCGAAATGGCTTTCCATCTGCGCGCCTTTTTTCTGAGCGCATTCCTCGCACAGATGCAGCTCTGTTATCTGGTCGTCTATTATCTCTGTCAGATGCACAGTTGCCTGATTCTTAGCGCATATATTGCAAACCATAATTTCCTCCTGCTCTCATTTCGACCGTTCCCGTTCGGCGATCGGGACTACCAATCCCGATCGCCGAACGGGAACGAAATAATCTTAGTATTTCACGCCGTCTGTCTTTGTCAACTTCCTGAATTCCTTCATCAGGCTTAATGTAATCTTTCCGGGCTTACCGTCTCCGATAACCCTTTTATCTACACCCACAACAGGGATAATCTCAGCTGCAGTGCCTGTCAAGAGACACTCGTCTGCTGTATATATATTATGCCTGGTGATAACTTCTTCTTTAACTGTCATGCCGGATTTTTTCGCAATATCCATGACGCACGCCCTTGTGATGCCCTTAAGTATGCCCAGAAAAGCCGGAGGTGTAATAAGGTTATTGTCTTTTATAATAAAAATATTATCCCCCGTGCATTCCGCCACATATCCGTGGGCAGTAAACATCAACGCCTCTTCATACCCTGAATTCAAGGCCTCTATCTTGGCCAGTATATTATTGAGATAGTTCAAAGATTTAATCTGAGGGTTTAACGCCTCCGGGATATTTCTGGGAGTAGGCACTGTAATAATGCTCAAGCCTTCCTTGTACATCTTTTCCGGATAAAGTTTGATATTATCTGTAATAATAATAACAGACGCGTGTTTGCATTTTCTGGGGTCCAGCCCAAGATCGCCCACGCCTCTGGTAACCACTAGCCTGATATAGGCATTGTCCAATTCATTCGATTTAAGCGTAGCCACGACTGCCTTTATCATTTCTTCTTTGGAAATCGGAATCGTAAGCATGATACCATGGCTTGATTCATAAAGCCTGCCTATGTGCTCTTTCAGCTTAAACACGAGCCTGCTGTACGATCGGATGCCTTCAAACACGCCGTCCCCGTACAAAAGCCCGTGGTCAAAAACAGAAACCTTTGCCTGATCTTTTTCAAAATATTCGCCGTTGATATAAACCTTTAATCCCATATGACCTCCGCTAATTAAATGTTGCGGCACACTGATTGACACACTAAAGTATGCCCTACAGCTGCTGTAAGCTGCTATTGTGCGCCCTACAATTTTGTCGCAAAGTAGGGGAGGTTTAAACCTCCCCTACAAAAGGTATTCTCGGCCTTCACCTTTATATTATTTTCCCGTCTTTCATTTCTATTATTTTATGCGCCTTTCGGGCAATCTCCTTGTCGTGAGTGACAATCACGATCGCGGTTTTATGTTTTTTATTCAGATTGAACAATATATTCAATATCTCCTGTCCCATTTCAGAATCCAGGTTGCCTGTGGGCTCGTCGCACAATAGCACCTTTGGATTATTTACCAATGCCCTTGCTATCGCAACCCTCTGCTGTTCTCCTCCCGAGAGTTCGCCTGGCCTGTGATACATCCTTTTCCCAAGCCCCACATCTTCCAATAAAACTTCAGCTTTATTTTTTATCCCTTGCCTCTTATCTCCTGTCTCCTGTCTCTTTATCAACGCCGGAAGCATCACATTTTCCAATGCTGTAAACTCCGGTAATAAATGATAAAATTGGAACACAAATCCTATTTTTTGATTTCTGAACCTCGCCCTTTTAGCGTCATCCAGGCTGTAAAAATCAGAATTGTCCAGAAATACCCTGCCTGAGCTTGGCTTGTCTATACCCCCCAATATATGCAAAAGCGTTGACTTGCCTGCTCCTGAAGGGCCTACGATAGCAATTATATCGTCTTTTCTTAATTCTAAGCTGACTCCCTTTAAGACATGCAGCTCTCTTTTTCCGTCTTTATATGTCTTATGAACATTGTCCGCTCGTAGCATGTCTACTCGTATCTGAGCGCTTCCACCGGCTCCATTTTCGCTGCCTGCCAGGACGGGTAAAGCGTTGATAATAAACTTATGAGCATTGCCGCGGCTATAACCGTTATTGCATCCGGCAGCTCCAGGTTAACAGGAAGCCTGTCTATATAATAAATATCCTTGGGCAGTTTTATAAATTGATATGTCTTTAATAAATAACACAGGCCAAAACCCCCTATGGCCCCGAAAATAGTCCCTGCAAGGCCTATCAAAAAACCGTCCAGCATAAATATCTTTCTTATGCTTCTATTGTCAGCGCCTATTGATTTTAGTATGCCTATATCTTTTGTCTTTTCCATCACCATCATTATGAGGGTGCTGGCTATGTTGAAACCCGCCACCACCACAATAAGCGCGAGTATTATAAACATGGTTATCTTTTCAAGCTTCAGCGCGCTGAAGAGATTTTTGTTCAGTTCAGACCAGCTTCTTACCCAGTAATCAAAACCTATTTTTTCCTGGACATCTTTTTTTATGCTGTCTGCCCTGTTCACGTCATCCACCCTCACGCCTATGCCGCCTGCTACATTTCCTGTGGCATAAAAGGCCTGAGCGCCTTCAAGGTTTGTGAACACGAGGTTCATATCATATTCAAACATGCCTGAATTAAATATGCCTGCTATCTTGAAGCTTTTCGGCTTGGGATCTGCCGCAGAAATAAGAGAAATAGTATCCCCTATTTTTAAACCAAGCCTTAAAGAAAGCTCTTTTCCGATCAATACAGTGTCTTTTTTAACTTCTATCGTGCCGGATTCCAGATATTTTTGTATATTAGTGACGCCCTTTTCTCTTACCGGGTCTATACCTCTTAATATCAGGCCCAGGACCTGTTCATCCTGCCTTATCAGAGCCTGGCCGTTTATAAAAGGCGAACTTGCTTTTACGTGGGGTATCTTATTTATCTCCGCCACAAGGCCGTTATAGTCAGATATCCCGCCTTCTTTTTCAATTATTATATGCGAATTTGTGCCGACTATCTTTTCGCGAAGGTCATTGTCAAAACCGCTCATAACAGCCAACACCACAATAAGCGCTGTCACGCCCAGGGCTACGCCCATTATCGATATAAAGCTTATAATGGAAATAAACTTTTCCTTGCGCCGAGATATCAGATATCTAAAGCTGATCCATAATTCGTATGGCATAATTACCTAAAATCCCGTTCGGCGATCGGGATTGGTAGTCCCGATCGCCGAACGGGATGGTTATGCTTCCGGTTTTAACTGCGGGAATAAAATCACATCCCGTATAGAAGGCTGATTTGCAAAAAGCATTACCATTCTGTCAATGCCTATGCCGAGCCCGCCTGCCGGCGGCATCCCGTATTCCAGCGCCCTCACAAAATCCTCGTCTATTTTCTTCACGCCTTCCTGGCCGACCAGCTGTTCTTCAAATCTTTTTTTCTGCTCTATGGGGTCGTTCAATTCTGAATACGCATTTGCGATTTCCATCCCACCCATAAAAAGTTCAAACCTGTCTGTCAAAAGCGGGCTGTCTTTTTTCCTTTTCGCAAGAGGGCACAACTCAGCAAATAAATCCACTACAAAGATAGGCCTGTCCCCTGTTTCAGGCTCGAGCATCTCTGTAATAATATTTGCTATCTGGGAACGCGTGATATCCTTGGCCTTAAAATCTATGCCCTTGGCCTTAAGCTTTTTTATCCAGACCTCGGAAGAATCGTCCGGATTTATATCAAATTTTCTTTTTATTTCTTCGGCGAATGACCATCTCGGCCACGGAGGAGTCAGGTCAATAAATTCTTCCCCGAATTTTAACTTATTAGTTCCCATGACCTCAGCTGCTACATAATTAAAAATCTCTTCTGTAAGCTGCATCATACCGCTGCAATCAGAATAAGCCTGGTATATCTCTATCATGGTAAATTCAGGATTATGCCTTGTTGAAATGCCTTCGTTCCTGAAATTTCTATTGAGCTCGTAAACCTTGTCAAACCCGCCGACCAGCAACCTTTTTAAATATAATTCCGGGGCCAGGCGCAGATACAAATCAGTATCGAGCGCATTGTGATGCGTCTTAAAAGGCTCTCCTGCTGCCCCGCCCGCCACTCCCTGCATCATGGGCGTCTCAACTTCCAGGAACCCTTTTTTATCCAGCATCTCCCGTATCTTTGAAATAATGCGGCTGCGGACCTGAAAAACCTTGCGAACCTCTTCGTTTACTATCAAATCCACATATCTCTGGCGGTATCTTGTATCCACATCTTTCAAACCGTGCCATTTTTCAGGCAAGGGCCTGAGGCCCTTGGCGAGAATAGTGATTTCTTCCGCATTTATTGTAATCTGTCCTGTATGGGTCTTGAAAAACTTGCCTTTAACCCCCAATATATCCCCTATATCTAATCTTTTAAATATATTAGTATATATATCTTTGCCGATAGTATCTGCCTTGATATATACCTGGATCCTCTCGCTTGAATCTCTCAGGTCCAGGAAACTGGATTTACCGTGTTCTCTTAAAGCAGTGATACGGCCTGCTGTCTCGGCAGAATCGCCTTCCTTGGCATCTTTAAGCATTGCTTCTATGCTCAGAGGCTTGTCAAACCTTCTGCCGTACGCCTCAGCGCCTATCTCTTTGAGGGCATTTAACTTATCAATACGCTGCTGGATATACTCATTCATCTCGTCCATAGAGATCCTTCGTCGCGGAGTTTACACTGAGCAAGGCGAATGTGCTCCTCAGGATGAGCAGTTAATATTATAAAAATGCTTGACTGCTCAATTATATATTATATGCTATATAGGTGTCAATATAAATAGGCTTACTTGATATTTACTACTGCGGTTTTATAACCAGTGATAAAAAGGTGGGAATTTTTTTCTGATACGCTGTCATATATCCTGCCTCTTGAATCTATGAAAGAGGATACGCCTGTATTCGCGCATCTGACAACAGAGACTCTATTTTCAATAGCCCTGAAAACTGAATTCGCTGTGTGCTGGTAAGCTGCCCCGCTTTTGCCATACCACGCGTCATTTGTAATGACAATCAGGAATTTTGCGCCGCTATTAACAAACTTTCTGGAAATTTCCGGAAAAATGTCTTCAAAACAAATCAAGACAGAGAATTTAACAGTTTGACTGAAAGCTGAAGGCTGAAGGCTGAAAGTTTTAAATTCTTTTCCCGGTGTAAATTCGCCAAGTTCACCCAGCACTAATTTATGCAATGCCGGAAATTTATTCGAAAACGGCACGTATTCGCCGAATGGGACAAGATGGATTTTGTCATATTTATTTATAACCTCGTCCTTGCTGGAAATCAATACCGCGCTATTGAAATATCCTACCTCTTCCACCGCGTAGGTGGGGTTTAAACCCCACCTACGCGGTGGAAGCTGTTCTGTTGTATTAGCTCCAATTAAAATCGGAATCTTTATTTCTTTTGCCAGGGTTAAAACTCTCTCTGTTAAATCTTCGTCTATTTCAAAGAATCCCGGAAAAGATGTCTCAGGCCAGACTATTAGATCAGCGCTCTCCAAAGCCGCCATCTTTGTAAGCGCAATATATTTTTCAATTATCATATCCTGAGCTTCCGGATCCCACTTAAGCTCCTGAGGGATATTTCCCTGGATAACTGAAACTCTTGCCGAAGTTGTGTCATATCTTTCATTTAATCTGTAAAATCCATAAATACAACTTGCGATTAAAACTAAACTTGCCATTGCGAGAGGGCCAAAGACTGATTTTTTGAGATTGCTTCGTCGCGGAGCTTGCACTGAGTGAAGCGAATGTGCTCCTCGCAATGACATATACACGCTCACATTTACCATCATTACCATAAAGGACACGCCGTACACGCCTGAAAAATCAGCTATCTGAATAAGAGGCAGGTTTTTATACTGCGAATAGCCTAATGATAGCCAGCCAAAACCCAAGATAGGAATATTCGCCTGAATGTATTCCAGGATTACCCATACAATAGGCGCTGATAAAATACCAAGACGACTTATGGCTATCCCAAAAATCCCGAAATAAACTGCCAGGTAGAGACAAGCAATAATCAGGCCGATTACAGTCACATGGTAAAGCCAGTACAAAGCGCCCAGATAAAAAATAAAACCTGCGGCGCAGAAAATCAAAAATGCTTTTTTGGGGAATTTGTACATTCGCGGCCACAAAACTGCGGTCTTTAAGTCACAGATAGGCAATGGCCGCTCAGTATTCCGCCCAAGAAACCCCGGACTTAAGCTCGGTTGGGCTCCGTTTTCAATTGCAAAAAATAACGGGACAAAACCGACATAGGCAAGAA
>ERZ1292640.4061-Hain-H43-02um-R1-4061-length-11247-cov-10_pt1 | contig 11247 bp, 9 predicted proteins | sample MGYA00564404_ERZ1292640 | MGnify/ENA primary metagenome ERZ1292640 (study PRJEB36523, sample SAMEA6512636) | groundwater metagenome | collected 2019-01-08 | study: AquaDiva: Metagenomics assemblies of 32 groundwater samples | reverse complement strand
ACTGACCGACAGCGGCGAAGACGACGAACACTTCGACCTGATCGAAACCACCGTCTCGCACCTCTTCCGGGAACCGAACGAGACCCTCAACGGCTTGACCTATGGCCGGCTCCTCATGAAGCAACTGCGGAAGCTGGGCTGGTTCAACCCCAAGCCCCGCGTCATCGTGGAAGTGGGCGGAGGGCTCGGCTACCTCGCGCGTGAGTTGGGCAAGGAACTCCTGCCCTTTGAAAAGCAGACCATCCGGTACATCTCCCTCGACATCACCCAGCCCTTCCTCAAGCTGCAAGTCACCCGCGCCAAGGCCGGAGGCTGGGGCGGCATCGGCACCCGCGCCAACGGCGAATGGCTGCCCTTCAAAGACAACTCCGTCGACCTCGTCATCGATAACGAGAACATGGCCGACATGACGCCGGTGAAGCTGACCAGGAAAGAGCTCCAAGAGGGAACAGGCGACACGCCGCAACATCAGGAAGCGCTGGATTGGATCAGGCGCGTGAGACTGCCGCTGGGCCAGGATCTGCCGGAAGACGTGATCTTCAACCTCGGCCCCTTTCGTTTCGTGGCGGAACTCTGGCGGGTGTTGAAGCCAGGCGGCAGGGCGTTCCTGACTGAATTCGGGATCGAGGAAGGCTGGCCTGCGCCGGTCAAGCTGCCGGGCCATACGGAGTACGAAGTCCAGTACAGCCATCTACGCCAAGCCGTGCGTTGGCTCGGCTTCCAGGAGCGCTATCTCTCCCTGCCCCAATTCCTCGCCATCAAGCCGGACACCAAGGTGCTCTGCACCGGCGCGGCCTATACCATTCAGCGGTTCTGCCAGGCCATGCACAAGCCCTTCCCCGTGCGGGCCTACACGGAGAAGGAGCTACAACAAGCCCTGGGCGACATGCTCCCGAAACTCCACGGCTGCCACTACCACGACGTGGTAGATCCCGCCTGGTTCGGCCTCATCGACTTCAAAGTCTTGTTATTGGAAAAGCCAGGCGGAGCCCCGAAAGCCAGCTTTTCGGAGAACCAAGGCTATCGGTGGTATTCACAGCGGTAATGAAAAATAAGATTGCCATGGCATTAATAACTCATGCGTCATACCTTCGAAGGAGACTTGACTGAAGCTCATTAAACGTTTCCAGGAACCAAGCAAACGCCTCTTTCTGAGTGGTCAGCTCACTGTCTGAAATAGTCAGCTCGGCAGCGGTCTTAGGGTGCGTAATCCGATGCCGCAACTCTAGCGAGAGAGAGATATTCTTCCAGCCTTGAGTGCTGAAATCAGGGGCCCATTTGAGCTCAAATTTAGACGCGGAGATTTTCAGCGTTTGCTTTAGATTGGACAGAGTATCGACATACACATGCTTCAGCAAAGCGCTACCTTTCTCATCTACGATTGCACGACTCTCCGACAAGAATACGTGCTCCTCTGCAGAAAGACTTTTCCCTCCGAGCTCGCAGGAGCGGAGTGTGAACTGCTTCAGACAAAACACTTCCCCTTCGATCATCGACCAGTAGGCACGCACAAACATACGGCGCAACGGCTGACTAGACCAATCATCTCGGTATGCAGCAAAAAGGCTCTCAATGTCCTGACGCAAGACCTCAGAGACATCTAGCAGCTCCTTGAGCGTCTTCCCAAGATTCTTCACGAAAGATGGCAATGGCTCAGTCATGACACTCCTTCCGCTGCCGCGCAGCCAAATCCAACAACACCCCTTCACGCAGCCCTAGATCACTGACAAGCACCACCGAAATCCCTGGCGTCTCCATAATCGAGGCGAATTAAGGAGTCTGACCCCTTAATTTTTCTCACTCCTGGTGTCAGCTCGTGACTGCAGCCTCACGGAACACAACATCCAGCTGGTCGATCCAGCGCCGCTTGCGCGCTTCGTCCACGAAGCTCGCCTCGAAGCTGTTGCGCGCCAGCTGATACGCATGGCGAGCACCGAGAACCGGCAGCGCGGCAAAGAGTTCGATGAAGTTGGCATTGATGGCGCCCCCGAAGTACGCCGGGTCGTCGCTGTTGACGGTGACGCACAGGCCTGCGTCCAGCAGCGCCGGCAGGTTGTGCTCGGCCAGCCGGTTGAAGACCCGCAACTTCACGTTCGACAGCGGGCACACGGTGAGCGGCACGCGCTCGCGCGCGAGACGCGCGACGAGCGCCGGGTCTTCGAGGCAGCGCACACCATGGTCGATGCGCTCAACGTGAAGCATATCCAAGGCACTGCGGATATAGGCAGGCGGCCCCTCCTCGCCCGCATGCGCCACCACATGCAGCCCCAGCTCTCGGCAGCGAGCGAACACGCGCGCGAACTTCTCCGGCGGGTGACCTCGTTCACTGCTGTCCAGGCCTACGCCGATGAAGTGCTGCCGGTACGGCAGCGCCTGCTCTAGCGTCGCGAATGCCGCATCCTCGCTCAGGTGGCGCAAAAAACACAGGATCAGCGATGAACTGATACCGAAATCGGCCTGCGCACGGCGCATCGCCTGCTCCAGCCCGACGATCACCGTTCCGAACGGCACGCCCCGGTTGGTGTGGGTCTGCGGGTCAAAGAACACTTCGGCATGCACCACGTTTTCGGCCGCGGCCCGCTCGAGATACGCGAACGCGAGATCGGAAAAATCCTGCTCGGTGTGTAACACGCTGGCGCCCACGTAATAGAGGTCGAGAAAACTCTGCAAGTCGGTGAACGCGTAGGCGCGGCGTAGTGCCTCCACGCTCGGGTAGGCCAGCGTCAGGCCGTTGCGTTTCGCCAGGAGGAAGATCAGCTCAGGCTCCAGCGAGCCCTCGATGTGGATGTGCAGCTCGGCCTTGGGCATGCGCCTCAGCAGCGCAGGCAAGGCCGAACGGGGGATAGTGTCGAGCGTAGCGGCATCCATCCAAGAGTCTCCCGGGGTTGAGGGGCAAGCCTTGCAACCGAACATTTCTCACAGCCAGTCCTTCGAAGGCTCCTCAGTCATCGTGTCCGCATTGCTAAATCCAAGAGGACTCCCTCGCGCAATCCTAGATCGCTGACAAGCACCGCCGACATCCCGAGCGTCCCCATGATCGTCCGGATGATGATCGCTCCGGCGGCTATGACTTCTTCTCGACCTATTTCTAGGCCTGGCAGACCGACACGGGCGGCTTTGTTGCGACTGAGAAGTGTCTGTTCGATTTCTTGAATCGTGCTGAGCTGCAGCTGATAGTTGTGGATTCTGGCTGGCTCGTAAGTGAAAAGTTTCTGGGCCATCGCGGCCAGGCTCGTGATCGTTCCTGCTGTGCCAACGAAGGTGGCTGTCCGATAGCCACCCATGCCGATGACTGCTGCTTTGGTTTCTTTCGCAACCCACTCGCGCGCTTGGCGAACTTCTTCGTCGGTCGGAGGGTCGTGGCGTAAGAGCCTCTCACAGAGCCTTACGACCCCGATATCGATTGAGCACACGACCGGCTTCTGGCCTGGTCGATCCAGGATGAACTCGGTACTGCCGCCGCCGATGTCGAGGGCCAGGACATCGGTCACGCCAGGGGGCAAGCCGGAGCGGATGCCCAGCAATGTCCGTCTGGCTTCTTCTTCTCCTGAGATCAGCTCAACCTCGAAGCCCACTTCGCGTTTCACGCGATCGAGAAACTCGTCGCGGTTTTCTGCATCACGCACGGCGCTCGTTGCGACAGCCGTAACCTTATCGGCCTGAGCCGCATCGATCAGCCTCCGCCACTCCTTAAGGCACTGGATCACCCGATCCATCGCCTCCACGCTCAGCTGCTTGGTCTGATCGACGCCTTCGCCCAGCCGGAGGATTCGTCGCTCAGATCGCACTTCTGTCAGCTTCCCATCAGGCGGCAGATCGGCAATCAGCAAGCGGCAGGTGAGGGTGCCAATATCCACTCCGGCGAGACGCATTGTGCGCGACGAGTCTTTCATACCTCGCTCCGAACCTCCGTGATCTCCGACTCAAGCTTCCCTCGTGCCTCTTTCAGCTCTTGGATCTCCTTCACGAATCGACCGATTTCCGTGTCGTAGAGGACCCGCTCAACCGGCTCCCCCCCTTCGCGCAGATTCACCGCTCGCTCGCCGACATCCCGATAGAGCTCGCCTAACTGCTGGTCGAGTTTGCGGATTTCGAGGCGGATTCGCAGCAGCTCCGTTTCTTCTAACGCGCGGTTCGCCACCTGCGCCGTGCCAAGCCGCAGGGTCGCCATCCCCGCCTTCAAATCATGCTTTAACCGCTGTAATAATCCCATGCTCTTTTACCTCTTACCCTCCCTGCCTCTAGTCCCCACGGAGAGGGATGCGTGAACTAGCGTCTCCATTGCTGAAAGAGCGGATCCCCACCTTCCCACCCTCTCAAGGTCGGACTTTTCTCTTGAGCGGGTGGCGTCGACCTGCCAACCGCCCGCAGCGGGGTCCCTACACCGGGCGGGGTGCGAGGACGGGTGGCAGGTCGACGACAAGACCCGCGAATCTTAACTGACCGACCCCAAATCCAACTTCGTTTCCCACCGCCGCAACATCGCTTTCCGCAAGGCCCGATGCACCGGCAACTTCAGTTGAGGATCCTGCTTCAAGAGGGCAACGGCCTCCTGCCTCGCCTGCTGGAGCAGTTCGGCATCCCGCAGCAGATTCGCGACGCGGAACTCCGGCATGCCCCATTGCCTGAATCCAAAAAACTCGCCTGGCCCGCGAATGCGGAGATCTTCCTCGGCAATCACAAACCCGTCAGTCGAGCGCACGAGCGCATCCAGCCGCTCCCTGGCAGCCGAGGGCGCCTCACCGGCTTCCTTCGGCTTCTTCGATCCAAACAGCACCCCGCCCGACGCAATCAACAGACAATAGGACTGGTGCGCACTGCGCCCGACCCGGCCTCGCAATTGATGCAACTGCGCCAGCCCGAACCGCTCTGCATGTTCGATCATCATGACCGTGGCATTGGGCACATCGACCCCGACCTCCACCACCGTCGTCGCAACCAGAACCTGGATCTCCCCCTTCTTATACGAGGCCATGACCCGTTCTTTCTCATCCGACTTCATCCGTCCGTGCAGCAGGCCGACGCGGAACTCGGCTAATTCGTTCGCTTGCAGCTGCTCCGCCCCTTGCATGGCCGCCTGCAGATCGGTCTTCTCCGATTCTTCGACGAGCGGATAGACCACATAGGCCTGACGGCCGCTTCGCAGTTCGTCGCGGAGGATCTGATAGGCCCGCCCCTTCTGGCTGTCGCTCAAGAGAAACGTCCGCACCGGCTTTCGCCCTGGCGGCATCTGATCGATCACCGACACATCCAGATCCCCATAGACCGTCATGGCCAGCGTGCGCGGAATCGGCGTCGCAGTCAGCACCAGCACATCCGGCTTATAGCCCTTCTCCATGAGCGTCTTCCGCTGGAGGACGCCAAACCGATGTTGCTCATCCACCACAACCAGGCCAAGCTTCGCGAAGGTGACTCCTTGCTGAATGACCGCATGGGTCCCGATCACAACCTGCGCGGTCCCGGAAGACACCAACTCCCGCGCGGCTTTACGCGCGGCGGCACGACCGCCCCCGCTCACGAGCACCACGGAGAGCCCGAGGGGTTCCAGGAACCCCTTCATCGTCCGGTAGTGCTGCTCTGCCAGAATTTCTGTCGGCGCCATCAAAGCCGCCTGATAGCCGGACCCACAGGCCAGCACCATCGCCTGCACCGCCACGATGGTTTTGCCGGACCCGACATCCCCCTGCACCAGGCGATTCATCGGTTTGAGCGAGGTCATATCCGACAGGATCTCGCGATTCACCCGCTCTTGCGCTGCAGTCAACCGAAAGGGCAGAGCCCGGTCCAACTTGGCGAGGAGCGGCGTCTTCGGATTGAACGAGACCTGCTTGACCTCTTCCTTCATGACTCGTTGCCGCGAAGCCAAGGCGAGTTGGAGCACAAACAGTTCTTCGAAGGCCAAACGCCGATGGGCCGGCGTGAGGCCGCAATCCAGCTGCCCCCCGTCGGTCCCAGCCTGAGGAAAATGCACATCCTGAATAGCCTGTTGAATGGGCGGTAATCGATAGCGAGCGCGAAGCGAGACCGGCAACAGCTCCTGCGCCTCGGCGAGATGGGCGTCTAACAGGCCTCGCATGAGCACCCGCATCTGCCGGGACGTCCAGCCCTTGGTTTCGTGGTACACGGGCACAATCCGCCCCACATGCAGCGGCGCTTCGGTTTCCGCGCCTAGCACTTCGTACTGCGTGACCTCCATTTTCATCGCCACCCAGCCCTGCGCCCCTGCAACCACGCGCCCGGTCAGCATCACGCTCGTTCCAACAGTGAACAGCTGTTCGAGAAACGGCTGATTGAAAAACACGACCTGAAGCCGCCCGGTTGCATCCTCCACCACGATGTCGAGGATGGAAAGTCGGCGACTGCGGGCCTTCTTCGCTTCGCTTTTGATAATCGTGCCGCAAATCGAGGCCTGGGCACCGGGCACCAGCTCCCCGATTGGAGTCATGACCGAGCGATCCTCATAGCGCCAAGGCAGGGTCCAGAAGGCATCCTCGACCGTCTCGATTCTGAACCGTTGGAGCAACGCTGTGCGCTTCGGGCCGACTCCCTTCGCGAAACGGATGGGCTGCTCCCACCATGGCAGTGAGGGGGACTCCTTCACGGCCGGCTGAGGCATCGCGAGAGGCTCCGGTTCCTGCCAGGCCTTGGCAGGATGGCTGACAGCCTCACGCAAGACACCGAGAATGACCATCGCTTCCTGAAGCCGGCGCTGCTGCTCCTCTGCCGGAAACAACTGCTGGTCTTGACGAAACAACTCACGTAGCTGGAGCAAGGCTGCTTCAATCGCCCGTGGATAGACGCGATCGGACAGGGCCTGCATGACCTGTGAGGAGACAAAGTGACTGAGATTTTTGACGGTGGGGAGATGTGCAAAAGCGTCGCGAGTCGCGAATTCGATCGGACGCGCGACTCGGTCCAGCCATTGCTGAAACTGTTCAGGAGGTGTGGGCTCGGAAGAGCTCCGTATCACAATGGCGGATCGTAACACAGCCTCTCCCGCGCCTCAACGAGCCGGCTGCGAAAAGCAGGATGCTGAAAAATGGAGGGATGGCCCGGTGAGTCCCCTGTGCTCGCGCAACGCGCGCCCTCAGAAGGACCTCGTTGGACGCGCGCAGTGGGGGACTCATCCAGGCCATCCTAGGCTAACGTGAACGAGCAAGCGTGGAAGGGCCATCGTTGCTCACTCGCTGCGGCCTTGCTAACGGCCTTTTTGAGCATCCTGCGGAACAGTTTTTCATTATACCCAGTAGGCTTTCAATATCTTGCATGGCTTGTCGGTTTTCCGACAATCCTTTGTCTCGCTTTCCTGTGGTGCTAGATTGAATTTCATCCAAGAAGGGCCTCTATGTACCGGCGCAGTATTCTGCACATTTCATATCCCGTGGCCTTCCTGCTCGGGCTGTTCATTCTCTATCACGCCTGGATCAAGCCAACCTATCTGCTTGCGCCAGCGCCGGATCAATCCACTGCCCCCACGGGAAACTCGCAGGATGCGTCCACGGATCCGCATCGTGCCAGCCCCAGGGAACCGGAACCTCAGCAGACTCGCCTGATCGATACCAGCGGAACTCCAAAAACGAAACACCGGGAACGGCTGGAAGCAATCCGCCACGATATCGACACAGGGAACGTCCGGGAGGCGGAAGCCAAACTGGCCGATCTGCCGGAAACCCTGGCGACAGACAAGACCATACGCCCCTACCTGGCCATCCTCTGGAACAATCTAGGCATTCAACAGGAAAAAACCGGCGGGACCTCTCTCTCGATCAAAGCCTTCAGACAAGCCGCGTCACTTGACGGCAAGAACCCCGTCGTCCAACTGAACCTGGCCCATGCCTATTGGGAACTGCGCGATCCTGCCATGACGCAGGACTTTCTGGAGAAGCTGACCCTCCTGGCTCCGAGCGAACCCTTTCCCCATCTGGCGCTGGCCAATCTCTTTCAGGAACGAAATCAGCTCGGCGAAGCGGTGCGCCACCTCGATCACGCGACAGCCCGCGCGGGCAACGACCCAGCCGTGCAATCCTATCTGCACACCGTCGCGGACAAGGTCCGCCGAACAGAAAAGAGCGACGCACGACTCGCCAGCCGTGACAGTACGCACTTCACCGTGAAATTCGACGGGGAAGCCGATCCGGAAACCTGGGCCACCGTATTGGAGATTCTTGAAGGGGCCTATCGCGAGATCGGCCAGAAGTTCGAGCACTTTCCGTCAAAGACGATCATCGTCGTGCTGCATGCATCGTCCACCTTCCAAGGTGAAACCGGCAGTCCTCTCTGGGCCGATGGGCTCTTCGATCCCGTGCTCGGCCGCATTCAGATTCCCATGCAAGGCGCCCTCACCAACCGCGCCTGGCTCACACGGGTGCTGCGGCACGAGTTCGTCCATGCCCTCCTGCGGGACCAACAGGGCCAGGCCGGCAGCGCCGTCCCGACCTGGCTCAATGAAGGTTTAGCGATGGAATTGTCCGGGGATCGCTGGTCGGATCTCGATCAGGTCACGAAACAGGAATTTACGCCGATCCCTCTGCTTACCTTAGAGGGGTCGTGGGGGCGATTGTCGCCGGATGCCGCAATCCTGGCCTACCTGGAAGCCCACTCGGCCGTGCATTATCTGATCGACCGCTTCGGCATGCATCAGGTGCACGAGCTCCTTACACACCTCAAGGCCAGACAGACGTTCTCTGCCGCCATGCAATCGCAACTCTCACTGTCGCACGAGCAATTCCAGGCACGGTGGGTGGATCAGTTACAGAGACGGGGCCAACACCTCTAACTCACCATCGGTCGAACCCTTCAGTCTCGCTCTCAGATCGCTTCTCGTTTCGTTTCCTCTGGCCCGGCGCTACGCCAGGTTGGAATATTCTCGGCTGCCTCATCCTGCCAGGAAGTCACATCGACCTCCTCCACGGCCGGCTCGATCGTGTCTTCCCACAAGAGCTGCCGCTCCTGATCATTGAACATCTGGACGCGAAACTCGATCTGCCGGGATGGAGCCGCTGGCTCCTCTGTTTGGCCAATGGCCGCTCTGCTGATTCGTTCTGCCTTGGCCAGCCGACCGGCTCCGGAGAACTGATCGGTCCACACAAGCTGTCCGGTGGCCGGATCGACGGCACGGAGCGCAAACTGTGGCTCTCCCTCTACAACGCTTCGGCTACGGGTCCTGGTCACCAGCGCCTGAGGCGTCAGCTGGGCCACAACCCGGTGAGTGGCACTAGACTCTTGATTGCTGGCACTGAGATTCAGAAAACCTTCCCAGAGAAACTTACCCGTCGCCGCGTCATAGACGCGGAGCTTGAACGAAGACAGCCCGTCAGTCCCAGGGCCGGCCCCACCGGCAAAGACCCGCTCACTCGGTTGACGCTCCCCTGTCACTGCATCCTCTCGCACGTTCAACTCATAGGTTTCCTCGGACAGGATCGCGCCATTCTCGGCATCGTACGTTTTCACCGTAATCGATGACGTCTCCGCATTCTCATACCCGACACCAGCCGCCACGACCTTCCTCGGCTGCATCGAAGTGGGAACCGCCAGGTCTGCCGCCCACGCCGTCAACGGAAAACCGTACCCGAGCACGGCAAAGGCGATGAACGAGATGCAGCGAGCCTTCCGTATCCGCCGCGCCTGATGCACCGGCGCAAGCTCATACCGCACAGGCCTGAACCACTCGCCCACTTCATCTCTCGTCTCGGACAGCCACTGGATGATTGTCATGTACAGTCCCCCCTCACTTGTGCCGGAGTCTCGCATTGCTGGCCTTCAGGGTAAATTCCCCACTGTGGGGAGAACCCCTTCGAAAGGGGGGGGTATTGAAGGGCCGCGAGAGGCAGGCGGGACGAGCGAGATGGGCGAGACGGGCAGGTCTGGCGCGCTAGGCGTGCCCGGCGCGCGCTTACTTGTGCGGTGCGTCCCGGCTCGGTGAACAGGGATTCTCGGAGTCCCCGGCAAACGGAACAGTCCCAAAGACCTGATACCGGTACCGGGCTACCAACCAATAGAGCAGGTAGCCAACCGGCTTGGCTAACGGAAGGCGCAGGAGGAGAGAGAGGACTCGCCCACCCCTGAGGCCCGGCAGGAGGGCCAGAAAGGCATCGAGCCCACGGACAATCTCCCCGTTAGGACGGACCAGGAATGCCACGTCTGGACGGCCCGGTCGATAGGCCTCCCCTAATGCCTGCTTGGCCTCGTCGCTCTGATAGGGAACCATCCGGACCGGCGCAGCGTCAGCGCGGGTCCCCAGCCGTTCAAGGCCCTGCTTGGCTGTGACACAGAGGCGGCATTGGCCGTCGTAGACCAGAAGGCAGGCTTGGGGCGCCCTGCTGGATAAATCTGCCATCGCCCAATTCCCTCGCAGTCGCTAACTCCTAATGCCTAACTAGTCGCAGGATGCTCAAAAAGCGTCCAGCAAGGCCGCCGGCGAGTCGAAACCGGAGGAGGTACCGACCGCACTTTGTGTGGGCCGTTCGCCAGTACAATGGATCTTGGCGAACGGAAAAACCCCTCCAGTACTTCCGACCTCTGACAACCTCAATCGGTACGTTGAGGATTTCGATGAGCCGAGAACGAAGCTGGCGGACTTTTTCAGCATCCTAAAGCCGGTTGCTGTGCCCTGCGGAGACGGGTATCATTACACCCATGCGATACACCTGGCCCCTCATCGGCCTGCTTACGGGGCTCAGCCTCATCGGCGCTACGACCACCCATCTCGCACCGGCTGCGACAGAAGCAGGACGAATCGGCTGGATGCTCTACCTGATCGCGACCCCGATCGCTCTTGCCTGCCTCGTCCGGATCGGATGGACCTGGACCGCCATGGCCTGCGTCATCTATGGAACGGTAGGATTGGCGTTAGACCTCTCCACCCTCGCGAGCATCCTGGGCGGACAGGGCGAGATTGGCGCCCTGCTCCTCGTCAGCGCGATGAGCGGAATCGTGAACTTTTTGCTGGTCCTGTTCGGCGGGCGCGCGTTTCTGCACGAATCGTTGGGGACCGTGCTTCCAGGATCCCATCCTCCCAGTCCTCCGTCCCCTTCGTCATCTTCACAATCTTGATCCGTTCAAACCCTGCATCCGTCAACCAGGCCTTCGTCTCGACTGCAGAATAGGTATTGCCCCGCTCGGTGAACAGCAACATCGACACCGCAAAGAGACTCGCTTCTTCGGGAAACAGCCCGTCCTTATCGTGCAGGAACGCATCCTGAATCAACAGCCTGCCTCCAGGATTCAACGCAGCCAAGGCGCGCCGGA
>ERZ1292640.4060-Hain-H43-02um-R1-4060-length-11248-cov-5_pt1 | contig 11248 bp, 10 predicted proteins | sample MGYA00564404_ERZ1292640 | MGnify/ENA primary metagenome ERZ1292640 (study PRJEB36523, sample SAMEA6512636) | groundwater metagenome | collected 2019-01-08 | study: AquaDiva: Metagenomics assemblies of 32 groundwater samples | reverse complement strand
GGGACGGCGGCGCTTGCCCGTCGGACGGCTCGCTGCGCTCGCACGGCGCCGGGCTTCGCGCCGGCGCCCCCGCGACTCGCGCCCTGCGGGCCCAGGCGCGGAGCGCCGAGACCGCAATGTCTCACGCCGGTGCGGAGTGATTTCGGTGATGGGATTCTGAGGGCGGGCGCTATCGTCGCACCGTGGTCACCGCCGCCCATCCCGCCAGCTCGTGAAAGAGCGGCGGGCGGCACTCCGCCGGAGTGGCCGCCGTTGCGCGATCTGGAGGTGGAGTAGCCGGCAACGGGAATGTGAGGAGGCCGGGGCGCGATGGCGGGAGCTGAGATCGCATACATCGACGAGAGCTACGACTCCGCGGTGTTCGCGATGTCGGCGCTGATCGTTCCCACTCACGCCTGGCGCGAGACCTTCCAGCGACTCGTGGCTTACCGCAAGCACTTGAAGGCCAAGTACGGCGCGACGGATTTCGTCGCCGGCCGGGGGCGTCTCGCTCCATTGCCAGTGCCGAAGGGGCTGCGGTGTTTCATCTTCTCGGAGCTCCTGAGCATTCTCGCTGCGCTCCCGGTGGCGGTCATCAGTGGTGCGTGGCCGCGAGCCGGGCAATCGCTCAACGATTCACACGTCCGTGCATTCAGTCGCATCCAGGAGCGCCTTCAGAAGCGTTCGAGCAAGCAGGACTCGCAGATGCTGGTAATCGCCGACGAAGGCAAGGAGGAGGAACTGCGCAGAATCGCGCGCCGTTCGAAGGTGTGGAATCCCGTCGGCAGTCAGTTCGGCGCTTGGGGCGACGGGTCATCGTGGAGAAACATCCCGAATGACAGGCTGATCGAGGACCCGTTCTTCAAGCCTTCACACCAGTCGTACTTCCTCCAGGCCGCGGACTTTGTGTCCTTCGCGTTGCTCAAGAGCGAGGTGGCGCCGACTGCGCACGTGGCCAAGTACGGACTGGACAAGGTGTATGTGGACCTGGCCCCGGTCTGCGCCAAGGAGGCGTCACGAAAAGATCCGCGGGGCCTTGGAATCGTCCGGACTTGAAGGGGAGACGCTGGAGAACGAAGACGCCCCGATCTGGAGATCGGGGCGCCTGAAGCAGAACCGGTAACCAACCTCTGATGGCTGGGCCAGTTCTGCAATTCCCACAATAGGGGCTGGCGTTCTGGCTGTCAAGTTCGGGTTCGCACGGCGGCCGTCAGCCGTCAGCCATCAGCCGTCAGCCAAGAGCGCAATGCTTCGCGCCGGTGCCGAGTGATTTCGGTGCTGGGTTCCCGAGGGCGGGTGCTATGCTCTGCACGTGTTCACCGCGCCCCCGTCTTGCCTGCGTGCGGGACTGTTGTATGTTGTGTACAACGGCCGCGATATCTAGCTGGCAGAAGGGGGTGAACAGCGATGCCCGGCAACGAGTTCGGCGTGTTCGTGAAAGAGCGGCGGGCCACTCTCCGCCTGAGTCTCCGCCGTTTCGCGGCAGCCGCAGGCCTGGATCCCGGCAACGCCAGCCGGATGGAGCGAGGGCTCGTGCCGCCGCCGGAACACCCGGAGGTGCTGGGCCGCATCGCCGCGGCGCTCCAACTCTCGAAGCGCTCCGCGGACTTCCGGCGTCTTTGCGATCTGGCGGCCACGGCGAAAGGCCACATTCCCGCGGATCTCCTTTCCGACCCCGAGGTCGCCGCGCGGCTCCCCATCCTGTTCCGGACGCTGCGGAGCAAGCCGCTCGACGGCGCCCAGCTCGAGAAGCTCATCGACGCCATCCGCAAGACGTAACGTGGCGTTCCGCCCGGCGGTCCCTCTACCTCCTTGGCGTTGGATCTCCGTTCCCGGACCCGTGAGACAAAGCCTTGATGTTACCAACACTCGGCATATATTGACAACCACCGAGCATATATAACACTGAGAGCGTCCGGTGACGACAGGAACCCGTTCATCCAGGAGGAAACCCGCGCGGCGTGCGCCTCCCGGCCGCGCAGGCTACGCGCAGCGCGTGCTGGAGCTGGCACGCCGCCAGGGACTGCTCCTGGCGAGTGACGTCTCCCGGCGCGGCATTCCGCGCACGTACCTCCAGCGGCTGGTCCGGGCGGGACTTCTCGTGCGCTCCGCGCGCGGACACTACCGGGCCTCGGCAGCGGACCTTTCCGAGCACCACAGCCTCGCCGAGGCTGCCGCGCGGGTGCCGCGTGGCGTCGTGTGCCTGCTTTCGGCGCTCCGGTTCCACGGCCTGACCACCCAGAACCCGGTAGAGATATGGATGGCCGTGGATCACAAGGCGTGGCGCCCGCGGTCGGGCTACCCTCCGCTGCGCCTCGTCTTCCTCTCGAGTCGGACCCTCGCGCTGGGGGTCGAGACCCATCGCATCTCGGGCGTCAGCGTGCGGGTCTATTCGGCCGCCAGGACGGTCGCCGACTGCTTCAAGTTCCGCCACAAGCTCGGCATCGACGTCGCGCTCGAAGCCCTTCGGGACTATCGCAGGCAACATCGGGGCGGGATGGACGCGCTGGAGCGCTACGCCAGGGTCTGCCGTGTGGCGCGCGTGATGCGGCCGTACCTCGAGGCCACCGCGTGAGCCGGACGCGCGTCGTGGACGTGGCGGCGTCGGTCCGGCAGCGCCTTCTCAACCGGGCTCGAGACCTGGGCCAGGACTACCAGTACGTCCTCGGCGCGTTCGCCGTCGAGCGCCTGCTGTACCGACTGAGCCGGTCCCCGCACCGCGACCGGTTCGTGCTGAAGGGCGCGACGCTCTTCACCCTCTGGTCGGACCTTCCGCACCGGGCGACGTGGGACCTCGACCTGCTCGCCCGGGCCGGCGGCTCCGTCGACGATGTTGTCGGTGCGCTGCAGGACATCTTGCGCGTGCCGGTCGAGGACGACGGCCTGGTGTTCGATGCGGCGAGCATCGAGGGTGCGCTCATTCGCGAGGGTGCCGAGCACGGGGGCGTCAGGGTCAGGCTCGAGGCACGTCTCTCCAGAGCGCGAATCCCGGTGCAGGTGGACGTCGGCGTCGGCGATGCGCCGTATCCCTCGCCGGTCGAGATGCCCTATCCCACGATGCTCGCGATGCCGGCGCCGCGCCTGCACGCCTACGCGCGGGAGACGGTCGTCGCGGAGAAGCTCGACGCGATGATCGTGCTCGGCTCCGGGAACAGCCGGCTGAAGGACTTCTACGACGTGGATTTCCTGGCGCGATCGTGGGCGTTCGACGGAGCCGTCCTCGCCGAGGCGGTACGCCGGACGCTGGAGGCGCGAGGGACGCCGGTTCCGGCCAGTGTGCCGGTGGTACTCACTCCGGTGTTCGGTGAGGATCCGGCAAGGGCTCTTCAGTGGCGGGGTTTCCTGCGCCGGGCGCGGCTCGCGCCGGAGGCGTGCAGCCTGGCGGATGCGGTCGGCCGGATCCGTGTCTTCCTCGAGCCGCTGCTCGCCGCCGTGTCCCTCGGAGGGTCGTGGGTGCGGCGCTGGCCGCCCGGGGGGCCGTGGACGGAAGGCTGACCACTGTGCTGGCAAGGCGTCGGCCACCTGGTCGCAGAACTTGTCGGGGTGCCCGCCGCGCGCCCTCCTTAACGAAGGTGCCCACCTGTGCCACGGTCACCTCCAGCGGGTGACTGTCCTCGAGCCCGCCCAGCCCCGCGATGCGGTCCAGCGACCGCGGCGCCGTGGCCAGCCCCGCCACGAACGGCCGGATCAGCGGCCGGCACGGGAAACGGCCGTCAGCCGTCGGCCGTCAGCCGTCAGCCGTCGGCCGTCAGCAACCCCGCCACGATGTCGGGCCAAGGTAGCCCTTGCTGGCTGCAATGGCAGGCACCTCGCCGCATGGAAAGGGTGCTGGTGTTCGGTCGCCTGCGCGTACGTTGGGCCGGTGACCACACGCCCTCGCTGCCGCCGTGCCGGTCCCGGCGCCGCCTCCGGGCCGCCCCGGACAACTGCCCAGCCGAGCCGAAGCAATCGACTGGATAGACACCGCTAGACATATATCGCAACGATAGCGTATATTATCCACGATGCCGACCACGCCCGCGACCCGCGCCATCGCCGAATTCCGGCGCGCCGGGGGCCTCCTCCGGACCTCGGACGCCCTGCGGCGGGGCATTCACCCCCGCACGCTGTACGCGCTGCGAGAGCAGGGCGCCATCCTCGCCGTGGCGCGCGGCGCCTTTCTGCTCGCCGACCACCGGCAGTCGGAGCATCTCGACCTCGCCGTCGCTGGCGCGCGCCACCACCGTGGTGTGGTGTGCCTCGTCTCGGCGCTGGCCTGGCACGACCTCACCGACCAGATCCCGCACGAGGTCCATCTGGCCCTTCCCCCCGGTGCGTGGACGCCGCGGGGGACGTATCCGCCGCTCCGCACCTATCGCTTCTCCGGCCCCTCGCTCACCGCGGGTGTGGAACGGCACGAGGTGCTCGGCGTGGGCGTGAAGGTGTACGGCGCAGCCAAGTCGGTCGCCGACTGCTTCAAGTTCCGGAACCGGATCGGGCTTGACGTGGCCATCGAGGCCCTGCAGCGGTACCGGCGGTCGCGGGGCTTCCGCGCCGATCGGCTGCAGCACTTCGCCGGCCTCTGTCGCGTCGAACGCGTGATGCGCCCGTACCTTCAGGCTCTGCTGTGAGGCGCCGCCCGAGCTGCTTGCCTTCCCGACGTTCCTCGGCGGCGAGCCGCCGCTCGTGCTGGCCTATCGCCGCGAGACGGCCATCGCCGAGAAGTTCCACGCGATGGTCGTGCTCGGTCGCGTCAACACGAGACTGCGGGACTTCTTGGTTTCCGGACACTCTGCCGGAGTGCCTGACATCGGCATTCCTCAGCAATCCAGAGCGTATGCTGCAGTGGGCGGTGCTGATGCGGCGTGTTGGGTACGCCCCGGCGCCGGAGCTGACGGCCGTCGGGGACGGTCTCGCGGAGTTCCTGCTTCCGCCCGTTGAGGGTTTGCGTACGCGTGGGGGCTACCACGGAGCGTGGCCGCCCGCCGGGCCCTGGACGTCCGAAGCGCGCGGCTAGGCCGGTTGACACCAAAGACGGGATGCCCGATACTGCCCTTACCACTTGCTCCCCGCTCGACCCGCCGCAAGGCCTCGGGCGGGGTTATTGTTTGTCTCTTTGACGCTGGGGCGGCAACTCGGCAAGATGGGGTGCGGTCTGAAACCTGCCCCTGCGCTGCGTCCCTGATCCAAGTGGGTTCGTCCCACACGCGGTGCAGGGGCAACCCCTTTCCGACCCGTCCGTAGGCTCGCCCCGTCCCGCCGTGCCGGTCTCCGATCGTGTGGCCATCCTCCTCGACGGCGAGTTCGTCAAGAAGGCGCTCGGCGCCCGCCTCAAGCGATTCCCGGGACATGCCGACGTGATGGCCGAAGTCACCCGCGTCCTTGCCAGCCCCTGCCTCGCGGCGTACTCCCTCTACCGCGTCTTCTACTACACGGCCGAGCCCCTGTGCCGAACGGCCGCACATCCGCTGGACTGGCCCGATGCCGAGGGACTGATGGAGAATGCGCTGACCCATCGCAGCCGCGGCGTCATCAAGCTCGACCCCGCCGTTCGCGCGCGTGGCCGGATGAGCCGGCGCTGGGGACTCTGGGTGAACGTCGGCGTTGGCCAGGGCGAGCGATGATCCTCGCGGCGCTCGGTGCGCCGGTGCCCGCCGGCGGCGGCAGAGCGCGAACGCTCGCTACCAGGCCGGCGGTTTGCGCGTTACATCACCGTTCGGTGCCACGAACGGGTCGGGGAAGTCATCTGGAACGACCCAGGCGCGAGCTGTGCCAGTTCCTTGCTCTTGCGGCCATACGGGAACGCGAAGTGAACGCGAGCGCCGCGGAAGACTCGTTGGACGGTGCGCACCGCGGGCGCGAGATCCGTGTCGCCCGAGAGGATCACCGCGGTGTCGCAGGCCGCCAGGTGGAACAACTCGAAGAGGGTGCTGGCGATGGCGACGTCTGTCTCCTTCTCCTCGTGCCGCTCGAGCCGTGCCCCGCACACATTGCAGCGTGTGCTCTTGCGCTTGAAACGCGACAGGCTGACGGTCACGCCGGTGGCCTCGAGGCACGAGATGAAGGCCTGGTGTCTCCTCGTGACGTCGGGCTTCGTCGCCTCCAGGTGCTTCGCAAGCGCCGAGAAGTAGTGAATCCCCGCCAGCTCGGCTCCACTGCCGATGATGTGCAAGTACGATCGACAGAGAGCGCCCAGGTCGAGCCACTTCGTGCCCCTTCCACCCAGCGGTTTGCTGGCGGCCGTCAAAGAAAAAACCTCCGGGTCGCAACCCGGAGGCGGCCAGCGAGCCTTTCGGCCCAACTGGGGATGATCTGAAGGCAATGATAGATCGTCGTCGTGTCCACGTCAAGAACTTCGGCGTCTCCGTTGTCCGATGCCGGTGCGGGCGCTCACGCGTGCGGAGAAGGTATGCTGAGGTAGCGGTCGACGCGGTACCGTTTCAGCGCGGTGCGGAGCGAATTGATGCGGTAGCCGGACCCTCCATTAGCTCGAACCTGCGTTCGCGCCGCCCCTGAGAGTGCCGCTCCGGACGTCGGCCCGGCCCGCGCCGTATGTCGCCGCCACTCGCGCCAGCGGCCCGGCCGTGCCCCGCGCTCGAGACAGCACCAGGAACGCCAGGTTCGCCTCGTACACCGCCTGCACATTCGGCGCGTAGTCCAGCCGCGCCGCCAGGTCGGCGAACAGGTCGTCCCATCGCCGCACCCACTTGGGCCCGCGCTGGGTCCTGGTCTCGAAGCCGTTGTCCGGATCGAGGAAGACGAGCGTGTTGCCCAGTACGCGCTCCTGGCACCAGCCGTCCCAACGAAGGCGCCCGTTTGCGCGACGGTCACGACCAGCGGCCGGCCCGGGAACCACGCGTGCGGCGTCCGCCCGTCGCGCGGCACCGCGTCGTCCGGCGTCAGCCAACGCCGGCTCGGCCCGCGTGCAGAGCCAGTGGAGCAGATCCCACTTGAAGGCGTCCCGGCTGTCGCCGAGGTACTGGAGCTTCACGGGGTGCCGAGTGGCGAGGGGTGGTTGAGGTGCGGGGTCACCGCAGTCGGATATGCACCGGGGCACGGGGCCGGGCAAGACCGCCGCGACAGACTGCCAGCGCCGGGCAACTGCCTGCGGTGCCCGGCACAGGCACGACACGATCCCGTCGGCGCCGTGGTCACTTGGTGAGACGCGGCCCTACCGCCTCGTCGTCCTCGCGGTATCCGCCGCCGGCGGCCGCGGCCGCCGGCGGATCGCCGTCATCGTGCTTTTCCGCTGCGCCCCCGCGCCCATCAGCCAGCGCTCCGCGCTGCTCGGCTCCCGCACGTCCGCCAGGATGATCCCGTTCGCCCCCAGCTTCCCCGCCTCCCGCCGGATCGTCTGCACCATCCTGCGGTTCGTCGTGTACATCGAGGAACCGCTCCCGAACAGCAGCGCGACCGACTCCCACTCATAGCCTCGGTCCCGCAGCTCCTGCACCGAGAGAAACACCCGCACCGAGTCCTCCGGCACCGGCGCAAGTCGGTTCGCCGGGCCGAGCAGCCCCGTCTACACGCTCACGCACCCCGCCAAGCCGAGCACCACCAGCCAGCCGTACCTCATCCGTCACCTCCGCAATGCGCGGATCGAGTTGGTCCGACAGCGGAGCCAATGTGCCAGGGGGGTGCGACATCAGCCGTCAGCCGCCCCCGCTCCTCGCGCCCTCCGGGGCCCAGGCGGCCTGCACTGTTTCGCGCCGCGCCGCAACGATTGCGTTACTCGGCCCGCCGAGCGTAGGCTTACCGTGTGGCCGGACCTTGAGAGGAGTCTCGATGCCGGTCACGGCCAAGCTGTCGCAGAAGTTCTATGAGCGCCTGGGCGACGATATCGCCACCGAACTCGTGGAGTGGTTCAACGCGGTGGATGCCACCTACCGATCCGACGTTCGCGCCATCGCCGATGCCCAGTCGGCGCGCATCGACGCGCAGATGGGCCAGATGCGGGCGGAGCTGCGGCAGGAGATTGGCGGGTTGGGAGCCGAGCTTCGCGTGGAGATCGGCGAGCTGCGAGCCGAGATGCGGGCGGGGTTCGCGGACCTCAAAGCCGAGCTGCTGCGCTGGATGTTCCTCTTCTGGGTCGGCTCGATGGGCACCATCCTGGCCATCCTGAAGCTGTAGGCCGCCTCACCCCACCAGCACCTCGTCTTCGAGCCGCACCTCACGGCCGGGGCCCACGGCGTCCAGTTCGGTCGCCGACATTGTCGGTTCTCACCACCTATGGACCTTTTCGTGAGGAGTTTCTCACGACCTTTCCCCCCTTGTGCGCTGGCCGGGGCCTCGCTCAGGGCGGCGCTATCATATGCCGGCCAGCCGGGCCAGCGCACGAAGGTGCCGTCGGGCCGGAAGCCGCCGTCGGTGACGACGAGATGGAGATGGGGATGCCAGTTGGCCAGCGAGCCGTGGGTCTGTTGAGGTCGGGCTCCCCCGTGGTGGCGCGGACGCCCGCGGTGACGATGCGGGCCGCCAGCCGCGCGAGATCGCCGAGGAGGGCACGGCGGTAGAGGCAGTAGGCGCGGAGCCGCTTGGCGTGGCACTGCTCGATCGGGACCTCTCCGGTGAACTCGGGTTGGGGCAGCCTCACGATCGCCGACGTCGGCATGGAAGTGGTCACCTCGGGCAATCCTCAGCCGTTTCCGCTGGCCGTCATGATTCGCTGATGCAGCCGCTCGGCCCGGAGCAGAAACGTTTCGAGCTTGGCGTTGATCAGCTGTGGGAACGGCGAGCCGTCGCTTTCGATGGCCAAGAACGGCAGGTCCTCGATGTCGGTCAGGACCGCGCGCAGGGTGGGGTTGGCCGGATCGGTCTGCAGTTTGCCGCCGGCCGTCATGGCCTCGCCCAGGATGGCTTCGGACAGGCGGTTCGGCATGCAGCCGAAAGGCCCGATGGCGATGACCCCGCAGGCGTGGTCGACAATCTCGGAGATGGCCCCGCCCACCGTGAGGACGGCCTCGCCGGCGAGGTTGGACGACAAATAGGGCTTGGCGTTTCGAATGAGGGTGGCCACGTCCGGTGATTCGGCGTGGATCAGCCCCGATCGGGACAGGATGGATTTGATCCGCCTTTCGTAATTCGCCTGAAAAAAATTGCGCAGTTTGAGGCCAAGCTTCTGCCTGAGCGTCATCGGATTCTGGTTGAAGCCGTGGCTGACCATGTAGTTGCAGTAGTGCACCCACTCGGCTACCGGTGCGCAGACGGTGGCAAACCCCTTTTCTGCCAGGTGCTCGGTCAGGTACTGGCGGGAGAGGGCGTCGCGCCGGACGAAGATCTCTCCGGACAGGGAGATGGTGGGCACGGTGCGCGGCGGGCGCTTGAGCGCAATGGTGCGCAGGCGCTCGGCGCACGCGGCGAGCCGGCCGGTCAGGACCTCGAAACCCCCCCGTTCCATGGCGCGCAGGATCCGTCCCCACTCATCGGTGTACACGGCCATGGCGGCCGCGGGGTCGGCGGCGTTCGCCAGCAGCATCGAGCGGATGTCCTCCATGACGTCCGAGACGATCACCGCCCACCAGGCGTGCCGCTCGAAGTGCTTGTCCATGCCGACGTAGGAGTTGTCGGAGGACAGCGCCAACAGAGCCACGTCCGGTATCTCCAGGCGCCGGATCAGGTCCTCCATGTAGATGGCGTATTGGCCGAAGCGGCACGGGCCGCACCCGGTCGGCATGAAATAGACCAGGACCTCATCGGGGCGCTTGCCGTTGTTGATGTAGCTCAGCAGAGTTCCGGTGGTCAGGATCAGCGGCAGGCACTCCTTGCAGGAGGTGTTGGCGCGGCCGAGCTTGAGGATGGCTTCGTCGTTCTCGCGGTGGGCCTTGGCGCGCAGGCCGTACCCCCGCAGGATGGCGGCAAAGGCTTCGCTGCCGAGTTTGCCCATGGAGGGGATGAGCACGGTGACCCGCGGGTCGGTCATCGGCAGGGCTTCGCCGGCGGAGGTGAGGACCTGGGCCGGGCCGCGATTGAGAATCGTGCGCGCCGGCGTGAAGACGCTCGGCCGCGGCGGGATCAGGCGCCGCGCCAGCAGCTGGCGGTAGGCCTTGACGATGTCGAGGAAGGCCTCCACCCGGGTCTCCAGGCCGGCATCCGCCGTGTGGCTGTCGAGCTCCAGGGTGAGGGAAGGCTTGCGGCCCATGATGTCGCGGAAATAGCCGATGACGAACGAGTCCGGGCCGCACGAATAATTGGTGATGTAGGTGGCGAAGAGCTGGGGGTGCTTTTCCACCACCCGGGCGGCCTTCATGATGAGCTTGCCCATGCCCCAGTACATGTGCCGCTTGGAACGCTCCGAGTCCAGGTCCAGGAAGTCGAGCGGTATGACCGGGATCCCGCGCGAGGCGAACTTGTGCGGGATGCCCATGTGGGCCTCCTCGGCGAAGCCGCTGTAGGGCCGCGACAGGATGACCACGGCAAGCTTCTCCGGGTCGGCCTGAAGCTCGGCCAGCACGCGCCGGCCGGCCGCTTTCATCGCCGCGAAGCAGTCGCGTTGGCGCTTCAGGGCGGCGGCAAAGGCCGCGCGCGCCGCCGGCCGGCTCGCCCCCATGCGCCGGGCCGTCTCCAGCAGCGGCTCCTCGGCGCTGGCAAGCCCGCGCGAGAGGTCCAGGAGCGGCGTCAGCAGCCGCGTGCCGCGCCGGCCCAGCCGGTCGATGGCCCGCCGGAAGGAGCTCTGCAGGTAGAAGGTCTCCCCCTGCACCAGGGGGCAGGCCTGGGATTGGCGGCTGCCGCTGTCCTTCAGATTCGGGTCGGCCTTGAAGTGGGGCAGAAAGATGAACTCCGGCGGGTCGGCGCTTTCCAGCAGGGAGTGGAAAAAGCCGTGGGCCAGCTCCACCGGGTAGCAAAAGGCCGCGCCGCGCTGGTCGACCCCCTCCGGCGAGGAGCGCTCGGGCAGGATGACCTCGAAGCCCAGGGCGCTGAAGAAATGGGAATAGAGCGGGTAGTAGGTGTTGACGAGAAAACTGCGGTTGAGGCCGACCCGGCCCCGGGGCGCCCGCACGGCCCCCCGGCCGGCCGGTACGCCGTAGGTTTCGAACACGAGCTGCCGGCGCAAACTCACCAGGTCGAGCCGGTCGACGTCGTAGTGCACGTTGTGGCGCAGGTTGTAATAGCGGTTGCAGGCCCCGCCGAACGGGTATTTCCGGTGCTCCACCTCGATGACGGCGATGGGGCAGCGCCGGTCGCATTTCTCCTGGCCGCCCCGGCACGTGAACGCTTTGCCGTGGACGACCTCGCGGCCGGCGAGGGTTGCGAGGTCGAAGTGCTGTTCGGCCATGAGGCCGTTTTCGATCCG
>ERZ1292640.4058-Hain-H43-02um-R1-4058-length-11251-cov-10_pt1 | contig 11251 bp, 10 predicted proteins | sample MGYA00564404_ERZ1292640 | MGnify/ENA primary metagenome ERZ1292640 (study PRJEB36523, sample SAMEA6512636) | groundwater metagenome | collected 2019-01-08 | study: AquaDiva: Metagenomics assemblies of 32 groundwater samples | reverse complement strand
CGCTGCTGCGGCGAATCGGGTACGCTCGCCCTGACCCGGCCCGACATCTCCACCCAGGTGCGCTTTCGCAAGGAAGAGGAAATGAGGAAAGGCGCGGCGGCGATCCGCGCCGGGGACGCCGGCCAGGCGTTCGGGGGGGAGGTGAAGATCCTGACCTCCTGCCCGTCCTGCCTGCAGGGCCTGGCGCGCTTCGACGACGATGCCGGCACCAACGCCGACTACATCGTGACCGAGATTGCCAGACACACGCTCGGCCCCAACTGGATGGCGGATTATGTGGCCAAAGCCAATCGCGGCGGCATCGAGCGTGTGCTGCTTTAGCGTCCGCCGGCCGGGCGCGGCCGAGACGCGGCGCCGGAATCTGCTAAAGTGATCGCGTGGCACATGCGCCCTGAGAGCATGCCGGCGGCACGCGCTCCATTTGGCGGTCCGGCTGCGCCTGCCCCCGCGTGTGCGTAACCATTCAGCGCCAAGGTCTGGGTCAAAGCGTGAACAGTTTTGCAGTCTCGTCTTGTGAGTTGTGCGACTCTGCCGGCGGAGAGCTGCTGTGGCAGAACGAATTGTGCCGGGTGGTGCTGGTCGCAGACCCAGACTATCCGGGATTCTGCCGCGTAATCCTCAACCGGCATGTGAAGGAAATGACCGATCTGGACACGACCACGAGGGAGCGCTTGATGCGGGTGGTGTATGCGGCCGAGCAGGCTTTGCGCCAGCTCATGCAACCTGCGAAAATCAACCTTGCCAGTTTGGGTAACATGGTCGCCCACCTGCACTGGCATGTCATCGCGCGCTTTGCCGACGACAAGCATTTCCCCGGATCCATCTGGGGCGAGGCGAAGCGCGCGGGCGTGCCGAAACCGACCGACGCCGACGCGCTGCGGCGCACCCTGCGCCAACTATTGCAGCCGGCGGAAACATGAGCGCGCTGCCGGCACCGCGGAACCGGTATGCGTTGGAGTCTCTTTCACTCCGCTGTCCGGTTTCTGAAATGAAATCGGGGGTTTCCCTTTCTTGTTCAGGCCTGCCGTCCCAATGAGCCAACTGCCCGACTTCAACCTGCCCGAGATCGCCGCCGCGAACCCGGAGTTCACCGACGGCGACTCCTGCGCCGCGTGGCTGGCCGAGCTGCCGCTGGTGAACGTTGCGCCTTCGCAAGTACGGCTGCTGGACCAGCTGCAGAAAATAAACCGCTTCAACATGCCTCCGGCCGAGCGGCTCAAGGTGCTGGAGGCATTGCGCGAACCGGTCTATTTCGTGCAGGCGGAACAGATCAAGAAACTGTGCAATAAACCGCTGCCGCTCACCCAGGTCGAACGCGGCATATTCGGCAACGTGGTGGATCTGTGGCAGGAATTGCTCACCGGCTACCAGCGCTGCCTCATGAGCACGGCCGAAGGCGCGCTCGCGGGGCAGGCCGCGCCGATCTGCCAGCGGGGGCTCGATTGCGTGGCCTCGAGCATGTTCGATCACTGCCGCGTCTATCATGCGTTCCCCGGCGCCCACTGGCTGGTCCTGCACCAGCTTTACCGGCATATCGAGGAGGCGGGGGAGAGCGCGACTGCGGTCGCGGATTCGTTGAAACAGTCGGACACGAGTTGTGCCGGCGTGTACGTGCGCGCGCTGCTGTTCATGCTGGCATACCCCGGCGAGCAGCAGCAAAAGCAGCTGGCGCAGATCCAGGCTTGGCTCGAGCGCTGGGCCCTGGATGTCCCGCTGCGGCGCACCCCGCCCGAGGACCGGAGCCTGCCGCCGCTGCTGCTGGATTTCTCCACCGCAGCGGGCGCTTACCGTGAAGCCGACGGCGGCGGACGCAGCGCCTCGCGTTGGCTCGACATCGGCGAACTCGCGCGCACCCTGAAAAGACACGTGGTGCTGCTGCGCAAAGGCGAGCCGCCCGCCAGCCTGGGGCTCGGCGACGATTGCACCATGCCCGGCGTCGAGCAAACGCTGGTGGTCCTGTTCCGCCTATGGTGCGAGGGCAAGAACGCGCGGATGCAACCGCGGCGCAGCGTCAACTCAAAGGCGAAGGTATGCGGCACCCTCGCCTCGATACATTTCCACATTTCGGGCGGCAAGACGTTCCGCCAACCCGGACACGCGTCGGCGTTGACGCGGCGCGAACACGACGAGATTGCCACCTTCGGCCACACCAGCACCCGCCTCGAGGAAGCCTTTATCGGGGCCGGCGGCTATGCCACCGAGGAGTGGCTGCTGCGGGAGGAAAGCATTTCGGGCATGCGCATCGTGCGTCCGGCCGGTTCGGCCGGCGGCCGTTATGCCCACACCCAGCTGATTGCAGTGCGCACCGCCGACACCAAGGATTTCCTGGTTGGTGTGGTGCGCTGGCTCAAGATCGATGCGGATGAAGGCCTGCACGCCGGGGTTCAAGTCGTTCCCGGGGTGCCGAAGGCCGTTGCGGCACGTCCCACCGGCATCGGCACGCAATCGGAAAAATTCGTCCCTGCGCTGTATTGCCCCCCGCTGCCGGCGCTGGACGCGCCGGCCTCGCTGATCCTGCCCCCGGGATGGTACCGCCCCAAACGCGTGCTCGAAGTCCATACCGACGCGTCTGAATTGCTGCTGCTGACCGGAGTGATCGAGCGCGGCAGCGATTTCGAGCGCGTTACGATCGAGCCTGTGCGCTAGCGAGTTACCCGGCCGCAATCGCGTTTTGCCCGGTTGACGATGTGCCCGCCGCCACAAACACGCTGGCCGCGGTATCATAGGCGCCCGCGGTTCGCGCCATGGTACTGACATGAACAAACACACCCCCACTGAAATCAAGCTGCGCCAGAAGTCACGCCAGATGGAAATTTCGTTCGCCGATGGCAAGCGTTTCGAACTGTCCTACGAATTTCTGCGTGTGTACTCGCCCTCGGCCGAGGTGCGTGGCCACGGACCGGGACAGGAAGTGCTCCAGATCGGCAAGAAAGATGTCGAAATTACGGACATCGAACCGGTTGGCAGTTATGCGGTCCAGCCGCGCTTTTCCGATGGGCACGACAGCGGACTCTATTCCTGGGATTATCTGTACGAACTCGGACTCGAGCGCGACCAGCTGTGGCAGCAATATCTGCAGCGCATGCAAGCGGCCGGCGCAAGCCGGGAACCGGGCACCACCCCGCCCGCACCAGTCAAGAGCGGCTGCCACTAAGCGGAACCTGCGATGACCGGCAAGACCCACTTTGGCTATCAGGAGATAGAGGAGACCGCGAAAGCAGGCAAGGTCGCCGGCGTATTCGACTCGGTCGCATCCAGGTACGACCTGATGAACGATCTGATGTCAGTCGGGATGCACCGCGCCTGGAAGGCGTTCACCATTGCGATCGCCGGCGTCAGAACGGGCGAGCGCGTGCTCGATGTCGCCTCGGGCAGCGGCGACCTGGCAAGCGCGTTTGCGCGCCGCGCCGGCCCCGAAGGCGAGGTTTGGCTGACGGATATCAACCGGGCCATGCTCGCGCGCGGGCGCGACCGGCTGCTCGACCAGGGTCGCACGCTGCCGCTGGCACAGTGCGATGCCGAGCGCCTGCCCTTTCGCGCGGATTACTTCGACTGCGTCAGCGTCGCGTTCGGACTGCGCAACATGACCCACAAGGACGCGGCCCTGGCCGAGATGCGCCGCGTGCTCAAACCGGGCGGGCGGCTGCTGGTGCTCGAATTCTCCAAGGTGTGGGAGCCGCTCACGCGCGCCTACGACTGGTATTCGTTCAAGGTGCTCCCCTGGCTGGGGTCCAAGATCGCGGGGGATGCCGACAGTTACCGTTATCTGGCGGAATCCATACGCGTGCATCCCGACCAGGAGCAATTGAAGACCCTGATGGAACAAGCAGGCCTGGAACGGGTCGAATATTTCAACTTGAGCGCCGGCGTAGTGGCGCTGCATCGAGCTTACAAGTTTTGAGCGTATTGGCGCATATTGGCGCATAATGCTTGGTTTACGCGGTAAGGAGGAACAAATGAAACATCTATTATCGATATCGATCGCGGCATTCCTCGGGCTTGGTTTGATGGTCCAGGATGCGGAAGCCGCGCGTTTGGGCGGCGGCAGGAGCATCGGTACCCAGCGCTCCAGCGTGGCCCCGAGCAAGAGCGTGCAGCAAACCCCGCCGTCAAAGGCGGCGCCGACGGCACCCGCCGCAGCGCCGGCTGCCGCGCCCCAGCCCGCGGGCAACCGCTGGCTGGGCCCGATCGCCGGCCTCGCCGCCGGTCTCGGCCTGGGCTGGCTCCTCGGTCAGGGTGGAATGGGAGGCCTCGGAAGCATGCTGAGCAGCGTGCTAATGATGGCTTTGATCGGTTTCGCCGTGTTCTTCGTCGTGCGCCTGCTAACCCGACCGAAGGCCGCGGGTAATATGCAATACGCCGGGATGAGCAACGAACCAGCGGCTGCCCCGCCGCTCTCGCCGCCGGCCGGCCTCGGTGCCGCGCCAGCTTTCGGCGCGCATCCGCAGCCAAACATCCCCGCAGGATTCGACACCGCCGGCTTTCTCCGCCAGGCCAAGCTCAATTTCGTCAAACTGCAGGCGGTGCACGACAGCGGCAAGCTGGACGAGTTGCACGAATTCACCACCGACCCGATGTTCGAGTCGATCAAGCAGGATCTGGCCGAACACGGTGCGACCGGGCAACAGACCGATGTGGTGACGCTGAACGCCGACCTGCTGGAAGCGCTCACCGAGGGCGATACCCATTGGGCGAGCGTGCGTTTTTCCGGCATGATCCGCGAAAGCGCCGATGGCCAGCCCGAATCGTTTGAGGAAATCTGGAATCTGTCGAAACCGGTTTCCGGTGCCACTGGCTGGGTTCTGGCGGGGATACAGCAAGTACAGTAGCAAGGCTTTACCTGCGCCGGAGGACGTCGCGAGAATCCTCGCGGCGTCCCGGATCTTCCGCCTTCGGGCGGCGCGCAGACCTATCGACTCCGAGGACGCCGTTCCGTGTTACCGCACCCCGGCATTTACGCATTCAATCACCTGCTCGGCGCCGAAACCTGGGCGCGCGACAAGCTCAAACCTTACGCGGGACAGTGCGTCGAATTTCGCGCTGCGCCGCTGCCCGCCCTGCACCTGCAGATTCTCGACACCGGTCTGCTCGGCAACGCCGCGCAGGACGCCGTGCCGACTCTGGTCGTCACCATCGGTGCGGGCGCGCTGCCGGCGCTGGTGCAGGGCGAGGAAGCCTTGATGCGCAATATCGGCATAGAGGGCAACGCCGACCTCGCCGGGACGGTGCAGTACCTGTTCCGCCACCTGCGCTGGGACGTCGAGGAAGACCTGTCGCGGGTGTTCGGCGACGCCCTCGCGCATCGCATGGTGGAGGAGGGCGGCCGTTTCGCCGCCTGGAACCGCGAGGCGGCCGGGAAGCTGGCACAGAATCTGGCCGAATACTGGACCGAGGAACAGCCCATGCTCGCCCGTCCGGCCGAAGTGCGCCGGTTCCTGGCCGAGGTGGACCAATTGCGCGACCGTCTGACGCAGCTGGAGCAGCGCGTCGGGACGCTGACAAAATCAATTTGAAAAATATCCGCTTTTCAGTCGCGGTCGGGTAATCGATTGCAGCGCCTTCTGCGCCTCGCCAGGATCATCAGCGTCGGCATCCGCTTCGGCCTGGATGAGTTCGTGCTCGCGCACGCGCGCACGCGTTTCCTGCTGGTGGCGGTGCAGCGCGTACTGTTCTGGCGCAGGCTTAGCGAACCGCGCGCGGTACGGCTGCGCCTCGCGCTGGAGGCCCTCGGGCCGCTGTTCGTCAAGTTCGGCCAGGTGCTGTCGACACGGCGCGACCTGCTGCCACCGGACATCGCCGACGAGCTGGCCCGGCTGCAGGATCAGGTGCCTCCGTTTTCGACCGAACTCGCCCACGCCCAGCTGGAACGCTCGTTCGGCCGGCCCGTGGCCGAGGTGTTCCAGCAGTTCGAGGCATTGCCGGTGGCGAGCGCCTCCATCGCGCAGGTACATTTCGCGGTGCTGCCCGGAGGGCGCGAATGCGCAGTCAAGATCCTGCGCCCGAACATGCAGCAGGCGATCGAAAAGGATGTGGCCCTGCTCGACAGCGCAGCCAGCCTGATCGAGGCGCTATGGGTCGACGGCCGGCGCCTGAAACCGCGCGAGGTGGTGGCGGAATTCGCCAAACACCTCAACGACGAGCTCGACCTGATGCGCGAAGCGGCGAACGCGAGCCAGCTGCGGCGCAATTTCGCCGGGTCCCCGCTGCTGATGATTCCGGAAATCTACTGGGATTACTGCTCATCCTCGGTGATGGTGATGCAGCGTATCAGCGGCATTCCAATCAGCCGCGTGGACGAACTGCGCGCAGCCGGCGTCGATATCCCGCGCCTCGGCCGCGCCGGGGTGGAAATCTTCTTTACCCAGGTGTTCCGCGACGGCTTTTTCCATGCCGACATGCATCCGGGCAATATCTTTGTCTCAACCGACGCCGAAATCCGGGGCAAATATATTGCCGTCGATTTCGGCATCATGGGAACGCTCACCGACATCGACAAGAACTACCTGGCGCAGAATTTCCTCGCCTTCTTTCAGCGCGATTACAAGCGCGTGGCGCAGGCTCACATCGAAGCCGGCTGGGTCCCGGCCGACACGCGCGTGGACGAGTTCGAGAACGCCATCCGCGCCGTGTGCGAACCGGTGTTCGACCGGCCGCTGAAGGACATTTCCTTCGGCCGGGTGCTGCTGCGCCTGTTCCAGACCTCGCGCCGCTTCAACGTCGAAATCCAGCCGCAGCTGGTGATGCTGCAGAAAACCCTGCTCAACATCGAGGGCCTGGGGCGGCAGCTCGACCCGGAGCTCGACCTGTGGACGACCGCCAAACCCTATCTGGAGCGCTGGATGAGCGAACAGCTGGGTTGGCGCGGTCTGGTGCGCAACCTGCTGACCGAAGCACCGCGTTGGGCCAACATGCTGCCGCAGCTGCCGCGCCTCGCGCACCGCGCCCTCGCCACCGACCGCACGGCCGGGATCGAACGCGCGCTGGAGCGGCTGGCCGCCGAGCAGCGGCAGCGCAACCGTACCACCCTCATGCTCGGCCTGCTGCTCGCCGCGCTGCTCGCCTGGCAGATTTTCCTCGCGCTGTAACCGCCGCCGCTCCGCGTTTCGCCGCCAGCGGCGGTGCAAGCTATAATGCGGCGCGTATCGCAAAAGGCCGCACCAAGAAGAATTCGCCATGACCGATCTGATCTGGTTTGTCGTTCTTTATCTGATCATTTCCATCGGCATCGGACTGTTCGCCGCAACCAAGGTGAAGAACTCGGCCGACTACGTCGTCGCCGGCCATCATCTGCCGCTGCCTTTCATCATCGCCACGGTGTTCGCGACCTGGTTCGGCTCGGAAACCGTGCTCGGGATCCCGGCCAAATTCCTCAACGACGGCCTGAAGGGCGTGGTCGCCGACCCGTTCGGCTCGAGCATGTGCCTGATCCTGGTCGGCCTGTTCTTCGCCCGGCCGCTGTATCGCATGGGCCTGTTGACCATCGGCGACTACTACCGCGCACGCTATAACCGGCCGGTGGAAATCATCACCAGCCTGTGCATCGTGATGTCCTATCTCGGCTGGGTATCGGCGCAGGTCACGGCGCTTGGGCTGGTGTTCAACGTGCTCACAGAAGGCCTGCTCGAGCCCTGGCAGGGGATGATGCTGGGCGTGGGCATCGTGCTCGTGTACACGCTCGCCGGCGGCATGTTCTCGGTCGCCTTCACCGACTTGTTCCAGATGCTGATCATCGGCGCCGGCATGGTCTACATCGCCATCATCGTCAGCGGCATCGCCGGCGGGGCCGGCGTGGTGATCGACCATGCCGCAGCGGCCGGCAAATTCGAATTCTGGCCCAAGCCGGAGGCGCGGGACATCATCCTGTTCGTGAGCGCGTGGGCGACCATGGGGCTCGGATCGATTCCGCAGCAGGATGTGTTCCAGCGCGTGTCGGCGGCAAGAAACGAAAAAACCGCGGCCCTGGGTTCTGTACTCGGCGGCTCGATCTATTTTTTCTTTGCCTTCGTCCCCATGTTCCTCGCCTACTCCGCCGTCATGATCGACCCGAAAATGGTGGCCGATCTGATCGCCAAGGACTCGCAGCTCATCCTGCCGCGACTGATCCTCGATCACGCGCCGTTCGCGGTGCAGGTGATGTTCTTCGGCGCGCTGCTCGCCGCGATCCTGTCCTGCTCCAGCGCCACCCTGCTCGCGCCTTCGGTCACTTTCGCCGAGAACGTGCTGCGCGGGTTCCTGCCCAAGCTCTCCGACTGGCAGTTCCTGCGCCTGCTGCGAAGCGTCGTGTTCCTGTTCGCCATGGGCGTGCTCGCGTTCGCCATGACCTCGAATTCGACCATCTACGGCATGGTCGAGAACGCCTACAAGATCACCCTGGTCGCCGCATTCACGCCGCTCGCCTTCGGCCTGTACTGGAAGCGCGCCACCACCCAGGGGGCCGCCGCGGCGATCGTGTTCGGCCTGGCCACCTGGATCGCGCTCGAGGTGCTCAATCCGGAAGCTTACGTTCCGCCGCAATTCGCCGGATTGCTGGCTGCAATCTCGGGCATGGTCGTCGGCTCCCTGCTGCCACAGCGCTATGCCCGGCAACACCGTCCTCATACCCATTCGAAGACCGCTTAGCCGGGCGGGCCGGAGCGGCCCGGAATCTGCGCCGGCATTGAGCAAACGCAACTGGGCGTAAAGCGTTTTTTCCTATGCTTGCCTGACCGGATCCAACCAGGCGCATATGCCGCTGCTCGAAATCCGCAACGTCACCCGCCGTTTCGGCGGACTTACCGCGATCGACAATGTCACGCTGTCGATCGAGTCGGGCGAATTCTTCACGCTGCTCGGCCCCTCGGGCTGCGGCAAGACCACGCTGTTGCGCATGATCGCCGGATTCGACGCGCCCGACGCGGGCAGCATCTGGCTCGACGGCGAGGATCTCGCGAACAAGCCGCCGGAGCAACGCCCGGTGCACACGGTATTCCAGAGCTACGCCCTGTTCCCGCACATGAGCGTGGCGCGCAATATCGCTTTTCCGCTGCAGATGGCCGGCAACACCGCAGACGAGATCGAGGTGAAAGTCAAACAGGCGCTGGCCGAGGTGCACCTCGAGGACAAGGGCGCAAGCTTCCCGCACGAACTCTCCGGCGGCCAGAAGCAGCGCGTGGCGCTGGCGCGGGCGCTGGTCAACCGTCCGCGCATGCTGCTGCTGGACGAGCCGCTAGGCGCGCTCGACGCGAAGCTGCGCGAACAGATGGAAATCGAACTCATCAGCCTGCAGCGCGACGTCGGCATCACCTTTATTTTCGTTACCCACGCGCAGCCGGAAGCGCTGGCGCTGTCGCACCGCATCGCGGTGATGCGCGATGGCCGCGTCGAACAGATGGGCACTCCATCGCGCATCTATGGTCTTCCAGCCAACCGCTTCGTCGCCGACTTCATCGGCAACTGCAACATGCTGCCCGCCACGGTGATCGAGGCCGGCCCGCACGGCCTGCGCCTCGCGGTCGGCGCGCTGGGCGAGGTTGCGGCGCCGGCCGCCGAACGCGCGCGCGCGGGGCAGGCAGGCGTGCTCGCGATCCGGCCGGAGCAGGTGCACATCATGGCGGAGAATGCCGCGCACGAATTGAAAAACCATTTCATCGGCCGCGTGCGCGACTTTCTCTACATCGGCGATGTCACCACCTATGTGGTGGAACTGGAGAACGGCACACGCGTCGAGGCGTTGCTCGCCAATTCCGCTCCCGGCCGGGCGCAGTTCTTCGAAACCGATCAGCGGGTGAAAGTGGCCTGGCGCCACGACGCCGGCATATTCCTGGTGGATTAGGGGCACTGCATGCCTGCGCCGCGCGCCGAACGCCTGACCAAATGGCTCATCGCGGGCCCGCCCCTGGCGTTCCTGCTGGCGTTCTTCCTGCTGCCATCGCTGATCATGGCGCTCGCGTCGTTCCGCTATCCAGGCGAGTTCGGCGGCCTGGCGCCGCTCGCCCCGGTGCAAGCCGGCGAGGAAGCCGGGTTGACGTTCGAGAACTACGCCCTGTTCTTCGGCGATTGGGTCTACGCCCAGATTTTCGCCAAGTCCCTCGGCATCGCGGCGCTCACCACGCTCGCCTGCCTCGTCATGGCCTATCCACTCGCCATGCTGATCGCGCGCAGCGAGAAGAAACGGCGCGATCTCATGGTGCTGCTGGTGATCCTGCCCTTCGCCAGCAATTTCCTGGTGCGGGTCTACGCCTGGATGATCATCCTCGGCCCGATGGACCTCCTGTTCTCGCGTTTCGCCGTGATCTTGGGCATGGTGTACGTGCACCTGCCATTCATGATCCTGCCGCTGTACACCAATCTGGAGAAGCACGACCCGGCGCTGCTCGACGCGGCGCAGGACCTCGGCGCCAACAACTGGAACACGTTCTGGCGCGTGACCTTCCCGCTGTCGCTACCCGGGATCTTCTCCGGCGCGGCGCTGGTTTTCATCCCCGTGCTCGGCATGTTCGCGATCCCGGAAATGCTCGGCGGCAAGGACGATTGGATGGTCGGCAACATGATCAAGGAGGCTTTCCTCGGGACCCGCGACTGGCCTTTCGGTTCGATGCTGTCGATCCTGCTGACGCTGGCGGTGCTGGCAATCGCGGGCGCAGCCGCCCTCCTCGCGCGCAGGGGATCGACCAATGCGTAAATCCCGCTGGCTCTGGGCGCCGTCGCTCGCCGTGTACGCTTTCCTCTACGTTCCGCTTGCGATCGTGGTCCTGTTCTCGTTCAACGACTCCAGGCTGTCGGCCGAGTGGGTGGGCTTTACGCTCGACTGGTACCGCAAGCTCGCGGCCGACGATGAAATGCTCGCCGCCGCGCGCAATTCGGTCTTGATTGCGGTGACCGCATCGGCCGTCGCCACCGTGCTCGGCACCATGGCCGGCATCGCCATGCACCGCTATCGCATCCGGGCGCTGCCGCTTCTGGTGCTCACGCCGGTGGCGATGCCGGAGATTCTGCTCGGCGTGAGCCTGCTGGTGTTTTTCATCCAGGTGCTCAACTTCACGCTCGGCCTGTTGTCCGTGCTGGTGGCGCACATCACCTTTTGCATCGGCTTCGTCGCGATCGTGGTGCGCGCGCGCCTCGCCGGCATGGACGAAAGCATTTTCGAGGCGGCGCGCGACCTCGGCGCGACGCCCTGGCAATCGTTCCGGCTGGTGACGCTGCCGCTGATCATGCCGGCGGTGACCGCGGGCGCGTTGATGAGCTTCACCCTGTCGATCGACGATTTCGTGAT
>ERZ1292640.4056-Hain-H43-02um-R1-4056-length-11256-cov-3_pt1 | contig 11256 bp, 5 predicted proteins | sample MGYA00564404_ERZ1292640 | MGnify/ENA primary metagenome ERZ1292640 (study PRJEB36523, sample SAMEA6512636) | groundwater metagenome | collected 2019-01-08 | study: AquaDiva: Metagenomics assemblies of 32 groundwater samples | reverse complement strand
GGCCTTTGCCGATGGGGGCAATGATGTCGATCACGCGACCGGTGATGTTCTCTTCGGTCTTGATGTCGCGTTCCAGGCGCATCTGTTCCTTGGGGAACAGCGGCGTCAGGTTCTCGAACATCACCTTGTGCTTGTTCGATTCGGGAGGCAGGCCGTTGATGGCGTCGAGCTTGTTGAGCGCGAAGTAGCGTTCGCCATCCTTGGGGATGCGGACCTCGCCCTCGATCATGTCGCCGGTGTGCAGGTTGAAGCGGCGGATCTGGCTGGGCGAGATGTAGATGTCGTCGGTGGACGCCGTGAAGCTGGTGTCCATGTTGCGCAGGAAGCCGAAGCCGTCGGGCAGCACTTCCAGCACGCCGTCGGCGTTCACCTGCTCGCCGGCCTTGGCGCGCTTCTTGATGATGGCGAACATCAGCTCCTGCTTGCGCATGCGGCCGGTGTTTTCGATCTCAAGCGCTTCGGCCTGCTTGAGGACTTCAGACACGTGCAGTGCCTTGAGTTCGTTGAGGTGCATGGAAATTGCTCCGAAAGGGAGTCTTGTCAGAACCGGGGGAGGGGCGCTGGTGCCGCGGTGTTGGCGGAGCGCGGTGCAGACAGGCTGGGCGGTGTGTGGCCAGCGGTGCGGCGGATTATGACAGCAAAAAAAGCCGCTTTGAGCGGGCCCGGGCGTTGCACCCGGGCCAGGCCTGCGCGGGATCAGGCCAGTTGCTGGTCGATGAAGGCGGTCAGCTGGGCCTTGCTCAGGGCGCCCACCTTGGTGGCGGCCAGCTGGCCATCCTTGAACAGCATCAGCGTGGGGATGCCGCGAATGCCGAACTTGGCGGGCACTTCGCTGTTCTCGTCCACGTTCACCTTGGCCACCTGCAGCTTGCCCTGGTAGGTGCCGGCCACTTCGTCGAGGATGGGGGCGATCATCTTGCAGGGGCCGCACCATTCGGCCCAGAAATCCACCAGCACGGGCGCGGGTGCGTTCAGCACATCGGCCTGGAAGGAAGCATCGGAAACGTGTTTGATCAGGTCGCTGGCCATGGTCGGTCCTAGGGGTTGCGTCAGGGTGGGGAAGGTACAGTGGCGTCGGGTGTCGGGGCGGTGTGCGCCGCGACATGCCGAAAAACGACTTCAATTGTGACAGAAACGCCCGCGCCATGATGACCGCCAGCCCTGAACCCTTCGCCGAGCTGGCGGCCCGCGCCGAGAGTGAAAACACGGTCACGCCGGTGTGGGCACACGGCCTGGACTGGGTGCGCGAACACATGACCACCCGGGGCTGGCACGCCTCGCGCGTGGTGGTGCTGGTGCCCTACGCCCAGATGATGGACACCGGGCGCCGGGCCTGGGCGCAGCGATCGCCCACGGGCTTTACCCCCCGCTTCGAATCGACCCGCAACTGGGCCGCGTCGCTGCAGCCGTTCGTGCCGGGCAGCACCGACTGGTCGGGCGACATGGCGCGCGACAGCCTGATCGCCGCCAGCCTGCTGGACCGCGTGGCGGGCCGGTCGCTGGACGCGGACCTGCGCGCCACGCTGGTGGGGCGGCTGGTGGAAGCCACCCGCCAGCTGGCGCCGCTGGCCGCGGCCCGCCCGCCGCACGAACGCGCCGCCTGGGCCGACGCCCTGCGCGCCGATGTGGCGCCGGCCAGCCAGGCGCTGCAGTGGGAAGGCCTGGTCGCCACGCTGGCGCTCACCTGGGCCGGCCTGTCGGCCTACGCCACCGATGTGCTGTGGTCCGACCTGGCCGCGCCGGGGCAGGTGGCCGACGCTCTGCTGGTCGTGCCCGGTTTTCAAATCGACCCGCTGGCCCAGGCGCTGCTGCTGCGCTGGGGCGAGCGCGGTGTGCTGCTGCCGTTCGCCGCAGCCGATGCCCAGCCCGACCCCGTGGCGGTGCACGCCTGCAGCGACGCCGAAGACGAGGCCCAGCGCGCCGCCGCCTGCGTGGTGGCGCAGGTCAATGCCGGGCACACCCCGGTGGCACTGCTGGCGCAGGACCGGGCGCTGACGCGCCGCATCGGCGCGTTGCTGCATGGCGCCGGGCTCTCGGTGCGCGACGAGACGGGCTGGAAACTCTCGACCACCCACGCCGCCGCCCGGCTGATGAGCCTGCTGCGCGCCGCCGACCGCCGGGCGCGCACCGACGACGTGCTGGACTGGCTCAAGTCTGGGCCGCACGCGGGCGCCAGCGCCGCCATCGAGCGCCAAGCCCGGGCCCACGGCCTGGCCGCGTGGGGGGCTGTGCTGGTCCACCCGGCCACCGGCCCGCTGCTGCCGTCGGGCGTGGCCGATGGGCTGGCCTGTCTGCAGGCGCCGCGGCCTTTGCCGCAGTGGTTGACGGACCTGGCCGAAGCCCTGCGCCGCGATGGCTGGTGGTCTGCCTGCAGCCAGGACGCCGCCGGTCAGCGCGTGATCGACGTGCTGCGGCTGCAGGACGGCGCCGCCCACGAGCTGGCGGCCCTGGAGGTCGACACGGCGGATGCCCCCACCCCGGGCAAGGCCGGCCGGCGCTGGTCGCTGGCCGCGTTCAGTGCCTGGGTGCGCGACGCGCTGGAGGCGGCCAGCTTCCAGCCCGCCAACCCCGCCGAGCCGCAGGTGGTGGTGTTGCCCATGGCGCAGCTGCTGGGCCGCGACTTTGCCGCCGTGGTGGCCCCCGGCTGTGACGAGGTGAACCTGCCGCCCAGCCCGGAGCCCCCCGGCCAGTGGAGCGCGGCGCAGCGCACCCTGCTGGGCCTGCCCAGCCGCGAGGCCCTGGCGCTGGCCGGGCAGGCGGCCTGGGCGCATCTGCTGACCCAGCCCCACCTGCAACTGCTCTGGCGCGGCCAGCAGCAGGGCGATGCGGTGGCCGCCGCACCCTGGGTGCAGGCTTTGCAGAACGAGGGGCGTGCATTGGTGGCGCCCGATCCCCGCGTGCCCCGGACCGTGGCCGTGGTGCCCGAAGCCGATCCGCTGCCCACCGCCGCCGACCTGCTGCCCCAGGCCCTGTCGGCCAGTGCCTACCAGGACCTGCGCGACTGCCCGTACCGCTTTTTTGCGTTGCGCCAGCTGCGGCTGCAGCAGATCGACGAGATCGAAGCCGAACCCGATAAGCGCGACCTGGGCAACTGGCTGCACGCGGTGCTCAAGACGTTCCATGAAGCGCGGGCCGCCGACCCCACCGACGGACTGGATGATCGCCAGCGGCTGGACGCCCTGGCCCAGGCCGAGGTGCAAGCGCGGGGCCTGTCGGTGGACGAAGGGGCGGCCGGTGCCGGCTTCCTGCCCTTCATGGCCGCCTGGCCCGCGATGCGCGAGGGCTATCTCGCCTGGCTGGCCACGCACGAAGGCAGCGGGCCGCTGTTCGACCAGGCCGAGGTTTCGCTGACCCGCAGCGTCGGCCCCTGGCGCCTGATCGGCCAGCTCGACCGCATCGACCGCCAGGCCAGCCCTGAAGGCCCCATTCCGCTGGTGATCGACTACAAGACCGAGCCGCGCGCGACCACGCTGGAGCGCGTGAAAAACCCGCTGGAGGACACGCAGATCGCCTTCTACGCCGCGCTCCTGGGCGAAGAAACCGTGCGCGGCGCCTACCTCAGCATCACCGACGCCCGCGAGACCGATGGCGCCAACACGCCCACCCGCTGGGTCGAACAGGAAGAGATCGCGCTGGCGCGCGACCAGCTCATCGAGGGTTTGCAGCACGACCTCTCACGCGTCGCCGCCGGTCACGCGTTGCCGGCGCTGGGCGAGGGCCGGGTGTGCGACTTCTGCGCCGCCCGCGGCCTGTGCCGAAAGGACTTCAGATCATGACGCAGGCTGCCTACCGCATCAACGGCGCGCTGGTTGAACGCGCCGCGTTCTATGCCGTGGCCTGCGACCCCGCGCGCAGCGTGGCCGTGGAGGCCTGCGCCGGCGCGGGCAAGACATGGATGCTGGTCTCGCGCATCCTGCGCGCTTTGCTGGAAGGCACGGCGCCGCAGGACATCCTGGCCATCACCTTCACCAAGAAGGCCGCGGGCGAAATGCGCCAGCGCCTGCAGGACTGGCTGCGGGTGTTTGCCCACAAGACCGACGCCGAACTGGCGACCGAGCTGGTGTTGCGCGGCATGGCCCCCGCGACCGCACAGGCAAGGGCCGCCGACCTGCGCGACCTGCACGCCCGCCTGCTGGCCGCCGGCCGCCCGGTGCAGATCCGCACCTTCCACAGCTGGTTCGCATCGCTGCTGCGCAGCGCACCGCTGGCGGTGCTGCAGGAGCTGGGCCTGCCGGCCGAGCACGACCTGCTCGAAGACGACAGCGAAGCCGTGGCCCTGGTGTGGCCGCGCTTTTACGCCGCGGTGGCGGCCGACGCGGCCCTGCGGCAGGACTTCATGGACAGCGTGGCGCGCCACGGTCGCCACCAGACCCTCAAGGCCTTGGGCAATGCGCTGAACAAGCGGGTGGAGTTCGCGCTGGCCGACGAACAGGGCATCGTGGACGCGTCGGTGCAGCCGCTGTCGGTGGCCTACCCGGACCTGGCCGCGCACGACGACCCGGCGCAGGCACTGCTGGCCGACCACAGGGCTCTGCTGCTGGCGGCCGCGGCCTGTCTGGGGCGGGCCAGCGCGCCCACCTTCTCGGCCAAGGGCGTGGAACTGGAAACCGCGGTGACCGCGGCCCGGCCCGACGACGCCATCACCGCGCTGCTCACGCAGAAGAACGAGCCGCGCAAGTTCAACGACAAGCTCGCCGGCATTGAAGCCGTGCGCGAAGCCCAGGACCTGTGCCCGCGCGTGCTGGCCGCGCGCGTGCAGCAGCAGGCCTGGCAACACCAGCAGCGCCTGGCGCGCCTGGCGCGCACGCTGATCGCCACCTACCGCACGCTCAAGCAGGAGCGCGGCTGGGTGGACATGAACGACGTCGAGGGTGCGGCCCGCCGTCTGCTGGGCGACGCCGAACTCTCGGGCTGGATGCAGCAGCGGCTGGACGCGCGCGTGCGCCACCTGCTGATCGACGAATTCCAGGACACCAACCCCCTGCAATGGCAGGCACTGTACGGCTGGCTTTCGGGCTACGCCGGCGCCGGCTCGGGCGAGGCGCCGGCGGTGTTCCTGGTGGGCGACCCCAAACAGTCCATCTATCGCTTCCGCCGCGCCGAGCCGCAGGTCTTCAAGGCCGCCCAGGCCTTTGTGGTCGACGGTCTGTCGGGCGCGTTGCTCAGCTGCGACCACACACGCCGCTGCGCCACCGGCGTGATCGCTGCGCTCAACGCCGTGATGGGCGGTGCCGCGCTGGACGCGGGTTACGCGGGGTTCCGTGAGCACACCACCGAAAGCCACGAGGCCGGCGCCGTGCTGGCCCTGCCGCCGGTGCCGCGCGATGGTGGCGACGACGGGGCGACGGGGGGGGGCGAGCCGGTCTGGCGCGACAGCCTGAACACGCCCCGCGTGGAGCCCGAAGACAGCCTGAGCGCGCGCGAGGCGGAGCGGGCGGCCGACTGGATCGCGGCCCAGATCGCCAGTGGCGCGGTGAAGGCCGACAAACTGATGGTGCTCTCGCGCAAGCGCGAACGCCTGGGCTGGCTGCACGAGGCGCTGGCCGAGCGCGGCATCGCCGCCGAACAGCCCGAAAAGCAGGACCTGGCCGACGCCCCCGCCGTGCAGGACGTGGTGGCGCTGCTGGACGCGCTGGTCTCGCCCGCGCACGACCTGAGCCTGGCGCAGGCGCTGCGCAGCCCCATCGGGGGCCTGGACGACGCGGCGCTGGCCCGCATCGCTCGCCTGTGCCGGCGGGCCGACGCCGCCCTGGCGGCGGCTGCGCAGCCGGGTGAAACCCCGCCGCGCACCGCCTGGTGGGACCTGCTGCAGACGCTGAGCGTGGACGGCTCTGACGACGCGCCGACCGACGCCCGGCTGGTGCAGGCCGCACAACGCCTGGCGCGCTGGCGGCAGTGGCTGGGCACGCTGCCGCCGCACGACGCCCTGGCCGCCATCTACCGCGACGGCGACCTGCTGGCCCGCTACGCCGCCGCCGTGCCGCCGCGGCTGCGCGAGCCCGTGCTGGCCTCGCTGCGCGCGCTGCTGGCCCAGTCGCTGGCGCAGGACGGCGGGCGTTACCTGACGGCGTACCGCCTGGTGCGCGCGCTCAAGGCCGGCGGCATCCGCCTGCCGCAGACCGCGCAAACCGGGGCGGTGCGCCTGCTCACCATCCACGGCGCCAAGGGGCTGGAAGCCCACACCGTGCTGATGCTCGACACCGAAGCCCAGCCGCCCAAGCCCGAGAGCATGGGCGTGCTGGTGGACTGGCCCGGCGAGGCCGAACGGCCCCAGCGCTTCATCTTCCTGGCCAGCGAAAAGGCTCCGCCGGTCTGCGCCACCGCGCTGCTGACCGCCGAGCAGCAGGCCCGCGGCCTGGAAGAACTGAACGCGCTGTACGTCGCCCTCACGCGGGCCGAGGCGCGCATCGTGATCTCCAGCGTGACGCCGCACCGCAGCGCCAGCACGCCCAGCTGGCGCCAGCGCATCGAACCGCAGGCGCAGCCGCTGGTGGTGCCCGAACCGGTGGACGCCACGGGCGATGACGCCGAAGCCTCGGTGTGCGAACTGCTGGATCTGCCGGTGTGCACCGCACTGCCGCCCGTGCCGAACCCGGTCGAAGTGGGCCTGGCAGAAGACGACACCCGCGCGCGCATCGGCCTGGCGCTGCACCGCCTGCTGCAATGGGTACCCACGCCGCTGGGCGGTTTTGCCTGGGGCGATGTGCACCAGCAGGCGGTGGCGCGCGAATTCGCCCTGACGCCGGCCCAGGCCCGCGATGCCCTGGCGATGGCCCAGGCCATGCTGGGGGGCGAGGCCGCCTGGGCCTGGGACGCTGCACAGCTGAGCCACTGGGGCAACGAGGTGGACATCTGGGACCAGGGCCAGCTGCAGCGGCTGGACCGCCTGGTGCGCCGCGCCGACACCGCCTGCTGGTGGGTGCTGGACTACAAGAGCGCCGCCCGCCCCGAGCGCCAGGCCGAACTGCGCGCGCAGCTGCAGCGCTACCATCGCGCGCTTTCCCTCGCGCACCCGGGCGAGCCCGTGCGCCTGGCCTTCATCAATCCGCTGGGGCAACTCATTGAAATACCGGCCGACGCCGCAACCACGTGACCGCTGACACCGTTTCCCCTGAACCCCTCGATTTGCCGGTGGCCATCATCGGCGGCGGACCCGCCGGCCTCATGGCCGCCGAAGTGCTCTCGCACGCCGGCATCGCCGTGCACCTGTTCGACGCCATGCCATCGGTGGGCCGCAAGTTCCTGCTGGCTGGCAAGGGCGGCTTGAACCTGACCCATTCCGAAGCGGCCGACCGCTTTGCCGAGCGTTATGGCGAGCGCCGCCAGCAGATCGAAACCCTGCTGCGCGCCTTCGGTGCGGCCGAGGTGCGCGCCTGGGCGCAGGGCCTGGGCGTCGAGACCTTTGTCGGCTCGTCGGGCCGCGTGTTCCCGACCGACATGAAGGCCGCACCCCTGCTGCGCGCCTGGCTGCAGCGCCTGCGCCACCCGGCCAGTGGCGGCCCGGCGGTGCAGTTCCACATGCGCCACCGCTGGCTGGGCTGGACACCCGATGGACAGGCCCTGCGCTTCGACGCGCCCACCGGCGAGGTGGGGGTGCGTGCCCGCGCCGTGCTGCTGGCCCTGGGCGGCGGCAGCTGGGCGCGCCTGGGGTCCAACGGCGCCTGGGTGCCGCTGCTGGCCGCGCGCGGCGTGGCGGTGGCGCCGCTGCTGCCGGCCAACTGCGGCTTCGACCTGGCCTTGCAGGCCCCCCCGTTGAGCGACGGCCAGCCGCTGCCGGTGCAGGCCGTGCCCGCGCACGCCGTGGGCTGGAGCGAACACTTCAGCAACCGCCACGCCGGCCAGCCGTTCAAGAGCGTGGCCATCCGCTTCCAGCCGCCGCAGGGGGCGGCGTTCGAACGCAAGGGCGAATTCGTGGCCACGGCCACCGGGGCGGAAGGCAGCCTCATCTACGCCGCCTCGGCCCTGTTGCGCGACGAGATCATCCGCACCGGCCACGCCACGCTGCAGCTGGACCTGCTGCCCGACTTCAGCGCCGAACGGGTGGCGCGCGAAGTGGCGCACCCGCGCGGCTCGCGTTCGCTCTCCAGCCACCTCAAAAGCCGCTTGGGCCTGGACGGCATCAAGACCGCTGTGCTGTACGAGGTGCTGGGCAAGGACGGAATGAACAACCCCGCCCAGCTGGCGGCTGCCATCAAGGCGCTGCCGCTGCACCTGGTGGCCGCACGCCCGCTGGACGAGGCCATCAGCACCGCCGGCGGCGTGCTGTTCGAGGTGCTGGACGAGCACCTGATGTGCGAGGCCGCGCCGGGCGTGTTCTGCGCCGGCGAGATGCTGGACTGGGAAGCCCCCACCGGCGGCTACCTGCTCACCGCCTGCCTGGCCAGCGGCGTGCGGGCCGGCCAGGGCGTGCGGGCCTGGCTGCAGCGGACCTGATGCGCTTGTCACAGGCGGTTCATGTGCCCGGCATAGGCTTGACACCGATCTGTCATCCCCCTTTCCACGGAGCCGTTTCATGAGTCCTTTCACCTCTCGTTCTCTGCGCCGCCGGCCGCTGCTGCAAGCCCTGGTCGCCGCTGCCTGCGTGGCCGCGTCACCGTTCAGCTGGGCCGACGGCTGGCCCAGCCGCCCGGTCAAGATCGTGGTGCCCTTCGCGCCCGGCGCCGGCACCGACGCCATGGGCCGCCTGGTGGCCGCCAAGCTGTCGGACCTGTTCAAGGCCAGCGTGGTGGTGGAGAACCGCACCGGCGCGTCCGGCGCCATCGGCGCGCAAGAGGTGGCCAAGGCCGCACCCGACGGCCACACCCTGCTGCTGGCCGCGGCGCCGTTCACCACCGTGCCCGCTGCCTTGCCCGGCGCCGGCTACGACCCGCTGGCCAGCTTTGCCCCCGTCGGCATGATCGCCCAGGGGCCGCTGATCTGGGCGGTCAACAAGGACGTGCCCGCCAACACCCTGCCCGAGCTGGTCACGCTGGCGCGCCAGCAGCCGGGCGCGCTGAACTACGGCTCGGCCGGTGTCGGTGGCGTCAACCACCTGGTGCTCGAATCGCTCAAGGCGCGCACCCACACCTACATCACGCACATTCCCTACCGCGGCATCGCGCCGGCCACGCTGGACACCATCAGCGGCCAGCTGCAGCTGCTCACCGGCACCATCCCGGCGCTGGCCCCGCACATCCGCGAAGGCAAGCTCAAGGCGCTGGCCGTCACCAGCCCGGGCCGCAGCCCGGCGCTGCCGCAGGTGCCCGGCATGCAGGAAGCTGGCATGCCCGACTTCAACGTGCTCAACTATTTCGCTCTGGTGGCGCCGAAAGGCACGCCCGACGCCGTGGTGCGGCAGATCAACGCTGCGCTGGCCCAGGTGGTGCAGATGCCCGACGTGAAAGAGCGCCTGGCCAAAGACGCACTGGAGCCCGCCACCGGCACGCCCGCACAGCTGGGGCAGTTTTTGCAGAAGGACTTTGAAGGCTGGCAGCGCGTGGTGCAGCAGCAAGGCCTGAAGATCGACGCGTTCTGAAAGCGAACGACCAGCCCGGAAACGACAAAGGCCGCTGATGCGGCCTTTGTTTGGTGTGCGCCGATGGCGCTGAACGAATAAGGTGACGAGCCTCTACCCCGGCACTGACTCCACAGTTAGGGCTGCTTGGTTCCCCACCTGACCCGGTTGGCCGCTTCGCCATGCGGGAAGGCCCGTCGGGGTGCATTGTAGGCGATGCCAGACCCGCCTGCTGCCGCCAGAGCGGGGGAGGGCGCCGCTTAGAATCGCCGCCATGTCCTACGTCGTCCTGGCCCGCAAATACCGTCCGCGCAATTTCAGCGAAATGGTGGGGCAGGAGCACGTTGTGCAGGCCCTGTCGAACGCGTTGACCACGCAGCGCCTGCACCACGCCTACCTGTTCACCGGCACGCGCGGCGTGGGCAAGACCACGGTCTCGCGCATCCTGGCCAAGTCGCTCAACTGCCTGGGCACCGACGGGCAGGGCGGCATCACCGCCGAGCCCTGTGGCGTCTGCCAGGCCTGCACCGACATCGACTCGGGCCGTTTCGTGGACTACACCGAGCTGGACGCCGCATCCAACCGCGGCGTGGACGAGGTGCAGTCGCTGCTGGAGCAGGCGGTCTACAAGCCGGTGCAGGGGCGTTTCAAGGTCTTCATGATCGACGAGGTGCACATGCTCACCGGGCACGCCTTCAACGCGATGCTCAAGACGCTCGAAGAGCCGCCCGAGTATTTGAAGTTCGTGCTGGCCACGACCGACCCGCAGAAGGTGCCGGTGACCGTGCTCTCGCGCTGCCTGCAGTTCAACCTGCGGCCGATGGCGCCCGAGACCGTGTTCGACCACCTGGGCCGGGTGCTGCAGGCCGAGAGCGTGGCCTCCGAACCCTTGGCCTTGCGCCTGCTCTCGCGCGCGGCGCGCGGTTCCATGCGCGATGCGCTGTCGCTGACCGACCAGGCCATCGCCTTCGGTGGCGGCCAGCTGCAGGAAGCGACCGTGCGCCAGATGCTGGGCGCGGTGGACCGCAGCTATGTGCTGCGTCTGATCGACGGTCTGGCGCGGGCCGATGGTGCTGCGGTGGTGGACACCATCGACACCCTGCGCGCCAACGGCCTGAACGCCGCCGCCACGCTGGAAGAAATGACCGGCCTGCTGCAGCGCATGGCGGTGCTGCAGGCGGTGCCCGAGCGCGAGGCGCTGATGGCGTCGGACGACCCGGACACGCCCGAGATCGTGCGACTGGCCCATGCCTTGCCGGCCGACGAGACGCAGCTGCTCTACAGCCTGTGCCTGCACGGGCGCGGCGAGTTGGGCCTGGCGCCCGACGAATACGCCGCCCTGACCATGGTGCTGTTGCGCTTGCTGGCCTTCAAGCCGGCGGCTGGCGCCGCGGCGGAAAAAAAAACTCTGAAAACCGGGGCTGAGGCCCCTGTTGCACCGCCGGTGGCGGCCGCGCTTGTGGCTCCGCCCGCGCCTGTGCCGCCGAGTACCGGCGCGCCTGCCCCGGGCGCAGCGCCCATCGCTGTTGCCCCCGCCGCACCTGTTGCTGCTCCGGCCACGTTGGCACCGCCGCCCGCCGTGCGCCCGGCGGTGCCACCCCCGCCCGCCGCATCACCGGTGGCCTCGCCGGCGCACCCGGTGCCGCCGGCCCGTGTGGTGCCGTCGCCCGACGAACTGGTCCCACTGGACGAGTCGGAAGACGCCCCCTGGGTCGAAGAGCCCGATGAGGCGCCGGCCGATGAAGGCGTGATGACCTCGCGCC
>ERZ1292640.4055-Hain-H43-02um-R1-4055-length-11258-cov-5_pt1 | contig 11258 bp, 9 predicted proteins | sample MGYA00564404_ERZ1292640 | MGnify/ENA primary metagenome ERZ1292640 (study PRJEB36523, sample SAMEA6512636) | groundwater metagenome | collected 2019-01-08 | study: AquaDiva: Metagenomics assemblies of 32 groundwater samples | reverse complement strand
CGTATTCGTCTGCGGAAAAAGCTCGATCGGACAATCCCGCCGATGAGGCTGGATGGCCCGCGTTTCAAGGAAGCACTGGTCAACATTCTCCTGAATGCTATTCAGGCGATTGAGGGAAAGAGCGCGCGGACGGAGAGAGAGGAAGTCTCTGTTACCACGAAAAGGGTTGTCCTCCGAAGGGCGCTTCAGGATTTTGCGCTTTCTGAGTCTTCTGAAGAGCCGCAGCGGGAGCAGAGAGTAGAAAACGGCAACGAGATTGTCTTACAGAAGGGGACGAAGTGCGTGCTTATTGAAGTCAGTGACACAGGACCTGGAATTCCGCGAAACCTCATGCGGCGCATTTTTGATCCATTCTTTACGACGAAGGCGAACGGCACCGGGCTTGGTCTGCCGATGGTTAAGCAAACAGTCAATGCGAACGGCGGAGTTGCAGCGCTTAAGAGCAAAAGGGGTCGGGGCACGAGCTTCAGAATCTATCTACCACTTTCCAATCCGACGTAAGAAGATGAGTGCACCAAAGGTTTTGGTGGTCGACGATGATGCCAAGATTCTCTTTGCCTTCAAGCAGGTTCTGAAGAAGGACGGGTACAAAACCATCGTAGCGAAAGATGGCGAGGAGGCACTGGAGAAGATATCTGCCGAGCAGCCAAATGTGGTTTTCATGGACATAACCATGCCCAGATTTGATGGACTCGAGGTGCTACGGCGTATGAAAGAGAAGAAAGAGCCTGCACCAGTGGTCATCATTACTGGATATGGCACGATGCAGACCGCCATTAAGGCAGTGCAGCTTGGAGCATTTGAATATCTCACAAAGCCGCTCGATGTGGCAAGAATTCGGGAGGTGACACGAAGAGCGATCGCGAGTGCTCAGAGTGATGCCGTTACACTGGAACAGCCAGTTCGCTTCAAAGCAGATATTGTCAACCGGTACGAGCTTGTTGGGAACAGCGTCGCTATGCAGGAAGTCTACAAACTTATCGGTTCGATTTCCACAACGCCGAATCACACTTCGGTGTTAATCGTTGGGGAAAGCGGAACAGGCAAAGAGCTCGTTGCAAGGGCAATCCACGCGAACAGCACGAATGCCCAGCAACCATTTGTGCCGATCAACTGTACGGTGCTGCCGGAGACCCTGTTGGAATCAGAACTCTTCGGACATGAAAAAGGGGCGTTTACCGGCGCGACGGACCGCAAGCTTGGCAAATTTGACATCGCTCTCGGTGGTACCATCTTTCTTGATGAAATTGGAAATCTCTCGCCGCATCTTCAGCAAAAACTTCTGCGCGTCCTGCAAGAACGAGAGTTCGAGCGGCTGGGTGGTAATCAGCCCATCCATGTCGACGCGAGGTTCATCGCAGCGACGAATCGAGATATTGAAACCGAAGTCAAGAATGGCAATTTCAGAGAAGACTTATTTTTCAGGCTCAACGTCGTCACCGTTCATTTGCCTCCATTGCGGGAGCGCAAGGAGGATATCCCCTCACTCGCTAATTACTTCTTGTGTAAGTATAGCGAGCAACTCAAGAAACCGGTAGGAGGTTTCTCCGCCAAGGCGATGGAGCTCCTCCAGACTTACTGCTATCCTGGTAACGTAAGAGAATTGGAGAATCTCATCGAGCGGGCTGTGATGCTGACGAAAGGGGATGTGATTCTGCCTGATTCGTTCGGCGAGACTGTGCTTTCGGATGTTGCAAAGACAGTGCCTCTTCCTATATCCAGTCCTGTATTCAGGAAGTCGCGCGACTATTTGCTAAAGATGTTCGAGAAGCAGTTTATCACCGAGCAATTAAGCAAACATCACGGTAACGTTTCTGCCGCCGCGAGAGCTTCGAAGATGACCCGGCAGAATTTTCAGCGGCTGATGGCGAAACACAAGATTCGAGCCAGCGCTTTCCGAGGATGATTATTGATGAGCAACTCTCCGTCGTTCAGTAGGTTCCCGATCCCATCTCCGCCGTGCCAAGTGGGCCTTTGCACACCGTCAAGCTTCCGTTGGCACTTCCGCTCTTGGTTCACTCCTCCTCTGCTACCATAACCGCGTTTCTTGCGCATTTCTGAGCTTTTTCCTCACGTAGAGACTTGGCACGTTGCTTGACAGGTCTTCTTCACAAGCAAGGCGGAGGCCATGTTGTACCAACCCAAGGTTTTGGTCGTCGACGACGACGAAAACATCCTTTCCGCGTTCGAAGACTTCCTGAAAAAGGAACGTTGCACCATGATCGCAGCAACGAGCGCAGAGGAGGCCTTAACAAGAGTCGAACATCGTCATGTCGACCTGCTCATCACAGATGTCAGACTAAAATCTCGCTCGGGAGTGACGCTCTTCCTGCAGGTCAAGGCAAGCTACCCTAAACTTCCTGTCATCGTCATCACCGGATATCCAGATTTGATCAACGAGAAAGACGTAAAGGCCTACGGAGCAGATTACTTCTTCTTGAAGCCGCTGGAGCTCGACAAACTCCGAGAAGCGGTTAGAAAATGTTTGCATCTCAACGACATAAGCAACCACAGAGACTTATGAAATGGGAGGAGAGAACACTATGACACTTCCGAAACTCAAGAAGTGGATCCCGCTTTCCACAAGTATTGCCATGCTTATTATCTTTGTGGGCTTCAAGCATCAGTCAGCGATTTCTGCCGCGGTGGGATACCAGCAGGTGGCGGTGCGAGGGAAACTCGTTTTTGAAAAATACGGTTGCTTCGTCTGTCACGGCAACGAAGGATCGGGTGGGGTCAGAAACAAGAACTCGGAGACGGGCGGCGTCGTCACCGCTCTCACGTACACCTCCAGAGCATTCAAAGACGCGGACTTGAAGGAAAGGATCATCAAAGGTCCAGTCCCCGTAAAGAAAGCTGACCCAAGAGGTTCCACACCGCCCCTTTCGATGCCTCCCTTCCGCGGATTGATCTCAGAAGCTGAGCTCACCGATCTTGTTGCGTACCTCCGGAGCTTGACGCCGGAAGAGGGCGAGGAGCCAAAACCTGTGAGCAAAGAACGACCACCGGTGCCGGACTTTATGCTAGGTAGCAACAACTGTCAGGTCTGCCATAGCCTTCTTACTGATAAATTCAAGACAAACATCCATTATGGCGCTGATGCTACACGGAATCGAGCGTCGGAAGAGATTGTGTGCACAACCTGCCATGGCGATGGAGGACGTCACGCGGCGGGATATGGGGATCGCGAGTCGATTCTAAGCTTCACAAAATCCTCAGAATCGGTTCAGGAGAAAAACGCGGCTTGCATGCAGTGCCATGAGAAAGGCATTCGCCTCTACTGGAAGGGAAGTACACATGAGTCTAAAGACCTCGCTTGCGTGGATTGTCACAAGATCATGGAACCAGCATCTCCACAAAAGCTCTTTGCGAAGGCGAACGAACTCGAAACGTGCTTTCAATGTCATCAGCAGCGACGGGCACAGATGCAGCGTTCTTCTCACATGCCGTTCCGCGAGTCGAAAATGAAGTGCACAGACTGTCACAACCCTCACGGCACCGCGAACGAAAAACTCTTGACGGAAGCGACCGTAAATGAGAATTGCTATCGATGCCACGCGGACAAACGAGGACCTTTCCTCTGGGAACATCCACCGGTTGCAGAGAACTGCTTGAATTGCCACGAGCCGCACGGCTCCAACCACGAAAAGCTCCTAGTAGTGGATCGGCCTCGGCTTTGCCAGCGGTGCCACATTGAGGCACGGCATCCAACCCAGCCTCAACTTGCCACGGCTCGCTTTGCATATAACCGTTCGTGCCAGAATTGTCACTCCCAGATCCATGGATCAAATAGTCCGTCTGGAGTCAGGTTCCACCGGTAAACAGGACAAGGGGATTCAAAAAGGAGATCATGCAAATGAACACGAAACATCTTGCTGCTTTCCTCACGGCATCGAGTTTGGCGCTTTGGAACACGAACAACGTTTTAGCCCAATTCGTCTCGGGCGCAAAAGCGGAGCTCGGGGGGCGTCAATTCAACGGGACGCTAGGATCATCCAAATTCACTGAGTACCGCGACCTGCCGGGCGGACTCTTTGTGAGCACGTTTTCACTCGACTTCATGAAAACGGACTATGCGAATTTCTTGTCACTCTGGGGATCAAACGTCGGACAACGAGACCAAAACTTTGCTGGCCAAATGGGGCAGCGCGGGCAATGGAAGCTGGAGCTCGAATGGGACCAAATCCCTCACAACTATACGAACACGGCAAAGACAGTGTTCAGTGGCACGGGCAGTGGCGAACTTGTGATGCCCGCTCTCGTTCGCAATAGATTGAGAACGATCTTGGCGACAGATCTCAATCCTGCCGTTGCAGGTGTTCAATTTGACACGGCAGCGGTCACAGGTCTTGTGCTTGGCTCCGCACGCGGCGTCGATGTGGTATCTCAGCGAGACAAGGCAAAAGCCGCGTTCAGCTATTCGCCAATTGAAGAACTCGACTTCAAGCTGCAGTACTCGAACGAGCGCCGCTCCGGCACAAAACCTTTCGGAGGGGCTTTTTCCTTCAATGCTGTCGAGCTGATTGAGCCAACGGCGTATCGTACTCAAGAAGCACGGGCAAATGTAGAATATGCTGCGAAAGATTGGGATATTCAAATCGGCTACTCTGCTTCAATCTTTGACGACAAAGTTGATCTCCTCGTGTGGGATAATCCCTTCCGCGAGATCGATGCGGTCGGTAGTAGCTCACGCGGTCGGCTTGACCTTTATCCAAATAACACCGCTCAAGCCGTGAACTTCTCTGGTTCGGCTAATCTTCCATTTTCGACGCGACTCATGACAACCCTTTCCTACGGCTGGCGGCGTCAGGATGACAAGTTCATACCGTACACGATCAATAGCGCGCTTGATACAGCGGCAAACTTCCCCAAGCTACCGGCTGCGAGTCTGAATGGTAAGGTCGGAACGACCCTGATCAACTTCACTTTGACGAATCGATTTTTCTCATCAGTTTGGTTAACCGCGCGGTACCGGTCGTTCGAGTACGACAATCAGACCCCAAGTCTTGTATTTCCTGCCTATGTCAGCACCGACAACAGCATCGGCACCGTTCAACGCCGTAATCTTGCGATCGAATACAAGAGGACGAACGCCTCGATTGATGCGACACTGCATGTGGTTACTTACCTTTCGCTAAAGTTGGGATATGAGCGAGAGGACTGGGATCGTAAGCACAGAGATGCTGAACAGACGGAAGAGAATACTTACAAGGCATCGGTCGATTACACACCCCGCTCATGGTTGCTTGTGAGATCGTCGCTTTCTTTCGCTGGGAAAAATACACTACACTACAACGCCGAAGAAGTGGCTGAGGGAACTTTCCCTCTCGGCGAGCCTCCGGGGTCGCTGGGACAACATCCACAGTTGCGCAAATTTGATCTCGCGACCCGCGACAGAACCCGAGCAAATATCCTTGCACAGATCACGCCGCTGGAAATTCTCTCCCTCACAGCCTCCTTTGGTCTGGCAGATGACAACTTCAAGGAATCCGAGTACGGAATGCTCAGGAACAAGTCGAATAACTTCTCTTTTGATGTTTCCTTCAATCCGACGTTTGATCTTGCTTTCTATGCGAGCTACACGAGGGAGAACTTCAGCTATGCGATGAAATCAAGACAGCGGGTCCCTCAGGTAGGAACGACGCCGCCAAACGATACGACCAATAATGACTGGAGGAGTGATTTGAAGGACTGGGCAAACACGTTCGGCATTGGGCTCACATGGTCTGCGGTGCCAGGGGAGGTGGATTTCTCGCTCGACTTCAGTTTGTCAGATGCGAAAGGGACCGTTGCGACGAGAGCACTTGGTAATCCTGCAGATCCGCGGTTTCTTGTAACTACTGCTCAGGACTATCCGGATACGCGAAGCATACTTCGCCAACTACGGGCTTCGCTCGGCTACCGGCTCACTGATCATTTCACTCCGCGGCTAGAGTACCGGTTCGAGGGGTACACTGAGTCTTATTTCAATCAAGACGTGATGCAGCCGTATATGCTTCCAGTTGATCCTGCGGCTTCGGGTGCAGTGTTCCTCGGCGCAAGACAGCCATCATATTCTGCGCACGTCATCTATGTCGTCTTGTCTTACAATTTCTAAGCTTGGGAGGGTAATCCTATGACAAAGCTTCTTGCCTTAGACGTTGCAGCAAATTGCTGCAGCAGGGAAACTCCTCATTGGCATCCACATTTAACGGGAGGTCACATGAAAAGAATCATGCTTGGTTTGATTGGAGCGGCGTTGCTGCTCTTGGTGTCTGCGGGAGAAAGCTACGCCATCCCGGCGTTTTCACGCAAATACAAAACAAGCTGCAGCACCTGCCACTATGCAGCACCGATGCTCAATGCTTTTGGGAAAGCATTCCGGAATAACGGCTATCGCTATCCTGCAGGGACAGATCTTGAAATGACGAAAGAAGAGCCGGTGAGTCTCGGCGCAGAGGGACAGAAAAGGGCGTTCCCTGATGCGATCTGGCCCGCCGACATTCCTGGGACATCCCCCTTTTCGGTTCGTGCAATCAGTCGAGTTAACTATCAAGCTATTGGAGATGTGAAGTGGAACCTTGAGCTCCCGCACGAGCTTGAACTTCTCTATGCTGCAACGATTGGCGAAAACTTTTCTGTGTTTGGAGAAGCCGAGATCGAAAATGAGGGTGGAGAAACGGAGATTGCTTTTCCTGTCTTTCTGCAGTATGATCACAGCCCTGGACTCCATATTCGTGCGGGTATGGTATATGCAGATCCAACTCCAACCCACCTCCGTTTAACGCGCAACCACTATAATGTCGCCAGCTTGAGATCACGCAACGGCTTCCGGCTTAGGGATGACTTTGCCGGTCTTGAAGTCTGGGGCGCGATGAACGGTGCTGATGGCCGCGGAGGTTTCACCTATCGCGCTGGAATTGTCAATGGTCAGGGTAGTCTTGCTGACGTAAACAAAGAGAAAGATTTCTATGGACGCGCCACGTACAAGATCGGGGGGTTGGGTGAAATTGGAGGGACAGAGGGGAGCACGAGCGAGGTAGTCGACTTCTTCATTGATAACTCATTGACCCTCGGGGCGTTTGGATACGTCGGGACTGCCTCCAAAGCTGGGTCACCGGACGAAGACTTCCAGATCTATGGTGGGGATGCCGACTTCTGGTATGATCGTTTTATTCTGAACGGCATGGTGATGTTCATGAACTCAGACATAACCGGCAAGACAGATCAGAAGTCGTTTGCATACTACGCCCAGGGTCAGTATGTCTTGTATCCATGGCTGATCGGCATTGTTCGGTATGAATGGGAGGATCGAGATACTGACAGTGATGTCGTGAAGCCTATCAATTCGGTTATTCCCGCTATTACGGTCATGGCAAGAGCAAACGTGAAGTTCATTTGTGAATTCAAGATTCCGCTGGATGACGCCAACAAGAATAAGAATACGTTTACGCTTCAAATTGAGTTTGGGATTTGAGGATCATCAAACAAACAGAAGACTTGACAACAACATGCACAGATTTGAGGAGAGACAAGAGATGAAAAAGCACGTACTAGTCATTGGCGTAGGAGTTCTTTTTCTCTGTCATACGGGAACCCTCGCTGCCGGCGACATCAAAGGCAAAGTCAAGGCAAGGGGCGCAAAGCACAACGGCGACGCAGTGATTTTCATTGATAAGATTCCCGGCAAGACCTTCCAGCCGCCGAAAGAACATGCAACGATGGATCAGAAAAATCTGGTTTTCATTCCGCATGTTCTGCCAGTTCTTGTCGGGACGACAGTGGGCTATCTGAACAGCGACGATGTGCTGCACAACGTTTTTACCCCTGATAAGTGCGCTGAGAAATTCAACCTCGGCACTTGGCCCAAAGGACAGGTGCGGTCGTTTACTTTCAAGGAGCCCGGATGTGTTCCGGTGATGTTGTGCAATGTCCATCCGGAGATGGAAGCCTTTGTTGTTGTTCTTGAGAACCCCTACTATGCCGTCAGTGCGAAGGATGGGAGTTACACGATCAAGAACGTGCCAGCTGGAAAGTATACGTTGAAAATCTGGCACGAAAAGCTCAAAGGCGAATCCCAGGAAGTCACAGTTATGGAGTCGGGAGATATTGTTGTGGATTTCGAGATTAAGAGATGATCTTGTTATTCCGCTTTCATCGATGATCGCGGGGAAAGGAGAAATTCCAATGGAGATCGTATTTCTTATTGGGCGAATCCTCTTGGGCGGATATTCTATCTTCAATGGTCTGAATCACTTCATAAGATTGAGCATGATGACTGAGTATGCCAAGGTCAAAGGCGTACCAGTTCCTTCGGTAGCAGTTGCCGTGACCGGGTTAATGCTTCTGCTCGGAGGGTTCAGCATTTTACTCGGCGCTTATCCAGCAATCGGCGTGATTCTTTTAGTGGCATTCCTTATTCCCGTCTCTTTCATCATGCATGATTTCTGGAAAGTCTCAGATCCGCAGACAAAGATGATTGAAATGGTGAACTTTACAAAAAACCTGGCACTCGCTGGAGCTACACTGATGCTCCTTGCAATAGAAATCCCGTGGAAGTCTGCCCTATAGTAGGGGGGACGAGCATTACGAATGAGTCATGAATATTATCAGGCAAATGAGCGGCGTAGTTCTCTTGCTCGCTTTGATCGGGTGCCATTGTTGCTGTCGTTGCTTTTTCCGGCAGCAACGAAGTGAGACAGCCAGTAGCGCTCAGGCCCAAGAAACACTTTGAGAACTACGTAAGCTGCACGGTCTGCCATCCTTCTTGCGGCTCTATGTCTCTGGCCAAACAACGAGAGCTCGAAATAACCCTTGACGATGTCTGATCAACTCAGATTTGTCAACTTTGAATGGCTTGACTCGAACTTTCCCTGCATGGCGGCCTGTCCTGTCCATACCGAGGCGGGCCGCTATGTCGCGCTGATCGAGGATGGACGGTACAAGGAAGCGTATCATGTTGCCCGTCGGCCAAATCCATTTGCATCTATCTGTGGACGTATTTGCGCGGCGCCTTGTGAGCCGGCATGCAGGCGAGGCAAGCTTGATCAGCCTATTGCTATCCGCGCTCTAAAGCGATTTGTCTGCGAACGCTACGGCGTGGAGAGTATGCTTGATCTGGAAAAGCTGAAAGAGGTTTTTGGCAGGACAGTCAAGAAAAATGGAATCAAAGTTGCAGTCATCGGTGCGGGGCCTGCCGGTCTTTCGTGCGCTCACGACCTTGCTTTGCTGGGATACGAAGTCACTGTTTTTGAAGCGCAGTCGGTTGCAGGTGGAATGTTAAGACTCGGTATTCCTGAATATCGACTACCACGGGAGCTCATCCGCCTTGAGATCAACGCAATCCTGAGTCTTGGAGTTGAGCTGAAACTCAATTCCGCAATAGGACGTGATTTCGAGATCCACGACTTAAAGAGACAGGGTTATCAGGCCGTTTTCATCGGTATTGGTGCACATAAGAGTCGCGACCTACGGATCGAAGGGGTAGAATTAGACGGTGTATTCCGTGCTGTCGATTTTCTTCTCAACGTTAACCTTGGCTATCGGGTAGAATTAGGGAACAAGGTCATCGTGATCGGAGGTGGGAACGTAGCCATTGATGTTGCGCGCACGGCCGCGAGGCAGGAAAAAGTGGAGGTTGAGCACGTAACGGAAGTTGCTGAAGCATTGGACGTGGCCCGTTCTGCCGTCCGCTTTGGGGCCAAGGAAGTGCATTTGGTTTGTCTTGAGGACTGGCACGAAATGCCTGCAAGCAAAGATGAAATCGATGAAGCTCTCGAGGAGCGCATTGAAATTCATCCACGAAAAGGACCCAGCCAAATCTTGGGTAAAGATGGAAAGGTTGTCGGATTCGAGACCATCGATTGTATTTCGGTCTTTGATGAACAAGGGCGATTTAATCCGAAGTTTTCGGCTGGAACGGAACAAATCATGGAAGCAGACACCGTGATCATGGCTATCGGTCAAACATCTGATTTATCGTGGATTCGGCCGGGAGATGGAATCGAGGTAACCCCTCGCAACACGATCAAAGTTGATCCCAAAACTCTCTCTACTACTGCACCAGGCATCTTCTCAGGTGGTGATGTCTGTTTCGGCCCTCGCAACGCTATCGATGCCATTGCGAATGGAAAGAAGGCGGCCCAATCGATCCATCGGTACTTAACGGAAGAAAGCGGACGAGTCGTAGAGCTTTCTTTCCACGAGAGAGATGTTGAAATCATAGTCCACAAGACGGCGGATTATAAAAAACTGTGGGGTTATGAAAAAACTCAGCGCGTTCCGGTGCCATCTCTCCCAATTAATCGACGCATTGGAGTTGCACAGGCGGAGCTTGGTTATACAGACGAGCAAGCACGAGAAGAAGCATCACGGTGCCTCCATTGCTGGGTCAACACGATTTTCGAGACCCAGGGTGAAGACACGGGTACCGAATGCATTCTCTGTGGGGGCTGCGTGGATATCTGTCCTGAAAATTGCATCGAGCTCGTTGTGCTCGATCGTGCTGATGCCAATGAATCACTTGCACGAGAACTAGAGGAAGAGTACGACGTTGTCATCAAAGGCGAAACTGACACTACGGTCGGTTCGTTGATGATCAAAGATGAAGAGAGGTGCATTCGATGCGGCTTATGTGCGATGCGCTGTCCAGTTGGGTGTATTACCATGCAAGGGTATTTTGTTTCGGAAACAATTTCGGTGGAATGATCAACACAGAAACGAGGAATGAAGATAGAAGTGGAAAAGAAGAAGGACGAAGCAATGAGATACCTCCTTTCGCGTCGCTACTTTCTTGAAATTGTCGGTGCAGGGGCGATAGGGGTTGCAGCCACAGGGAGTATAGTGTTGACAGGACAATTCCTCTCGCCAAACGTTCTGCGGGAGCCTGCTACGAAATTCAAGGTCGGATTGCCCGAGGACTTCCCTCCAGGTTCTGTCACGCTTAGTAAAGAACAAAAGGTATTTATCATCCGAGCGAGGGAAGGGTATTTCTACACTCTCTCCGCTGTCTGCACTCATCTGGGCTGCATCGCAAATTGGAAATCCGAAGATGACATCATCGTTTGTCCATGCCACGGCAGCAAGTTTGACAAGGATGGAAAAGTCCTTGAGGGCCCAGCTCCGCATCCATTGCCGCGTTTTTCCATGACATTAAACGAGCAGGGGCAAATAGTTGTGGATAAGGGACTGATGGTAGGAGAAGAAGCGATCCTAAAAGTGTAGTAGGAGGGGAGAAACCGTGGAACCTGCTCACGACGGATAGTGGCACGCGGCCAAGC
>ERZ1292640.4054-Hain-H43-02um-R1-4054-length-11258-cov-5_pt1 | contig 11258 bp, 9 predicted proteins | sample MGYA00564404_ERZ1292640 | MGnify/ENA primary metagenome ERZ1292640 (study PRJEB36523, sample SAMEA6512636) | groundwater metagenome | collected 2019-01-08 | study: AquaDiva: Metagenomics assemblies of 32 groundwater samples | reverse complement strand
GGCCTTGTGTTTGATAACCGACACGTTTATTTTTTGAGACCTAACTTTTTAATCAGGCTGTTATATTTTCTCAGATTGTTCTCTTTGAGATAATCCAAAAATTTTTTTCTTTGCCCCACCATCCCCAAAAGTCCGCGACGGGAATGATTATCTTTTTTATGGGTTTTAAGGTGTTCGGTCAGCTGAGTGATTTTTTCAGTCAAAACAGCCACCTGCACCTCGGTGGAACCCGTATCCGTGTCGTGAATACGGTGTTTTTCTATTATTTTAGCCTTTTCTTTGGTATTTAAAGCCATAATCCAATCTTAACACAATCTATCCTTTTTGACAACTATTAAGCTATTATAAAAAAATACGGCGTTTCTTTGGGAAATCACCGCTTGTTGCTAAAATCGCGTATTATTTACTCTCTTTGACCGTAAAAACAGAATCAGCCGGCAGGTAGGAGATAATCGCATTTTCCCAATATGAGCTGACGAGCGCGGAAGAAATTCTTTTGAATCTGTCAGGGTGTTTATCGCGCCAGGCCTGCAAGGCTTTGTAGATATCCTCCGAACGATTACCTTGGTTGTAAACAAACACCAGCCCTTTTCCGTCGTCAAAATAAAGTTCCCGCTGTCGTATATTCTCCTTCTTAATTTCCGATTGGAAATAAGGTACAACGTATTTAAACACAAGAAAGGCCGAGACAACCAAGACCATGGTAACAATAACACCCGTACGCAACCTTCTTAAATAGCGCGCTTCATCCGCGGTTACCATAGCAAAGCTCCTTTGTAAAAAATGTCTACTGTTTATAAGTTTTATAAGATCGGCCAAGAACTGCTTACAGCTTAACACTCTTGATTGCTTTAGTCAAAGAAAGTATCCACCCACCAGGGATTGAACCTGGGTCTGCGGATTAAGAGTCCGTAGCTGTTTTGCTTCTCGCAAAACCCCCGGGATTGCTTTTATTATATCTCCATTCTCCGCCCATCAGGAGTTGAACCTGCAACCTATTAAACTGCGACGTTTACCCCGTATCAAATTTAGCCGGTCCGTCCCCCGAGAGTCGAACTCGGAACCGTCGCCTTAAGAGGGCGCTGCTCTGCCAGTTGAGCTAGGGACGGATAAATTTTGATGAGGGGCCAATTGAGCTATGGGCGGAGATTGGATGGGATTTTAGTAGCAATCCCGCGAAACGATAATTAATCGTTTCGCCCACTAAGCTATGGGGGCTATCTGTATATATCTTTTCTGTTGCCTATGTAAAGAAAATGTATCTTTTGCACTGTTAGGAAACGGAATTTGATTCGGTAATCTTTGTCTATCCAAAAACTCCACACTTCTTCGTGATGCGGCTCAAGTTTTTTGGTGTGCAATGAAGAATAAAATGGATTCTGACGAAAAAATTTGGTCTTCAGATCAGCTTTCTGGCGGACGGCTTTGGGTAATTTTTGATAGAGTCTGATAAAAGTTTCAGTAACAGAAATTTCTATCATATTCATATGAAAACTAATTTTTTGCGTCTAACTCACGAAGAAATTCTATTTTTCGCGTCTTTCCGCTCTTGGACTCTTTTAATGATTTTTTTATGTCCCTAATAAATCCGGCTTGATAAAATCCAAAGACATCAGCAAGCCGCTCCCACTGATCAAGGTTAATTTCTACTTTAATGGTCTTGGAGTTGGGTTTTTGTATAGTTAAAACAGGCATATCTTTACACTACTACCCCGCTGGACATAAATCAAGGTCTTTTTCGTCCCCGGCAGGATTTGAACCCACAACCTCTTGGTTCGAAGCCAAGCGCTCTATCCGTTGAGCTACGGGGACATATTTTTAAGAAATTAACATAAAAATTGAAAAAAATCAATTTTTGGGCTAATATTCGAATATGTCCAAAGGATTAAAAATTCCTCCAGAAGTACAGGATGTAATGCAAAAACTCCGGCAGGCGGGCTTTGAATCTTACGCGGTCGGCGGATGCGTGCGGGATCTACTGCTGGGAATTGGACCCAGAGATTGGGATGTAACGACCTCGGCTAAGCCCGAGGAGATTTTGGGTCTGTTTGAGGATAGTTTTTATGAAAATAAATTTCTGACGGTGACCGTCAAAACCGGCTCTGAAGATCCGGTCTTGTCCGAGATAGAAATTACGACCTACCGCGCCGAAGGAAAATACACAGACAAGCGCCATCCGGATGATGTCCGATTTGCTAAAACTCTTGCCGAGGATTTGTCGCGTCGCGATTTTACGGTAAACGCCATGGCGATGGATTTGGCGGGAAAGATAGCGGATATTTTCGGCGGCCGTGAGGATTTGGAGAAAAAAATAATCCGCGCGGTTGGCGAGCCGGCAGGCAGATTTGAGGAAGACGCCCTACGTATGGTGAAGGCCGTGCGGATGGTGGCCCAGCTCGGGTTTACTATGGAGGAAAAAACTGCGGAGGCCATCAAAAAACTTTCCGGCAATGTGGAGTTTGTATCCTCTGAAAGAATTCGGGATGAATTGGTTAAGATATTGCTGGCCCCCCGCGCCAAGGAAGCCGTAGAGCTTTTGCATAATCTGGGACTATTGAAACACATAATGCCGGAGCTGGAAGAAGGATTGGGCATAGACCAGCGTGGCCCGCATAAATATCAGGTCTGGGAGCATAGTCTGCTCGCGTTGGACTATGCAGTCCGGCAAAATTGGTCCTTGCAAATCCGGCTGTCGGCTCTCCTACATGATGTCGGTAAACCGAGGACGCGGGAGCGCCGGAATAACATCTGGACCTTCTACGGACACGATGTGGTGGGAGCCAAGATGACTTTGGTGATTTTAGCGCGCCTGTGTTTTCCGGCCCGTGAGGCGGAAACTATTGCCCGGCTGGTCCGCTGGCATCTGTTTAGTTATCATCTGCGCCGCGATGACCAATTTATGGCCGATATGTGGGCGATGGGAGAAGATCCCCGCGAGAAAGACATTGAAGATGCCGAAGAAGAAATGCAGGAGACGACCGACTCGGCCATCCGCCGGCTGATTCAGCGGGTCGGGGCGGATACTATTGAGGATTTGGTGAAGGTCCGCATCTGTGATAGAATCGCGACGGGTGTTCCGAAAGCCGTCCCCTATCGCCTGCGTCACTTCCAATTCCGGGTGGAGAAAATTATCCGCGAGGGTGAGGCTACGAATGTCAAAATGTTGAAAGTCCGCGGGGAGGATATTTTACAGATTCTAAAAATATCGCCCGGGCCGAAAGTCGGATATATTTTGGATGCTCTGCTTGAAGAAGTGCTGGATGATCCGGCCAGAAACAACCGCGAATATCTGCTGGAGCAGATGACCAAATTGGGAAAACTTTCGGACGAAGAATTGCAGAAACTTCGCGAGCAGTCTCGGGAAAAGGTAGAAGGACTGGAACGCGCGCGTGAGGGGGAAATAAAAAAGAAGTACCACGTTAAATAGTTTTCGGGCCATAGTATAGTGGTAATACGCAGGGTTCGGGACTCTGAGTCTTGGGTTCGATTCCCAATGGCCCGAATGAATAAGTAGGTAAAGGGCCCATAGTTAAGTGGTATAACGGGTCATTCGCATTGACCAGGCGCGAGTTCGATTCTCGCTGGGTCCAAAAATGGTTACCTTAAAGACACGTTTAAGTACATAATACGGAAGTGATAAAAGAAGGACTCACTTTTGACGATGTTCTGCTTCTGCCCAAAAAATCCCGGGTGTATTCGCGCCAAGATGTATCGCTTTATACCAGATTTTCCAAAAATCTGGAGTTATCTGTACCTATTGTATCGGCCAATATGGATACGGTCACCGGTGCCCGCATGGCGCGCTTTATGGCGGAGGCCGGAGACATCAAGGAGGGAATGGCGAGGAATTAAATGTTACAATTAAAACGCTATAGCGTTCTAATTGTAACATTTGTAGTTTATAGAAAGAAATCAAAAATCCCGCGTGATTCGCGGGGTTTTTGTATTGATTATTTATTTTGATAATTTTCCAATCCTCTTTTCATTTTGGCCATGTCTCCTATTACCACTTCTCCGTTTCTAGTGGTATAAGTTACACCCAAGAATCTCATAGCCCGATCAAAAGATTTGTCTACATAAACATCTTCAATCCAGCCGCTTTTAGATTTTTTCATACGGTCATAGAAACTGTATATTGATTGAACTTCTTTTCCGAAATCTTCATCGCTAAAATCTTTCTTCTCTCTAAGAATTTTCTCCAAAGAAGTTTTTCTAACCCCTTCATTTACATGGAAGTCTTTGTGCTGTTCTATAAACCTATCTCCAGATAACATCTTGTTTATAGTTCTCCGGGGATTGGTTATTAACCAAGCACGATTAAGATAAGTTAGACGGCCGGCGTCGTACCCGCGAGCTTCCTTAATCATCCAACCCATCTCCAAGTCTTCTCCTAAATTTGATTTTTCATTGTAGCCCCCTATGGCCGCATAAATGCCTGAACGAAAAGCGGAGTTACATCCGGATAGTTCGGGAGAGTTCAGATAATTATATCTAAAAGCAATAGTGAAATAATGCCATAGTCGTTGAGTGGCGTGGAATAAGGGGTATTGCTTGAAACTTTCTGGCGGGAAATCCCATTGGCCGGCCAGGGCATCTAGCCGACGATTCTTTTTGAAAGTATCGGCTATGTCGTTAGCATAATTCTCACTTATATCTTCCATGTCGGCATCGTTGCTTACTATAGCTATAGATTTATTTATACCAGCCTGCTGTTTTCGCAGGAGCACCGCATCCGCCAAATTTTTTCTAACTTCCCCTATGAATGGTTTGTGATCATACTCTTTATATAGATGGGTTAGCTGCAGGTCTGGGTATTCTTTCTTTATTTTTTCCATAACCCCGGCGCTATTATCTCTGTCTTTATCCCGCGGATGGTTTTCCAGCACCACTATCTCAAACCCGTCTCTATTTTTAAGTTTGGCATAATTTCGCAGAGTTTTTTCGAGATTGCTACCTTCTTGATAAGAAGGTATGGCTATTACTGTTTCTACCGAATTATTCATTGGTTTAGTGCCTTGAAGTAACTCAGTAAGTTCTTTTAAGTAAGATTGATTTTGCTTGTCCAAGTATTCTTTGACCATAGCCGAATCATCTCCGGAAAGATCTATATTTTTATTTTCCAGAATTTTTGGCGACATTCTCTCTCTATAACTTTCTCGCGCCAGCATACCCTCATATCCATAATAAGTAGCGGTGCGCTCGGCCAATTTTTTAGATTCAGCTGGTTCAAGCGGTTTTCTGCCAACTAAGGGTATGATAAACGGCGGGTCCATGCGCCAATCGGCAGGCAGATCCCAACGGGTAGAGGTGAATTGTTCCGTAACTTTTTCTACTCCATTGGTTATAGTCTCGGGCGAGGTGTCCAATCCTTCGCCGACGGCTGTGGCAAAAATTTGTACTCGCTCTGCCGCTCCTTTAGCCCCGGTTACCTCCGCTACCTCCGAAAACTTGGCCATAAACTTGGGTGTGCCGTTGCCCCCGATGAATATTTTACCCAGTTCGGTATTAGGGTTTATAATCGCGTGTCCGGTGGAGTCGATGTTTACTTCAAACACTTGATTTTGAGTGCCACGGGACATGGATAGTAAAATCTTCAATTTTCCTTCGGCCATTAAAGCCCGCACATCGGGTGATAATCCGGCGTGTTTGGATCCGTCGGGAGTCATATGGTCGACAGAGAAACGGTAAGTTCCATCTTGCTGGAAATCACCCATAAGTTTCAGCTCGTTGCCGTCGGGAGTTGGAGTATCGTTTTCCAGCCACGGTCCGCGGGATATTCTGTGGGAATTATCGAGGATATAATCTTTATGTTCTTCCAAGAGGCGGTTGCCCGTGCGGCTCTCCACCATTTTTTCCGTAACTACCGAGGTGGTTTGCGGATCACGGATCAAGATACCCTGCTCCGCCAAAGCTTTTTTAGAAGCATCGGTCAGACCGCCGTCTTCATTAAAATCTATTCCGGAGTTTAAAACCTTGCCGCCGCGCAACAGCTCAAACTTGTCTGTGAATTTGTTAAATCGCAAATCAATCCCCTCGGGAAAAAAGATTTTATGGTTAGGGTCTAAAATAACTTCTCGCAGGTTTCCTCCGGCGACGTGCGGATAATCCTGCGACCACCAGCGACGCAGGGCTTCCAAGGGTGTGTAATGCGCTTCGCCCCCCGCCGGCACTTCTCCCTTTCGTCCTTGTACCCAGCCTTCCACCAGACCCTCTTGGTGGGTGAAGAAAGCCGCTCCTTCTTGCGCCACCGCTCCTACGGCCAATCCTATCCCCACCCCCCACATCGCTTTTTTCCAAGCCCTGTTGTTCCTCATCTTGCTGAACAAACGGTCTTTGTTTTCAATTCCCTTGTCTCCTTCCAGCAGGTTTTTTATCCGAGTATCTTTAAGCGATTGCAAAAAATCTTCCAGAGATTGTCCGGCAGGAATATTCAGTCCCTTACCCAAAAGTTTTTCATCGGTGTATTCTGACGCATCCATCGCGTCCAATATTTCTCCCGCGCGGATAAAGTCCCATTTGGCGTACTCATGAGTACCCTGTTCGGTGAAAGCGCCATGATGTTTTTCTATGTCTTCAATCACAAAACCTTTTTCCATCCGCCGCCCCATAATCCAGTAGGCCAGCTTGTCCTGTTTGGCCTCGCGGTCTTTCAAATCCTGCATTTCTTGAGATTCCAGATATTTTTTGATATCCGGCGCACCAATCACGCCCTCCAGTTTGTAATCAAATTCCGGACCATGTTTAACTATTTTGGCTTCTTTATTTAGAATTTTTCGGATATCCACTTTGGCCTGCGCCCGCAGCAAATCCAGCCGCAGTTGCTCTTGCGCCACGCGGGTGGTGTCCGAATAACTGATGAGGTCAATTCTGTGCCGGTCGGAAAGCGAGATTCTGGATTCTATCTCAGACAGATGAGCCATCACTGTTTCCAGTTCTTTTTGGGTGAGGTCGCGCAGCTCGCGCGCACCGCCCTCCTTTTTTATATATAAACTATTTTCCAAGGCATCAGCCAAATCATTGGCCTCTCGGGTCTCATAGCGGTACTCCTCCATTTCTTTGCGGCGGGGAGATTTTTCGGTGTCAAAAGTTATGCCTTTGGCCATTTCGCGGAAGTGCAGCCGTCTTTCTTCCTCCACTCTTTTTTTCTCGCGCAGTCCGGCAATGCCTCCGCCCAGAAGCGCCGAGCCGCCGAAAGTAAACCAGGCGGCTATTTTACTGCGTCCCAGACGCTCGGGGACTTGCAGAAGGGCCGTATAGGCGATAGCGATAGTTGTCTCATTTATGAGTCCCCAGCTTTTACCGTGAATTTTATCTATAATCCGGTCTACGGTATTAAATTGCGCCTCGGTGCGGACCCCGCTTTTGGCTTTGCCGACAGTGACGTTAAAATCCAAATCAATTTCTTCTATTTTTTGCCCATGCTCTACCGCCTGTCTAACTTCCTTGGCCACCTCAAACAGGTTGTCCGCATATTGGTAGCCCTGCTCGGCTACCTCCACGTGGCCTTTGCGAAAATCGGCTTCAATTTGTTTCTTTTGTTCTTTGTATGATTTTTTATCCAGTTTGCCGTCTTTATAGTCTTGTTCCAGAGTTTTGAGTCGGACGTCGGCGTGTCCGGTGTCCACTCCTTTTAGTCTGGCCAAGATTCGTTTTCGTTCTTCTTTAAAATTTGCCTCGTCTATCTCACCCATAGCATAGCTGCGGACCAGGTCTTGGACCTGTTTTTTGATCTCGGCTTCTACTATTTCGGGTTTTTTCTCGCCCAGCTCCGTGTGGACCAATTCTTCGTATTCGCCTGAAAATCTCTCTACCAAAGCGCCCATGGTTTGCTCATGGGCTTTGCGGTCGGCCGTCTCGGAGGCAAAAATATTGTCCTTTTCGGAGATCTCTTTTTTAACTTTTTTTATTTCCTTCTGGCGGCGGTATTCGTAAGCCAAGTTCTGATGCCAAATCTTCCGGAAAAATCCGGTAAAACCTTTCATTTTTTCGGCGGTCTCCGTCAGCCGTCCTTCGGCGACGTCGCGGGCCTGCTCCGAAGCAATGCTTCCCGCTTCCACAAAAACTATTTTTTTCCTGGCCGATTTTTCTGCCGGTCTCTCCGAACTTTTTTCTGGTTTCTCTGCTCCTGCCTCGCCGGCAGGCAGGCCTCCCTCCGGAGCGATAGTAGGATTTTCTGAAATCATGGTTTAAGGGGTTAGATAAGTCTGTCCAAAAGAAAGCAATGCGGCCGCCACTGCTTCATCCAGGTTTGGTATATGTTCCTGGCAAAAAGTTCTTAGCTGGACTTCGCTCCCCTCATCCAGCAGTTTTTCAAAATCGTTCAGCATCGTAGGCGGAAGCTTTTCCACGATGGTGGCGTTTACCCGGTCCTCCGCCCTGGCGTATAGGTCACTTTTGACTTGGGCGAGCACCTCGCCGTCGAGGTTGGTCAGACCCTTTTCTTCAACCAGTCGGTCTATGAACTGGTCCAGCCCTATAGCGGCTGATTTCTTGGTTCTTGGCATAGAAATTGGTTATAATGTAATTAAAGAAACTTTTTCCCCTAATTCTTTAATTATATCAAAAAATAGGCGGGATTACAACAAGATGAATCCCGTTAGAAATGTATGTTGATACTTAATACCAAACAAAAAACTGAGTCTATGGCGAGAGTTTAATACATATAAATTATAGTCCTAAATTTCTAACGGGATGAAAAGGCTTATCGTCTATACAATTTTAATAACCGGGGGGCTATCTTTTGGCTGGAAGTATCTGCCGCAGGATGCGCGCGACAAAACCACCGCTTTTGTGGGCAATGTTTTACGCGGGCAGAGCCAGGTATCCGATGTGGTGACCCAAGAAGAAGCCTTGCCGTCTGATCCCGAAGAAAAAAGAGCTGTTTTAATAGACCGTCTGAAAAATAATTTAGGAGAGTTAAAAAATACGATTACTACCCCGGCTGTAAAAAAATCTTCCGCCTTGTCCGATAAGCAAAATCAAGATGAAATGCCTCAAGTAAGGGACAACGCCGAAACTCTGTTTCTATTGACGCAGTCCGACCAATTGCTTAAACGACTGGAAGAGGCCAATACCGACGTCACTTTTGGTCGGGAAATTATAAATAGAACCCTAGAGGTTATTTTGCCGGAAAAGAAACAACCGACCATAGAGTGTCCTAAATAAAATCTATTGAAGCTTAACTTCAATAGATTTTCTCCAACTTATAATAAATGAGCCGATTTGGCTCATTTATATACTTCACTAATTTAGTTCACCTTCACTTTCAGCTTCTGGACTCCTCCTCTCTTTTTCTTGGGCAGGCGGATGGTTAGCAGGCCGTGTTTGAGGGAAGCTTCCGCCGCTTCATCGTCTATCTCCTCCGGCAGGATGACCGAGCGGGAAAAACTGCCCCAGAAAAGCTCTTTGTAGTAGTAATTGTCTTCTTTTACCTCATCCACGCATTCCCTTTTGCCACGGATGGTCACGGTATCGCTCGAAATGGATACGTCTAAATCTTCCGGCTTGACCCCCGCCACCGTAGATTGGATAACAATCTCGTGTCCTTTATCATATATATCAACCGTAAGCTCTCCGTCTTCGTCCAAAGATGTCTCCTCGACATCGTCGTCGGCGCGTCCCTCCATGTCCACTTTTACGTGGGTTGGTTTGGCGGCTGGCCGTCGGGGAGCTTTTATGGCGCTGGACGCCAAAACCACCTGCTCTTTTTCCGGACCCTCTTCACTTCCGGTAAGTTTTTCAAAAAAATTGGACATTTTTATTACAAAATTTATTTTCTACCTGTTATTATCCTAAAATTTATGTATCGGCGCAATCCCCTAACTATCAACCCCGTTAGAAATCTGGCCAGAAAAGCCCCTTAAGAATAATCTACCATAGATACAAGGCTCCATAAAACCATTTTACAATATCTAGAAGAATTTCTAAACAGGGTCAACAGGGCCGACTACTTCGCGGGTCTTTTTGAGCCGTTCAAAATCTATCAGTACCATCACCGCCATGGTGGAGAGAAGCAGTATCAGATAAAAAGTCCCTTGCGGTATTATACCACGGATTAAAATAAGATAGTTAAAAATAGTATGCAGAATGGAGGCAATGATTATGCCCAGCGCCACGAAATGATGCCGGCGGGGATGAAAAAAGGCGCGCGCGAGAAAAAATCCCACCAAGCCGGAGGATAAAGCGTGCAGGAGGTTGGCTCCCAGGAAGCGGTTGGTGGCAATCTCCATGCCGAGCAGGGCGTTGCTGCGGAATATCGGAAAAAGAAAAAGGATATTTTCCAGTGCCGCAAAACCCATGGCCGCGGTCATCATATAAATCATGCCGTCAATCGGCTCGTCAAAATCCTTTTTTTTGAGTACCAGAAATTTTACCGGCAGATATTTCACGTATTCTTCTATCAGGGCTATAACTCCAAAAAGTACCAGGGGACTTAAGTTGGCATCAAGGCCTCCCCGGCAGGAGCCGGTGGCGAGCGCCACCCAAGCACACTCTCCCACCAGCGCCAGGATGGCCGAAGCCATGCCACCGACAAAAACCAGGATGAGGAGTTTTTTAGGCTCGGGGTGGCCGTCTTCGCGCAAATAAAACATCAGCCACAAAATAGGGGGCAGGAGCGCAAACAGGACATAGCTTAAATTGGTACTGACGACGACAGCGGCTTCCATTTATTTTTTAGGCCATTCTTCTACCAGCAGAAGTTTTTTATTCTCTACAGGAAGTTTATCCCAAATTTCCTCCGTTATGAAGGGGACAAAAGGATGCAATAATTTTAAAACATCTTTTAGGACGTGGGCCAGGATGGCTCGGGTTGAATCCGCCAAAGCATAATCTTTTAATTGTTTCTTGCTTTCTTCCAGATAAATATCAGCCAGATCGTGCCAGGTAAATTGATAAATCAATTGCGCCGCTTCATGCAAAGAGAAATTATCCAGATATTCGGTCATCTGTGTTTTAACGTTTGCCAGTTTTTCCAAAATTGATTTATCGGCTTCGGTTTTTGGCTCGGGTACAGCCGCAAAATCTTTTTTATCTGTAGAGGCCAAAATGAAACGGGTGATATTCCAGAGTTTGTTGCAGAAATATTTCATACCCCGTATTTTATCCTCGGATAAAGGTATGTCGTTGCCGGCGGCGGTGGAGAAGATAAGGGCGAAACGCAAGGCATCAGCCCCGTAGGTATCTATGACGCCCAGAGGATCTACGACATTACCCTTGGATTTGGACATTTTCTGGCGGTCTTTATCCCGTACCAGACC
>ERZ1292640.4052-Hain-H43-02um-R1-4052-length-11261-cov-5_pt1 | contig 11261 bp, 9 predicted proteins | sample MGYA00564404_ERZ1292640 | MGnify/ENA primary metagenome ERZ1292640 (study PRJEB36523, sample SAMEA6512636) | groundwater metagenome | collected 2019-01-08 | study: AquaDiva: Metagenomics assemblies of 32 groundwater samples | reverse complement strand
TGCTAGTGTGGTCAACGCTCTTTCTATTTATTGCAAGGTAGAGGTGCACAGAGATGGCGGCAAATATGTTCAGGAATATTCTCAAGGCAAGAAAAAAGCTACAGTAAAAAAGACAGGTAACTCAAAATTACACGGGACTATTGTTACTTTTGAGCCCGACCAAGAAGTTTTCTCCGCCAAAGGCGGATCCGCCTCGGGCGGAAAAGATGAAAATATCAAGTTTGACTGGAATACAGTAGTTAATCATATTCGCCAACAGGCTTATTTAGTGAAAGGATTGAAAATTTTAATCGTTGATGCTCGTGAGTGGGATGATAAAAAAGGTTTGAATGAAGACGATGTGTTTTATTTCAGAGATCTCGGTTTGGAATTACCCTCCACCTCTTTTTACTTTGAGGGTGGGCTCATTTCCTTAATAAAATTCTATAATAAATTTCAGAAGCCTATTCAGGATCACATCTTTTATGTCGAAAAAGAATTAGACGGCGTCGGGGTAGAAATTGCTCTGCAGTATGTGGATGACATTATGGATCGAATCGTTCCTTTTGCTAATAATACTCATACTCCCGAAGGTGGAACACATATAACCGGTTTCAAAACTGCTCTCACCAGAACCTTAAATACTTACTGCAAGAAAAATGAAATGATGAAAGAGTCCGAAGGTGGATTTACCGGTGAGGATGTATTGGAAGGTTTGACGGCAGCTATTTCTGTAAAGCTTCGTGAGATTCAATTTGAAGGACAAACAAAAGCGAAACTCGGAAGCATGGAGGCGCAGGGGGCGGTGGCTACCGTATTTGGCGAAGCTTTTAACAGTTTCTTGGAGGAAAACCCTGACGAAGCAAAAGCCATAATCAACAAGTCAATTCTCGCTTTAAAGGCTCGCAAAGCCGCCAAAGCAGCCAAAGACTCTATTTTGCGAAAAGGGGCGCTTGAAGGCATGACTCTGCCTGGCAAGCTCGCAGACTGTCAGAGTAAAGATGCCTCAGAATCTGAATTATTTTTGGTGGAAGGAGATTCAGCCGGGGGATGTTTCTCGGCTGATACAGAAGTTGCTTTGGTAGATGGCAGAAATCTTTCCTTCAAAGATTTAGTGAACGAACATCAGAGTGGTAAAATAAATTATTGTTACACGATTTTGGACGATGGAAGCATCGGTGTCCAAAAAATTCTAAATCCTCGCAGAACTAAAGTTAATGCGGAGGTTGTAAAAGTTGTATTGGATAATGATGAAGAAATTATTTGTACGTCCGACCACTTATTTATGCTTCGTAACGGTACTTATAAATCTGCCGGGAGTCTCAGAATAGATGATTCTTTAATGCCTCTTAGAAAACAGGTTTCAAAAATCGGTAAAAGGATCACTATTAAGGACTACGAGATGGTATATGACCCGAAAGAGGCGAGGTGGATATTTACCCACATACTTTCAGACGAATATAATTTGAGAAATAATATCTATGACATGACCGAAGGATCCCATCGGCACCACAAAGATTTTAATAAAAGAAATAATAATCCGGAAAATATAATTCGGATGACGAAAGAAGAGCATATTGTTCTGCATGCTTTTCTGTATGAAAAAAATTTAAAAAGGCCTGATGTATTGGAAAAATTGAGAATTTTGAAACAGACACCTGCTTACAGGGAGAGGATTCGTCAAAAAATGCTTTCCATGAGGGAAGAATTAAGTATTCGCGCTAAAACTCAATGGGAAAATGAAGAATATAAAAAATACATGGTCAAAAAGTTTCTGGATTTCTATGCTTCCAATGAGGAGTATAGGAAGAAAAGTAAAGAGACTTTGAATACTGCTCAGAAAATATATTGGTCTAGTGAAGAAAATCGAGACAAGCAGTCTAGGAGGGTAGCTAAATTCTTTATAGAAAATCCTAATTCAAAAAAGGATCTTTCTCAAAAAGCTAAAGAAGAATGGTCCAATTCTGATTTATTAGAGTGGCGTAGTGGCAAGACCAAAGAGCAATGGACTCCCGAATTTCGGGCAAAAAGAAAGATCGCTTACGATAAAACGTATTACGAAAACACAATTAAAGTGCTTCGCAGGGTTTACGATAAAAATAAAGAAATTGATAAAGAACTTTTTGAGGATGCCAGAAAAAAAGAAAATAATAAAAATGTGTTATCCTTTGAAACTTTTGTAAGCAGATTTTTCGGTGGAAATGAGATCAGATTGCGCGAAGCTGTGGAAAATTACAATCATAAGATAAAAGTCATTGTACCACTTACCGAAAAGATAGACGTATACGATATAGAAGTTCCAGGAACCCATAACTTTGCTCTGGCTTCTGGAGTTTTTGTCCATAATAGCGCGAAACAGGGCAGGGATCGCCGTACACAAGCAATACTTCCACTCCGTGGCAAAATTTTAAATGTCGAACGCGCGCGTATAGACAAGATGCTTGCTTCTAAAGAGGTGAAATCTCTGGTTATCGCCATGGGCACATCTATCGGAGATACTTTTGATTTGTCCAAAATTCGTTATCATAAAATAATCATCGCCACCGATGCCGATGTGGATGGTTCGCACATCCGCACTTTACTTTTGACGCTTTTCTACCGATACTTCAGGCAAGTTATCGATGCCGGATATATTTACATCGCTCAGCCACCGCTTTATAAAATAAAAAAGGGCAAAGAAATTTCTTATGCTTATACGGATGATGAGAAATTAAAAATTGTCGGCAGGGGAACGGAAGTAAGTGAAATTCAGACTGTTGATGAACCCGAAACCTCACCCCAACCCTCTCCTGAAGAAGGAGAGGGGGAAGAGGTCGCTAAAAAATCAAACAAAATCCACATCCAGCGCTTTAAGGGTCTCGGAGAAATGAATCCGGAAGAATTGTGGGAGACGACCATGGATCCTGCAAACCGTGTGCTCAAAAAGGTGAACATCGACGATGCCGAAGAAGCGAATAAAATTTTTGATATTCTCATGGGCTCCGAAGTCCCTCCTCGCAAATCTTTCATTCAGTCGAATGCTAAGTTAGCAGAAATCGACATCTAAAATGGATCCAAAGTGGCCAAAAAATTTACACGAAGATACCCCTCAGAGATTAAAGGAGGAGGGAGTATTTGTGCGCGGTGGAGAGTTGGTAAAAATAGGAGATAAAGTTACCCCTTTCGATGACACAACAGATGGTCTACAAAAAGGATCTAAGCTGGATATTGAAGACATAGTTACAGAGCCGGTTGCCCCCGGCAAAGAACTCAAGAAGAGTATTAAACTAAGAGGTATTGAGGGAAGTTTCGATCCAAAGATTTTTGATAAGTTATCAACATGAAGCCGAAACTTTTGATTGTCACAGGAAGTCCATTTAAATTTGGGGATTTATCTCTGAGATTAAATGAATTTTTTGACTGTGAGCAAAAGGTTTTTAATGAGCCAGAGATTCAGGGAGATCCGGAAGAAATCATACGGCACAAGCTCAAAACAGTATACGGAATTTTTAAACAGCCAGTCTTGGTAGACGATGTCTCAGTCCATATGGACGCCCTCAATGGTTTCCCCGGTCCTTATATGAAAGATTTCTGGAAATGTTTTACTCCGCAAGAATTGGGCACAAAGTTTGCGGGTTCTCGAATAAGCGCGACATGTCGACTCGGACTTTGCCGTGGAGAAGGGGATATTGTGATAGCTGAAGGAACTTTTCACGGAACCATCATTAAGCCAAAAAATAATGACCATCAAGGGAGACAATTTGAACTCTTTGTGCAGCTAGATGGCACGGACAAAGTCATGCTCGATTTTTCACCAGAAGAAAGAGATAAACACTCTCACCGTGGCCAAGCCATCAGAAATCTTCTCAAAATTCTTAAAAAAGAAAAGAAATAATTTTATGAAAGTAATTTTCTTATGTCGAAGAAATAGATTTAGAAGCCAAATTGCTGAAGCTGTTTTTAACCATCTCGCTAAAGATGGATCGTCTGCTGTTTCCGCTGGCATGAATATTTTGCCAGAAGAGCATGAAGTGCTTTTTTGTGAATATAAAAACGATAAAGTGAAAAATACTCTAGTGGCGATGAAAAATCATGGAATGGATATTTCTAAAAAATATGCTAAACCAGTGACTTCTGAAATGCTAGTAAACATAGATAAAATTGTCTTTCTGACCGACGGTAATGAAAGAATACCTGAATGGCTCCTTGGATATCCACATGAGCATTGGAAAATCGAAAATTTTCCTGGTTATCCAACTTTGCGAAAAGCTGAAGAAGTCTTTCAGATATTACAAGACAAAATCAAAGAGTCATTTTTCTGAATACTTCTTAGTATACAGTATATTGTAGTCTAAGGAATTGCAGATTTTTGTTAGAAGATTCTATTTATATAAGAATTTCCATCTGCCTCGTCCAGCTCGGGGAGGTAATCCGGCTCGCAAAATCTTTTCTAAGATTTCCCAAATGTCTTTATCCTTGATTGCTCTTAAGAGGGACGAGTATTTACCAATTTCGTGTTTTAAGGACATCTTGGAAACGGTTGTTGGACTCATAAATAAAGCGTCAGAAATATAAGATTGTGGAACATCTTTTGATAAAAGGTAAATAACAGCAAATCTTTTTGCCAACATTATTTTTTCTGTACGCGTCAAAAGATCATTTAAGAAAAATTTTGCTTCAGATTTTCTTGATGTTTTTTCCAGGGCTGCACTGAATTCATTATAAAGTTTCTGCAAATTTTCTTTCTTTAGTTTTTTTGATGAAATATGTGGCATAAACCTTACTTTCTCAGTATACAGTATATTGTGGGTTAAGGAAATGGAAAAATTAAAAGCGGGGATTGATATATAAATTTAGTCTTTTATGTGCAGGTAAAGTCTGTTACTTGTTCCACCCCAATGATAAATATCAACAGTTTTTCCGCCTAATTTGATGTTTTCCAATACTGGCTTTATGTCGTTTTGAGCCGGTGTTTTTTTCCCTGTTATTACATCATTAAAACCCGGAATTTGATTATAAACTCCAACTCTTTTTATCTCGTTTATCCAAAACTGCACCCCTCGCATTATATCTGATGTTTCCATTTGATTTCTACTTCTTATTCTTTATTTCTTCCAAAAGTTTTTTTAGTAATTCTTCTTTGGGAATTTGTCCGAGCTGGCCATGGTCGCGGGATTCGAGAGTAATTTTTTTAGCTTCTTCTTCTTTGTCTCCGATGACAATCCAATAGGGGATTTTGTTGTTTTTCGTATCGCGAACTTTTGAGCCCAGATTTTCATCTTTGTCGTCTAATTCCGCGCGGATGTTGTTTTCTTTCAACATTTCAAAAATTTCCTTCGCGTATTCATTATGTTTTTCCCGTACTGGGATAACTTTCACCTGCACCGGAGAAAGCCAAAGAGGAAAAGCGCCGGCAAAATGTTCGATGAGAATTGAGAGGTATCTTTCAATAGAACCCATAATGGCGCAGTGAAGCATTACGATTCTCTCCTGACTTCCTTTTTCGTTTGTGCAGACCAAATCAAAACGTTCCGGCATGTTCATGTCGAGCTGGATAGTAGCCACTTGCCATTCTCGGCCAAGAGAATCTTTTGCCATAAAATCAATTTTTGGTCCGTAAAAAGCGGCCTCGCCCACAGCTTCAATCACTGAAACGCCTCTTTCTTTCACCAAGTCACGCAACTCGTTCTCCGATTTTTGCCAAACTTCCGCCGTGCCAAGATATTTTTCCATTTTAGCCGGATCATGAAGGGAAAGCCGGTGATAAAGTTTAAAGCCTGTGGCGCCGTAGAATTCCTCAATTATTTCCCAAATTTTCGCCATTTCTTCTTTTGCTTGATTTTGTCTGCAGAAAACATGGGCATCATCTTGGGTGATGGCTCGGACGCGCGAGAGACCGGAAAGTTCGCCGGACTGTTCGTCGCGGTAAACTTTGGTAGTAGAAGCATATCTTTGCGGAAGTTCGCGGTAACTCCAAGGTTTTCTGGAATAAATTTGGGTATGGTGCGGACAATTCATTGGTTTCATTACGAACAAATGTTTTTCTCGGGTTTCTATTTTAAACAGTTCAGCGGAAAATTTTTGCCAATGCCCGCTTTTTTCATACAACTCTTTGCGAGTTATGTGAGGAATGTCTACTTTTTGATATCCATGTTTTTTACGCAGTTCCCAGACAAAACTATCTAAAATATCTCGCAACCAAGTGCCCTTCGGAGTCCAAAGCGGAAGTCCTCCTCCGACTAAATCCGAAAAGGTAAAAAGATCCAAATCTTTACCAATTTTTTTGTGATCTCTTTTTTTTGCTTCTTCGCGCTGGGTAATGTAGGTGTCCAATTCCTCTTTAGTGTCAAACGCCAATCCATAAATTCTCGTGAGCATTTTGTTTTTCTCGTCTCCGCGCCAGTAGGCCCCAGCTACGCGGTCTAGTTTAAAACTATCAGGAGCGATTTCTTTGCTCGGATTTTTCACATGTCCGCCGCGGCAAAGGTCAGTAAATTCGCCGCAGGTGTAGACCATGATTTTTTCCTTGATTTCATTAATTAATTCTTTTTTATATTCATTATTGCCGAAGAATCTTAAAGCCTCGTCCTTACTCATTTCTTTATACTCCCATTCGTTCCATTTCGGTAAAATCTTGCGCATTCTATCTTCGATTTTCTTTAGATCTGTATCCGCTACCTTTTCCCCACCAAAATCGATATCGTAATAGAAACCATTGTCGATAGCAGGACCTAAGGTAAGCTTGACTTTGTCGAATTTGTATATTTCTCCGACTGCCGCTGCCAAAATATGTGCGAGGGTGTGTCTGATATTGTCTAATCTGTCTGCTTTTTCCATGATTTATATCATAACATATTATTTTATATTCTAAAGTCTAGCTATAATTGCTTTTAAGCTATGATATGCTAGTATAATTCCATTATGGTAGTACGAATGAGGAGTACAAAATCACATACGGGAAACAGGCGTTCTCATCATGCTTTGGAGAACACGAGTTTTTCCAAGTGCGAAAATTGTAAGGCCTTTAAGAGGCGACACACAGTTTGTTCGGTTTGTGGTTTTTATCGAGGAAAGAAGGTGGTGGATTTGATTAAAAAAACGGAAAAGAGGCAGAAGAAAGAAAAAGCAGCTCAAGCAAGGAGCTAGTTTATAAAGTAGAAAGTTATAAAGTTTGTAAAGTTGAGAAGGTTCCGAATTTTCTTTTAACTTTATGAACTTTATGAACTTTATAACTTTGAACTAATGTATGGCAAATCGGCACCTTTTAAGATCCATAGTGCTTCAGACGCTTTTTGAGTGGGATTTCCTGTCGGCGCAGGCAAGATTGCCCGCTTCCGCTAAAGCTTCGGCGGGTGAATCTGCCAACCAAACTATTAAAGAAGCGCTAAAAAGAAACTTAAAAGAATTCGCCCCTGGATTGGAGGATGATAATTTCGTTTTCTCTCTTATTGGTGAAGTATTTAAAAAACAAACTACGATTGATGAAATTATAGAAAAAGCCGCGCCTGATTGGCCGATAGATAAAATCTCCATTGTAGATAGGAATATTCTCCGAATTGGGTTGACGGAGCTTTTATTTGGCGACAGATCGCAAGTACCTCCGAAAGTGGCCATCAATGAAGCGATTGAATTGGCCAAAACTTTCGGCGGAGAGAATTCCGGCAAATTTGTGAATGGCGTGCTCGGGGCGGTTTATAAAGAAATAGGTGAACCTGACAAAGAACATCAAAGAACTAATAAAAAAAGAAATCAAATTGATTCAGGAAAATCTAGAGAACAAACAGCGGCGTTAGACATCGCTAAATTACCGGTTGAGAATCTAGGTGGCGCGTTAGTGTATACGAGAAAGGACGGCAGTATTTTATTTGCGCTGGTGCACGATGTTTTTGGCTACTGGACTTTATCAAAGGGAAAAGTTGACGCTTCTCTTAACATCAAAGAAAGCGCGTCCAAAGCCATAAAAAAGGAAATCGGGCTCGATATTGAAATAGAAGAAAAACTGGGGACGAATGAATATGTCGCGACGCATCCAACCAAAGGAAAAAGTCTGAAAAAGGTCGTTTATTTTTTAGCTCACAGCGAGTATAAAGAACTGGAACTTGAAAAGTCTGGCGGGCTCGACAGCGCTCGATGGTTCGAGATGGCGGAAGTGCCAGAGCTTCGTATTTATAATGACATTATTCCGCTTGTTGCAAAAGCTGTTCACATATTAACTAATAAAAAGTAAAAACATGATTCAATTTTCAAATTTTGAGAAAAAAACTAAGATAATTTTTAAGAATAAAAAGCTGTTAGAACAGGCTTTTATTCATCGTTCTTATATAAATGAAAATCCAGCAACCGGACTATCACACAATGAAAGGCTTGAGTTTTTAGGTGACGCAGTGCTGGAACTTATCGTCACTGATTTTCTTTATAAAAAATATCCTAATTACGCAGAAGGAGAATTAACCAGTTTACGTTCAGCTCTGGTGAATGCTGTTATTATTTCTGAAGTGGCCACCAAGATCGGCATGAATGATTATTTGCTTTTGTCCAAGGGCGAGGCGAAAGACAACGGCAAAGCCAGACAATATATTTTAGCCAATACCTATGAAGCGTACATCGGCGCTTTATATTTAGATCAAGGAATGGAAATGGCAGATAAATTTGTGCATAAATCCCTTTTGCCCAAAACGGAAGAAATAGTATCAAAAAAGCTTTGGCGTGATGCAAAATCCCTGGTGCAGGAAAAAGCGCAGGAATTTGTAAATGTTACGCCCGCGTACAAGGTTCTTAGCGAATCAGGCCCCGATCATGACAAGCATTTTACGATTGGTATTTTTTTTGGAACCTCTTTAATTGCCGAAGGCAAAGGTCAATCCAAACAGGAGGCAGAGCAGAAAGCGGCCGAAACGGCATTAAAAGAAAAAAATTGGCTTGACTGAATATTTTTCATGCGACTTAAAACTCTAGAACTGAACGGTTTTAAATCTTTTGCCCAAAAAACGGTTTTGGAATTTGACGACAGTATAGTCTGTATCGTCGGTCCGAATGGTTCCGGGAAATCAAATGTGGTGGAGGCTATTCGCTATGTTCTGGGCGAGCAGTCGATGAAATCCATGCGCGGTAAGTCTGGTTCGGATCTCATCTTTAAAGGGTCAAAGAGTTTGCCGAGAGGTTCGCGAGCAAGTGTTACGATATATTTCGATAATTCTGATAAAATTTTTAAACTTTCAAATAACGAAGGGGCGAACGTAGATTTAAATTATGATACTATCAGTATTTCTCGAGAAGTTTTTCCGGATGGGTTGAACACATATAGCTTAAATGGTAGCGAAGTTCGCTTGAAAGATATTCACAATCTTTTGGCTTCGGTGAATATCGGCTCTTCTGGTTATCATATTATTTCCCAAGGCGAAACAGACAGAATTTTGAACGCCAATATATCTGAACGGCGTGAAATGGTAGAAGACGCTCTCGGCCTTAAAATTTATCAATACAAGATAAAAAACAGTATTAGAAAGCTAGAGCGTACCGAAGAAAACATGAAGGAAGTGACCATACTCCGTAGAGAGAATGCTCCGCATCTTAATTTTTTAAAGAAGCAAGTGGAAAAATTTGAGAAGGTTAAAGAGATGCAGGCGGAATTGGCAACTTTATACAAAGAGTATCTTAAAAAAGAGAGTATTTATGTTGAAAATGAGAAAAATGCGCTGTTAACCGAGAAAAATAAACTTACTAAAGAGATCCAAAGTGTCGTTAGTAAGATTTCTTTATCTGAAGACGATAGTTCCGATAGGGGAAATAAAAAAATAGAAGAGCTAGGGGTGGCAGAGAAAAAAATAAATGAAATTCGAGGTCTGAAGAGTGAAGCAGAGCGAAAACTCGGCAGGATAGAAGGAATGATAGAAGCGAAACAGAATAGAGTTAAAATTTCCGGCCGGTGTCCGACATGCGGCAGAGAATTAGGAGAAGTAGGGAAAGAACAGGCGGAAATTAAAGAACACAGTGAGAAAGAATTAGCCGAATTAAAAAAAGAGCAAACTAATATTACAGCCCAAGTCCGAGAGATAGAAAGCAAAGAAAATGAACTTGCCAAGGAGATAGAGAAAATTAAGGCGGAGTTAAATAAAGAAACGAAAGCTTTGCGCGATCTGGAACGAGAGAAATTCACCCATAAAGTGAGACGTCAAGAACTCACTTCTGCTTTGGAGCTTGTAAATATCAAAGAGCAAAGTTTGAAAGCAAGGATAGAGACATTTGCGAATGAAATCAGAGAAGGTGTGGCGCTTGTCGGGCAAGAAATCTTATCGTACAAAGATTATTCTATGGAAGGAGAAATAGGAATGTATAGCCAAGACGAATTAAAGAAAAAAATTGAACGCATAAAGATAAAATTAGAAGATGCCGGACTCGGCAGTGGCGTGGAAGTTATGAGGGAATTTGAAGAAGTCTCCAAGCGAGATGAATTTTTAGCGAGGGAGCTCGATGATTTAACCAACAGCATCGAAGGGCTCAAGAAACTTATTGCCGATCTTAAGGAAAAGATAGATCTGGAATTTAAAGAAGGAGTTCGAAGAATAAATGTCGAGTTTCAGAAATTTTTCTCACTTATGTTTGGTGGAGGGACGGGAACACTCGCTATCGTTACTCCAGAGAATAAAAAAAGAAGAGAAAAGGAGGAAGATGAAGAAGGAGAAGAAGAAAGTTTTGAAGAGGAAGATGAACCGGAACAAGGGATAGAAATAAATGTCTCTTTGCCTTACAAGAAAGTCAAAGAGCTTCATGCGCTTTCAGGTGGAGAGAGGTCGCTTACCTCTATTGTCCTCCTCTTTGCTATGTCCCAGGTAAATCCGCCTCCTTTTTTGGTGCTCGACGAGACGGATGCGGCGCTCGACGAAGCAAATTCGCGCAAATACGGCGACATGCTAGAAAAACTTTCCAAACACTCTCAACTCATTGTAGTCACTCACAATCGCGAGACCATGTCCCGCGCCGGCGTGCTTTACGGGGTAACTATTGCCTCAAATGGCGCCTCCAAACTTCTGTCCGTCAAATTCGACCAAGCTGTGGCGATAGCAAAGTAAATTCTATCGAGGAAGATACGGAGGCAATGCCTCCGTATTCGTATTAAAGTTCAACCAGCCAAATAACTCATTCCTATGGTCATCAGGGTTTTGGAAGTAAGCAGGGAATGGTTCCGGGTTTAATATTCTATACTCTGAACTTACATATTCTTTCAAACTTGAATATTCATAAGAAAAAACGTATTCAAGTAAGGTGCGGATATTTTTCTTTTTGTTTTCTTTCCAATTTTTGTC
>ERZ1292640.4051-Hain-H43-02um-R1-4051-length-11261-cov-6_pt1 | contig 11261 bp, 10 predicted proteins | sample MGYA00564404_ERZ1292640 | MGnify/ENA primary metagenome ERZ1292640 (study PRJEB36523, sample SAMEA6512636) | groundwater metagenome | collected 2019-01-08 | study: AquaDiva: Metagenomics assemblies of 32 groundwater samples | reverse complement strand
GAGGCAGGCTTGCACGAAGCCCTCGAACTGGCCAATGCTTGGCAGTTCGATCGTCATTCAGCGGCTGAAAACGACGAGCGCGGCTTCAGTCAAGCAGTTGGGGGAACTCCTCCCGATCCTCCCGGTGTCCTGAGCAACGAGCCCGGAGCAGTCTTCAAATCCGGGATTCCAGCAACTCTTGACCGGCGATTTGAAGTCGCGTTGTGGTCCGGTTCTTTCGACGGAGAGCGATCGAGACGAACAGCACATCGATCAGGGCAAGCTGGGTAATGCGCGACGCCAGTGGCGCCTGAAAGTATTTGATTTCGCTCGGGGAGGCAAAAAGCGCCAAGTCAGCGAACTCGGTGATGGGCGATTTCATGCAATTGGTCAGACAAAGCGTGGTCGCCTTTCGTTCGCGCGCGATTTTCAGGCAGTGCACGGTCTCGCGCGTCCGGCCGGAACAGGAAATGCCGAAGGCCACATCGCCCTTGCTGAGTTGAGTGGCGTGCACGATTTGCAGGTGCGCATCCGACTGTGTGGAAGCGGGAAGCCCAATCAGTCGCAGCTTGCTGCAGGCCGTAAGGGCCACCGGGTAGGAGATGCCAATCGAGAAAAACTCGATTTTCCTGGCCATTTCGAGAATGCGCGAGGCCTTCAGCACGGTCTCTTCCGGATTGAGTTGCAACGTCTCTTTCAAGCATTGCGTATGAAACTGAAACACGCTTTCGAACTGAGAGACATTCGCCAGGTCCCCCGAGCCTTTGGCGGAGGAAGAAAATCCCGCTTGGGCCAGCTCGCGGGCCAACGCAATCTTAAATTCGGCAAACCCCTTGGCGCCCATGAGGCGGCAAAATCCCACAATTGATCCCACGCTGGCCCCGGATCCTCGCCGCATATCAGAAATCGACGAGGAAAGAACCCTCTCCGGGTCGTCCAGGACGTACTCGGCGATTTGTCTTTCCACAGGCTTGAGAGAGGGCAGAAGAGCTTGGACGTGGGCCAGGAGCGGACGTTGCGGTGGCTGAGCGGACAAGTGCGTTTCGCTCGTTCTGCTTTCCTGATCGGCAGCTTTTTTCTTTCGTATCATAACGGATTTTGACGTGTTAACTTCTTGCGCGCCTTCAAGTTTCACTCAGGCGGACCCTTCACAGGCCCGCCATCCTGCTCCTCCCGTCTGAGGGATAAAAAGACGATTCCCCGCCGCGCTTTGGCTTTTCAATACCGTGATAGTAACGAATCGTAAAGCAGGGAGCAAGCGCAGCCGCTGTGCCTTCGCTGATAGCGAGGTGACGAATGGTCGTCCATCTCGCCTGAAAACGATGGCGAAAGACTGCTCCGGTTGGTCTATTTGTCGCAACGGAAAAACCGAAAAAAACCGAAAAAGTTTGACAAGACCATTTTTCCAAGGCAAATGGTTCAAATGATTAAGGTTCATTGGTTATGATGTCTATTGAACATAGTTCACAACAACGAGAGGCTGCGGCAGTGCCGTCCTCCGCGCAGGCCATTTTGACCGAGAACAGGTCTCAAGCGCGAGCCGACCAAAACGTGCGATAATAATTGGAGGAATCAATGCCACTGACTTCGATGGATGAATTACTCACCGGCGCGATGCGGGGCGGGTACGCGGTCTGTTATTTCGAATCGTGGAATCTCGAATCGCTGCAAGCGATCATAAAGGCGGCAGAAGAAGCTCGAGCACCGGTAATTGTGGGGTTCAACGGCGGCTTTCTGATCCATCCGTCAAGGGCTTATCCCGAAGACCTTGCCTATTATGCGGGGATGGGATTGGCCGTGCGTGAATCGGCAATCTCTGCGGCTTTTTTGTTGAATGAGACGGATAGCCTCTCCCAAATCGAGCAGGCCATGGAGTTGGGATTCAATGCCGTGATGGTGGAGAGTCCGCGTCTGGAAATGGACGAATATCGGCGACTTGTCAAGAAAGTGGTCGCGTTAGCGCACCCCAAAAACGTTTCGGTGGAGGCTCAGGTTGGGCATTTGCCCAATGGATCGGACGGCCTCAATGGAAATGGCCAGATCACTGATCCGGCCTTGGCGCGGGCTTTCGTTAAGGAAACGGGTATCGACGCACTCGGGGTTTCAATTGGAAACGTCCACGTGCTGACCCGCGGGAAGGCTTCCATTGACATTGGCTCTCTGCAGAAAATTCAGGCCGAAGTACAGATTCCCCTCGTGATCCATGGCGGCACGGGGTTTCCTCCTGAATACGCGGGTGTGGCGATTAGCTTGGGCGTCGCCAAATTCAATTTCGGGACGATTCTCAAGCAGGTTTACCTGGCGGCCATTCGAGAGAAGGTTTCAGCCTATGAAGAGCCGATGAGTCCGCATGAGTTCTTGGGCATGGGAGGCAAGCAAGACATCTTGGTAGCCGGGCGAGAAGCCGTAAAGCTCAAGGCCAAGGAATTGATACAGACCTACGGATTTGCAGGGAAAGGGAACCCTGTCTTAAGCCAGACACAAGCGACTCACCCGGTGGGAACGCAAAATCAATGCTCGCTTGCTTGAAATACCAAGTTGCCGCAGCCAGAGCCGGGAATTTACTGAAACAGGCCGCAGCGTAATTACGCGGGCGGAGCAGACTTTGAAGGAAAGCGAATGCGTTTGCTGAACCATGGTTCGGAATAAAACAAATCTAACGAGTTGTCGCGTCACTGATGGAACCTATGTTCGAGGGATTCCGAGTGTCACGCTGGAAAATGCGCACATAAAGGTCGTCGTCTTGGCCGGTAAAGGCGCAGATATTTTCGAGTTTCGTCACAAGGCAACTGACACGGATCTTTTATTCAAGACACCCTGGGGAGTAATCGATCCCAAGACACATGTTCACGATACATTCGAGCCTGGCGCGCCCTTCATGGACTTTTACCAGGGCGGCTGGCATGAGTTGTTCCCCAATGCGGGTGGAAACTGCACCTACAGAGGGGCAGAACTCGGTGTCCACGGCGAAATTTGCAAGGTCGCTTGGGACTATCAAATAACCGAAGAAAGCGAGCAACGAGTGTCCGTGAAGTTTTGGGTGCGCACAGCACGGACTCCTTTCTTCGTCGAAAAAAAGCTGAGTCTCAGAAAAGACGATCCCACTCTCTTCATTGAGGAAACCGTGACGAACGAAGGCAGTGAACCAATGGACTTCATGTGGGGACATCACCCGGCCTTGGGCGCACCGTTTTTGTCTGAACACTGCCGCTTGTTTCTGCCGGGCGCGATGGTTGAAACGGCTCATGCTCTGCCAGCGCGCCAAGTCTTGGTTCCTGAAACTCGATTCGAATCGTTTCCTATCGTCAAAACAATCGACGGCGCAGACTTTGATCTGTCGCGGATTGCGCCTCCATCCGCCGGCATCGCGCATCTAATTTACCTTAGCAATTTGGCAGACGGATGGTACTGCGTGGTGAACGAGCAGACAAAGCTGGGTTTTGGGATGCGCTGGGACGTCAACGTGTTTCGATACCTTTGGTTATGGCAAGAGTTCGGAGGAACCCGGCATTACCCCTGGTGGGGACGCGGCTATGTTGTTGCGGTTGAACCGCAGAGTAGTTTGTCCGGGCTTGGACTGCAAAACGCGATTGAACGCGGAACCCAGTTGACTTTGTCGCCGGGTGAACGTTTGTCCACCAGCCTATGTGCTTCGATATTCATCGCCGAGGGCGAACCCAAAGGGATTTGCAGCGACGGTCGTACGGAATATTAGAGATGAATGCGATCCAGGGAACAACCCGAGCGCAAGTTGGTTGCGCTGGAATTTTGGTCGCAGACACGTTTTGTGGGCCGATGAAGGAGTTGCCGCGGGAAGGCCAGCTCCTCACGGTGGACTCGATGCCCACCAAAGCCGGCGGGTGCGCGGCGAACGTGGCCATTGACCTCGTCAAACAGGGAGTCGCTGTCGAAGTGATCGGTTGCGTGGGGCGGGATGCCTCGGCGGCGGCTTTGTGCCGTTCGCTTGAACAAGACCGCGTCGGCTGCCGGCATTTGGTTTATACTGACGGCTTGCCTACCAGCAGGACGGTGGTCCTGCTCGTCGAGGGGCAGGATCGTCGCTATATTCACCTCTTCGGCGCCAACCGGGCTTTTACCATTGCACATATTGAGCGCGACTGGGTGGCGAGGCTGAAAATCTTCTACCTCGGTGGCCTCGGTGTCATGCCTGGCATCAAGGCGGCTGAACTTTTGGAACTGCTCACCTTTTGCCGAGCCAAGGGCGTGACGACGGTCGTGGACGTGGTGATCCCTCAGCACTTTTCCGCCTTGGATGAGTTGCGCTCTTTGTTGCCGCACGTTGACTATTTTCTGCCCAACGCTGATGAAGCGCGGCTGATCACGGGCGCAACCGATCCGCTCGCACAATTGCGCGCCTTTCATCACATCGGCGCGAACACCGTGATCATTACGCAAGGCAATGCCGGGGCCGTTGCTTCGCGGGGAAAAGAATTCTGGCGCTGCGGCGCATATCCAGTCCATCTGCTCGATCCTTCCGGCGCGGGGGACGCTTTTGCCAGCGGCTTAGTCACTGGGATTCTGCGCGAGTGGGATTTGCCCCGGGCCTTGCGGTATGCGAGCGCTTTGGGCGCGTCCGCTACCCGGGCCATCGGCACCACGGATGGCGTGTTCACTGCAGAAGAGGCGGACGCCTTCCTCAACTCTCACTCGCTGGAGGTCAGCGCCGGAAAGCTTTAGCGCGCGATGGAACTCCTCATGAAAATGCCGGACCTGGCAACGACCGATTCTGCGATCAAACTGATTCGTTGGTTGGTCGAGCCGGGACAAGCGGTCAAACGCGGCCAGCCGCTGGTCGAAATTGAAACTGACAAGGCGACGTCGGAAGTGGAATCGATTGCGACAGGCGTTCTCAAGCAGGTGCGCGCCTTGCCAGACGATATGGTTTTTGCCGGCCAAGTGATCGCCGTTTTCGAGGTGGCGGGCGCATCGCCCGGCTCGACTCAGGCTGCTTCTCAAACGTCAATTCCGTCTCCGTCAGCCAAACCGTCTGCGGTCACGCCTGCACCGTTGCCCTCACAAAGCGGCGGTTTGTTTGCCCGAAACCGCGCGGCTGCGGTCCAGCAGGCGATAGTCAAGACGCCGGCTGCCGCGTTAAGTCCGACTCAACGGACTGTGGGCCGGCGTATGCAAGCCAGCAAGCAGACCATTCCGCATTTCTATTTGCAGGCTTCGGCCAATGCCGAGCGGATGATCCTCCGGCGCAAAGCCGCGGCGCCTAAAAAGCTCGTCTGGGACGCTATGTTCGTCTGTGCCGTCGGCAACGCGCTCAAGAAATTCGAACGAATCTGTTGGCGATTTGAAGAGGATGAACTGGTGGCGTCAGAGACGGATGCCGTAGGCGTGGCCGTGGATGTCCAAGGCGACCTTTACGTTGTTGCCATCGCGGCACCAAGGAGCAAAACGGCGGAGCAGATCTCGGATGAAATTCGGGCCGGAGTGGAACGGCTTGAGGCTGGTGATCCCGAAGCCCGGGCCATCCGCCCGGCCAACCTTACGATCACCAATTTGGGGGCTGCGAACGTCGAGTCTTTTGCGGCGATCATCAATCCGCCGGAGACGGCCATCCTGGCGATCGGCAAAATTGCCCCCGCAGCCGTGGTCCAAGAGGGACAGGTCGTGATTCAAAATCGCGTCTCGCTGACGCTCTCGGTGGATCACCGGATCGTGAACGGGAAATACGCCGCCGATTTTCTGAGCGCGATCGTGCGCGAAGTTGAGGTGTTCTGAAAGGCGCAAGATGATTGACTCCATCGCTGAAATCGCTGCGGATCGGTTAGCCGGATACGAGAGAGATTTTCTCTGCTCGCTCTACGAGCGCATGGCGCTCATTCGCGAATTCGAGGAGCGCGTGAAGTTTCTTTTTCTCGAAGGCGCGATGCCGGGCACAATTCATCAATGCCAAGGCCAGGAGGCCACGGCGGTTGGCGTCTGCGCGGCGCTCAACGCGGATGATTGGATCACTTCGACGTTTCGTGGCCACGGTCACGCGCTGTCCAAAGGGCTGACGCCGCAGGAGTTGCTTGATGAGCTCTTCGGCGCGCGCACCGGTTGCTGCAAAGGCAAAGGCGGCTCAATGCACGTCGGAAACATGGAAAAGGGGATGGTGCCGGGGATTGCAATCGTGGCCGGAGGAATCCCGCTCGCTGCCGGCATGGCGTTGGCGTTCAAAATGCAAAAGAGCTCGCAAGTCGTGGCTTGTTTTTTCGGCGACGGCGCGGTGGCCGAAGGGGCTTTCCACGAAGGGGTCAACATGGCGGCCTTGTGGCGCCTGCCAGCCATCTTTGTTTGTGAGAACAACCTTTACGGAGCTTCCACGCACATCAGCAAAGTGATGAAAAACACGCGCGTTTCCGACCGCGCAGCCTCCTACGGTTTTCGCGGAGAAACAGTCGATGGCAACGATGTGCTCGCTGTTTACGAAGCCACCCGGCGGGCGGCGGACGAGTGCCGCTTCGGAAATGGGCCGGTGTTGTTGGAGTTGCTCACCTATCGTCGCACGGGCCATTCGCGGCGCGATCCGTGCAGCTATCAGGCCAAAGATGAACGCGAGAGGTGGTTTAGCCGCGATCCGCTGGACCGCTTCGCCGCCGTGTTAAGGCAACGCGGCGATGTTGCACAGGCCGATCTGGATCAGCTTAAAGCGCGGATTGAAACGCAGATCAATGAAGCGGTGGAAAAGGCACAGCGCGCGCCGCTGCCACAGGGGGCTGATTTGCTCACCGATATTTTTGCCGGAGCAGGAAAGGAAGAAAGGAAACGATGAAACGATTAGGCATTGCAGAAGCCTTGCGCGAGGCGATCACGGAAGAGATGGAGCGCGATGAGCGCGTGTTTTGTCTCGGTGAAGACATCGGCGTGCCCGGCGGTTGGGGCGGCGCGTTTACGGTCACACTGGGACTCGAGAAGAAGTTTCCCGACCGTATGATTGATACTCCAATCGCCGAGTTGGGTTTTTTTGGCGTCGCCGTCGGCGCCGCGCTCATGGGAATGAGGCCCATTGTTGACGTGCAGTATGGCGATTTCCTGTTTTTGGCCAGCGACCAAATTATCAACAACGCCGCCAAGCTGCGTTACATGTCGGGCGGCACGGCCAAAGTGCCGCTGGTGATGCGCGCGCCCATTGGCGCGACGGGCCGCGGATCGCAACACGCCCAAAGCATGGAACGCTATTTCACAGGCGTGCCCGGCCTGAAAGTCGTCGCTCCCTCCAATGCCTACGACGCCAAGGGTCTGCTGAAAGCCGCGGTGCGCGACGACAATCCCGTGCTGATCTTCGAACACAAATTGCTCTATGGCTCCCGCGGCGCGCGGGCTGAATCAGGCGCGACGGACGCCACCAGCGAAATCCCAGAGCACGATTACACCCTACCGCTGGACCAGGCAGCGCTGCGCCGGCAAGGCTCGCATGTCACCATTCTTGCGTGGCTGCTAATGCTGCATCATTCGCTCGCGGCCGCGGACATCCTGGCGGCGGAAGGCATCGAAGTCGAAGTCATGGATGTGCGCAGCTTGTCGCCGTTTGATTACGAATCCATCGGCGCAACGGTGCGGAAGACCGGACGGGTGATGATTGTCGAGGAAGGTCCGAAGACGGGTGGCGTCAGCGCGGAATTGGCTGCGGGCATCATGGAACATTTTAGCGACAGCCTGATGGCGCCGGTGGCGCGCGTCGCGTCGCCTGATGCGCCGGTGCCATTCGCACCCGTGTTGGAAAATGCCTATCGGCCGGACGTGCCGCGCATTGTCGATGCGGCGCGGCGATTAGCCGCTGCCTAACCACAAACACCGAAAGGAATCCAGCCATGCTCAGTCAGCAAGAAGCCGCGCACGGTCGGGCGTATGCCGCCGAACTTTTTCGCAAAGCCAGCATATTCATCACTCAAGCCGAGCAAGAGCAGATTGAAACGGCTGACTTCGGCTTCGGTCAATTTGAACGGACCGGCTTGGGCGTGCTGGTGTACGTCAACACGCGCCGCTGTTGCGCCAAGGAACTGGCCATGTGGCCGCGCCAGACTTGCCCGGAGCACAAACATCCTCCCGTCGGCGCTGATCCCGGCAAAGAAGAGACGTTTCGTTGCCGTTGGGGCAAGGTTTGGCTCTATGTGGAAGGACGAAAATCTCCGACCGTACATTGTCAACCGCCCAAGGGCTGCGAGCAGACCTACACCGTGTGGCACGAGATCGAACTGAACTCTGGCGATCAATACACGATTGCGCCGAACATGTTGCACTGGTTCCAAGCCGGAGATGAAGGGGCGGTGGTGAGCGAGTTCTCGACGCGGAGCACCGACGAACACGATATCTTCACGGACAAGCAGATCGCGAGAGCCACCCAGGTGCTCTGAGAAATGACTTTTCCATCAAACACTTAATCAAGAAAGGAATCATATGGCTGACCCCGATGCAGTAAAGGAAGCGAAACAATTCTACGAAACCATTCCGATGGAAACTCCAGGGTTTTTCCTGAAGGGAGCGGGTTCATTGGATTGGGGGATGAAAAATCGGCTCGCCCGGATTTTCAATCCCGCTACAGGCCGGACCGTGATGCTGGCCATCGATCACGGCTATTTTCAGGGACCGACCACAGGGCTCGAGCGCATTGACCTGAACATCGTTCCGCTGATGCCGATGGCCGATGCACTGATGCTGACGCGCGGAATCCTGCGGACGACCGTCCCCCCCGCGTTGACCAAGCCGATCGTCATGCGCTGCAGTGGCGGGCCGAGCATCCTCAAGGAACTTTCCAACGAGGAGTTGGCTGTGGACATCGAAGACGCGATTCGGATGAACGTGTCGGCGGTGACGCTGCAAGTGTTCATCGGCGGCGAATATGAAACGCGTACCGTGCACAACATGACGCGGCTGGTGGACCTGGGGTTGCGCTACGGCATCCCGACGATGGCGGTCACGGCGGTCGGCAAAGCGATGACGCGCGATGCCCAGTATTTGCGGCTGGCGTGTCGCATCTGTGCGGAACTGGGCGCACAGTTCGTCAAGACGTACTATTGCCCCGAAGGCTTCGAGACGGTGACGGCCTCGTGCCCCGTGCCGATCGTGATGGCCGGCGGAAAGAAACTTCCCGAACTGGAGGCGCTGACTATGGCATCTAATGCGATCCAACGCGGCGCGGCGGGCGTGGACATGGGCCGCAACATCTTCCAGAGCGAAGCGCCCAAAGCAATGATGCAGGCGATTCACAAGGTCGTTCACAAGAACCTAAAACCCGAAGAGGCCTACGACCTGTACCAGACGCTGAAGAACAAAGAGTCGAAGAAAACAGCCGAACATGCAGCGTCCACCACTGTTTGATCAACTCCGCTCGACATCTCCCCAGATCAGCGTGGGGATGCTCACGGCGGATTGGATGTCGCTCGGCTCGGAGCTGAAGTTAATGGAGAGCGCGGGCGTCCGCCTCCTGCACTTCGATGTGATGGACGGCTGTTTTTGTCCGATGATGACGCTGGGCGCCCCCGTGGTCGCGGGAATGAAAACGCCGATGCTCAAGGATGTTCACCTGATGATTGACGAGCCGTTGACCAAACTGGACAGCTACGTCGCGGCCGGTGCCGACATCATCACGGTTCACGCGGAGTCCACCCGCCACCTTCATCGCGTGTTTCAGGCGCTCGGCAAAATGACCAATGCCAATGACCCCAATCGCGGCATCGTGCGCGGCCTCGCCTTGAATCCCGGAACGGCCCTGGAGGCGGTCGAACCCTTGCTCGATCAACTCGAACTGATCTTGGTTCTGGCAGTCAACCCGGGGTGGAGCGGTCAAAAATTCATCCCGTCAACGCCCGCCCGCCTGGCTGGGCTTAAACAGATGGTGGGCGGCAAAGTTCTGCTCGGCGTTGATGGCGGCATCACCCGAGACAATGTGGCCGAGGTGGCAGCAATGGGACCCGATATCATCGTTACCGGCAGCGCCGTGTTCGACGGAAAATCGCCCCTCGAAAACGTCAAGTTCATGATGAACACAATCAGCAAATGAACAGTCTTTGGAACGATCAGGAAGCGGCGCAGTTCGTCGGCGATCTGGCGCAACGGGTGTACTCCTCGCGCTTGCTGGGGCGGGATCGGTCGCTGGTGCTCCATGGCGGCGGGAACACCTCGGTCAAGGTCCGCGAGACGAACCTCTTCGGTGAGGAGGAAGACATCCTCTACATCAAAGGCAGCGGTTGGGATTTAGAGAGCATCGAGGCAGCGGGGTTCGCGCCGGTTCGGCTGAAGCAACTGCTCCGCTTGTCGAAGCTCGAAACTCTGTCCGACACGCAGATGGTGAGCGAATTTAAGACCAGCCTGACCAATCCCAGCGCGCCGATGCCGTCGGTCGAGGCGATCCTGCATGCCATCCTGCCTGCCAGGTTCGTGGACCACACCCACGCCGACGCGCTGATCTCGGTCATGAACACACCGAACGGGCTGGAGCGCGTCCAGGAGATTTACGCCGATACGGTCGTGATCGTCCCGTATGTCATGCCTGGCTTCAAGCTGGCCCGTTTGTGCGCCGAGTTGTTTCCAAAGCATGCCGCGGCGAAGACGGTCGGAATGGTGCTGATGAATCACGGTCTATTCACCTTTGGTGAGACGGCGAAGATTTCCTACGAGTTGATGATCGAGCTGGTCAGTCGCGCTGAAGAATACTTGGCCCGGCAGAATGCCTGGAAGATCCAGTGGCCGCCGGTGGCAGAGCCGAAACCCACGGCGCGTCTTGAGATTGCCGCGCTGCGCCGCGAGGTTTCAGCCGTGGCTGGCGCGCCCGTGATCCTGGAGACACACTCCGATGCGCAGTGCCTTGGCTTCGCACAGCGTGGCGACGTGTCGGATCTCTCGCAGCGGGGTGCGGCGACACCCGACCACGTGATTCGCACCAAGCGCGTGCCGCTGGTGGGGCGCGACGTGCAGGCGTATTGCAGAGCCTACCAGCAGTATTTCGCCACACACTCCGAGGAGCGGAATCTGACGATGGTTGACCCTGCGCCACGCGTGATCCTCGACCGCGAACTCGGGTTGTGCGCGATCGGTCGCACGGCGGAAGAGGCGGCCATCGCCGGCGACATCTACCGCCACACCATCGACATCATCCTGTGCGCTGAGGCGCTGGGAGGCTGGCGGGCGTTGCCGGAGCAGGACATGTTCGACATGGAATATTGGGAGTTGCAACAGGCGAAGTTGCTGCAATCGGGACGGCCACAGGTGTTCACGGGCGAAGTCGCACTGGTGACGGGGGCGGCGTCGGGCATCGGCAAAGCGTGCGTGGA
>ERZ1292640.4047-Hain-H43-02um-R1-4047-length-11270-cov-5_pt1 | contig 11270 bp, 12 predicted proteins | sample MGYA00564404_ERZ1292640 | MGnify/ENA primary metagenome ERZ1292640 (study PRJEB36523, sample SAMEA6512636) | groundwater metagenome | collected 2019-01-08 | study: AquaDiva: Metagenomics assemblies of 32 groundwater samples | reverse complement strand
ATCTGTGCGAATTGCCGTCGGCAACCTGGCCTCGATCTCAGCCGCCCAGGGCTAAGTTCCGCTGTTCATTCCGGGCGAGAAAGCTTCTCCCCGAAACGATCGACGTTGCAGCTGCTCTAGCCAGTTGAACATCCCAGGCTGAGTGCGTGGGCGCCTGTTCCTGCCTACAGCTCCCTAGCCCACCACCCCTATTGACGCTCTTTGAAGCGGCATGGTATCATGGGTGCCGCTCTGTTAGCACTCTCGCTTCGAGAGTGCTAAGAGTTAATTCGATGAGCATCGAGAGTCTGACCGGGCGCCAGGAGACCGTTTTGGCGCTTGTTGTGCACGAGTATATCGAGCAGGCCCGGCCGGTCGGCTCCAACCGATTGGTGGAGCGCTACAACCTGGGTGTAAGTTCGGCGACCGTGCGAAACGAGATGACCGAGTTGACAGAGGCCGGCTATCTGCGCCAGCCGCACACTTCGGCCGGCAGGGTACCTACCGAGCAAGGCTATCGCTATTTCGTCGGCCGCCTGCTGGGCGACACAGAACTTCCGGTCAGCGATAAGCGCCTGATCAGCCATCAGTTCCACCAGGCCAAGGGTGACGTCGATGAATGGGTTCGCCTGGCCGCCTCCGTGTTGGCCCACCATTCCCATGTGGCCTCGCTGGTGACGGCCCCCCACCCGGATCGAGCCGCGCTCAAACTCCTGGAACTGATCGGCACGCAAGGGCGGCAAGTCCTGATGGTCTTGGTACTCGACGGCGGCGACGTCCGGCAGCAAATGCTTACTCTCTCGGATGTGATTGGCCAGGCCCAACTGCGCCAGACCGCCGAGCTGATCACGCGTTCTTGCGCCTCTAAGGACGCAGCTGGCATCCGGGCCCAGTCCTCCCATTTCGATCTGCTGGGTCGAGAGGTCGCGGCCCTGGTCGCAGAGACGCTCGAACGAGCGGATGAGTTCTCGACCGGGGAGATTCATCGCGACGGCCTGGCCAACGTCCTGGCCCAGCCTGAGTTCGCCAGTGCCGACAGCGGGCGCAACGCACTCCGGCTGCTTGAAGAACACACCTTGCTTGAGGAAGTGTTGGCCAAGGCACTCAGCCCCGGCGTGGGCGGCGTTCAGGTCGTCATCGGCGGAGAGGGCGCCTGGGAGGAGCTCAAAGATTACTCCATGGTGCTGGCCCGCTATGGCGCGGCCGGCTACGCAACCGGAGCGCTGGGCGTACTCGGCCCGACCCGGATGTCCTATGGGCGCAGCATTTCTGCTGTCCGTTATGTGGCTGGCTTGATGAGCGACCTGGTAGTCGACGCCTTCGCCAGCTAGTGACCTGGATCAGAAGAGGGTGACAGTGAAGAAATCCGGCAACAGCAAACCGAAGACCAAGAAATCAGAACAACCCGCGCAGGAAGTGGAAAGCGTGCCGGCTGAGCCGCTGCCCGAGCCCGAGCCCATGGAAGGAGCGCTGCTCGCGCCCGTGGAAGGAGCCATGGAAGAAGGCTTAGACCTTGAAACCCTGCAGGCCGAGCTCGACAATGCTAAGTCCCAGGCCGATGAGTACCTCGACGGCTGGCAGCGCGCCCGGGCAGAATTTGCCAACTACAAGAAACGGGTGGAGCGTGAGCAGGCAGAAGCCCGCGACCGCGTTGCCGGCGACACGTTGATCAGGTACTTCGGAATACTGGACGATCTGGAGCGGGCGTTGAAAGATCGGCCCTCCGATGGAGACGCCGCCGCCTGGGCCGAAGGGATTGAGCTGATTTCCCGCAAGTTGTCTGCCTTGTTTATCGCCGAAGGCATGGAGGCGATCGAAGCAGAAGGAGCGACCTTCGACCCGGCTCTGCATGAGGCGCTGTCCCACGAGGACAGCGAAGACCATGGGGACGGTCAGGTCATCGAGGTCGTGCGGCGAGGATACCGGATGGGTGACCGTGTGCTGCGACCGGCACTTGTGCGGGTCGCGAAGTAAGGTGCGCTGAAAATGGGAAGGATTATCGGAATCGATCTGGGCACGACCAATTCCGTCGTAGCCGTGATGGAGGGTGGAGAGCCCACGGTGATCACCTCGTCGGAGGGCAGCCGGCTGATCCCCTCGGTGGTCGCTATTAACCCTAAGACTGGCGAGCGGCTGGTGGGCCAGGTGGCTCGCCGCCAAGCGATCGTCAACGCGGACAACACCATCTTTTCGATCAAGCGCTTCATGGGGCGCAAGAACAGCGACGCGGAGGTCCAGCGCGCGCTCGACCTCGTTCCATACAAGGTGACCGGGGCCGCCAACGGGGATGTTCGGGTGCACATGGGCGGCAAGGAGTACGCCCCGCCCGAGATCTCGGCCATGATCCTTGCCAAGATCAAGGCCGACGCGGAGGCCTATATTGGCGAGGCGGTCACTCAAGCCGTTATCACGGTGCCCGCCTATTTCAACGATTCCCAACGCAACGCCACCAAAGATGCGGGAAAGATCGCCGGACTGGAGGTGCTGCGCATCATCAACGAGCCCACCGCCTCCTCCCTGGCGTACGGCATGGATCGGAAGACAGAGGAGACCATCGCAGTCTTCGACCTGGGAGTCGGCACATTCGATATCTCGATCCTGGATGTCGGTGACGGTGTCTTCGAGGTCAAGTCCACCAACGGCGACACTTTCCTCGGCGGCGACGATTTCGACCAGCGGGTCATCGACTGGGTTGTGCAGGAGTTTCGCAACGACCAGGGGATTGATCTGCGCCAGGATCGGCAGGCCCTGCAGCGGCTCAGGGAAGCGGCCGAAAAGGCCAAGATCGAGCTGTCCAGCGTGGCCCAGACCGAGATCAATCTGCCCTTTATCACCGCCGACGCGACCGGACCGAAGCACCTGAACCTCACGCTGACCCGCGCCAAATTGGAGCAGCTCACCGATGACCTCATCGAGCGTTGCGTGGGTCCCTGTAACCAGGCGTTGCAGGACGCGGGATTCACGCCCGAGAACATTGACGAAGTGATCCTGGTGGGCGGGATGACCCGCATGCCCGCGGTCCAGGAGGCGGTAAAGAAAATTTTCAATAAAGAACCCCACAAGGGGGTGAACCCGGATGAAGTCGTGGCGGTCGGGGCCGCCATCCAGGCGGGGGTGCTGGGCGGAGAGGTGAAAGACATCCTGCTCCTGGACGTTACGCCGCTCACGTTTTCGATCGAGACGCTGGGTGGGGTGGCCACCGCGCTCATCGAACGCAACACCACCATCCCGGCCCGCAAGACCCAGGTGTTCTCTACCGCGGCCGACACTCAGAGCGAGGTCGAGATCAATGTCGTGCAGGGAGAGCGGTCGATGGCCGCCGACAACAAGTCGCTCGGAAAGTTCCGGCTGGATGGTATCCCTCCCGCTCCCCGCGGTGTGCCGCAGATCGAAGTGACCTTCGACATCGACGCGGACGGGATTCTGAACGTCAGTGCGACCGACAAGGCGACCTCGCGCACTCAACACATCACGGTAACGGCGAGCTCCGGATTGTCCGAAGCGGAAGTTGAGCAAATGGGCATGGATGCCGAGCTGCATGCCGCGCAGGACACGGAGCGGCGCGAACGAGCAGAAGCCCGCAACGCGGCAGATAACGCGGTGTATAACGCCCGAAAGATCCTCAGCCAGAACGAGGGGCACATTCCGGAGAGGGCGCGGGCCGAGCTGCAGGCGAAACTGCAAGCCTTGGAAGTTGCGATGGAAGATGCGGACACCGAGCGATTGCGCAAGATGTCCAATGAGTTATTGGCGGCCGTACGCGAAATGGCGGCCAAGGCCCGATCGGGCCCACCCAGCGGAGGAAACAATGGATCCTCCGGGGGCGATAGGATCGACGGGGAACATCCGGAGGCCTAGTACAAGCCGGCCGAAGGCGCGAACTTGCGCCTTCGCTGCCTTTAAAGCCAGATGACTGAGAAGCGGGACTATTACGAGGCCTTGGGAGTCGGGCGAAATGCCTCCCCCGACGACCTCCGCCGCGCCTACCGCCAACTCGCCAAGCAGTACCACCCTGACGTAAACCGCGACCCTGGCGCAGAGGATCGATTCAAAGAGATCAACGAGGCGTACGCCGTGCTCTCCGACGAACAGCGCAGGGCGGCCTATGACCGCTTCGGGCACGCCGGTCTCAAGGGCATGCCCACCGATTTCGACTTCGGGTTCGGCGACATCTTTGAAGAGTTCTTCGGCTTCGGAATGGGCGGCCGCCGTCGCCGCAGCGCACCCCGCCGCGGAGCCGACCTGCGTTATGACCTGCGGCTGGAATTCCCGGAAGCCATCTTCGGGGTCGAGAAGGAGATTGGGTTCGCTCGGCGGGATATCTGCTCACGCTGCAAAGGTTCAGGGGCTGAACCGGGGACGACTCCGGTTCGCTGCCCGACGTGCGATGGCTCGGGCGATGTCCGCCAGGTGCGGCAAACCTTCCTCGGTTCAATGGTCAACGTCACCACCTGCCCGAATTGCGGCGGCCGCGGGGAAGTGGTCGGCTCTCCATGCCGCGTTTGCCGCGGCAGCGGGATCGAGGAACAAGAATTGACCCGTCGGATCTCCATCCCACCCGGGGTTGACGACGGGAATCAAGTTCGCATGACCGGAGAAGGAGAGCCGGGCCCAAACAACGGCCCGCGGGGCGATCTGTACGTGGTCGTGCAAGTCAAACCACACCAGTATTTCCGCCGCCGCAAGGACGAAATCTTGCTCGACCTGTCTATCAACATCGCCCAATCGGCGCTCGGATCCGAGATTACGGTCCCGACCCTGGACGGAGAGGAAAAGCTGCGGATCCCGGCCGGCACTCAACCGGGCAAGGTTTTCCGGATAAAGGGTAAGGGTGTGCCTCACCTGCGGAGCAACGGCCGCGGAGACCAGCTTGTGATCGTTTCGGTCGAAATTCCCAAGTCCCTCAGTGCCGAGCAGAAGGAGCTCTTCGAGCGCCTGGCGCAGACGCTGGGGACCGAGGTCAAGCCTCAGGAACGCAGCCTGCTCGACGACCTCAAAGACCTTCTTAGCGGATTCGTGGATTGAACTGGTTGGAAGTGTCGCTTCGGCTGCGGGCGGAGCTGGCCGAGCCGGCCGCGGAGCTTTTGAGTCGATTGGCGCCGAACGGGGTCGCCATCGAGGCTGAGGATGCTCTTGGCAAGGAAGTCGTGGTGCGCGCCTGGCTTCCCGCGGATGAGCTGCTTTCCGATCGGCAGCGCAAACTTGAAGAAGGCCTGTGGCACCTCGGCCAAATCCAGCCGTTCCCCACGCCCAGCTACACCACTGTTGTCGACCAGGAGTGGACCGAGGCCTGGAAGCTTGACTACCGCCCGCTGATCATCGGACGGCGATTGATGGTGCTGCCGACCTGGAGCACGGCGGACCCAGGCGAGCGCCTCGCTATCTACCTCGAGCCTGGAATGGCCTTCGGGACCGGCGCCCACCCCACAACCCGCCAGTGCTTAGAAGCGATCGAGCATCATTGGCGACCCGGGGAGTCGGTAATCGACCTGGGCTGCGGATCCGGGATCCTGGCCATCGCGGCGGCCCGACTGGGTGCAGTTCGGGTGCTGGCCCTCGACGTCGATCCGCAGGCGGTTGAGCTGGCGCGTCAAAACGTCATGCACAACGCGCTGGTCGGAACGGTGAACGTGTCCCTCGGGTCACTTCCGCCGCGGGGTGCCGAGGCCGTTGAGCCAGTCGAGCTGTTGGTTGCAAACATCCACGCTGACACGCTCATCCAGATGCTGCAGACCGGATTGGCCGACTGGGTCAGACCGGGCGGCCACAGCTTGCTGTCCGGGTTGCTAGCCACCGATCTCCCCGGACTGGAAGCCGCTGCTCGGGCCGCTCACTTGCGCCCAGTCGAGAGCTGGGCCACCGATGACTGGTGCACGGTGCTTTTCGAAGCACCTTAATTACCGCAAGAAATACCGCCCCCGATGCACGGGGGCGGTTTGATTGCCAAAGAGCCCGAACTGTAGGTGAGGACTACTAGATCTCCTCGATCACCTTGCCGCCCTTCTTAAATCGGTAGGCAATTCGACCGCGGGTAAGGTCGTACGGGGAGAGTTCCACTCGCACCCGGTCACCTCGCAGGATGCGAATGTAGTGGCGTCGCATCTTCCCCGAGAGATAGGCGAGCACGACGTGCCCGTTATCAAGCTCAACCCGGAATTGGGTCGCCGGCAAGGCCTCCACCACGATGCCGTCGACCTCGATCTTCTCCTCCTTCTTGGTCACGGCTACCGACCCTGATCGAAGGAGACGGTCTTTCGCTCGCGCCGTTTCAGGCGGCGAACGGCCTTCTTCCGCTCAATGCGGCGCAACTCACTCTTGGACACGAACCAGCGTTTTCGCCGTACCGTGCTCAGGATTCCGCTCTTGGCAACTTTCTTGCGAAAGCGCCTGAGCAGGGAGTCCTGGGACTCGTTCGGCCGCAGGACAACTGTGGCCATCTCGATGTCACCTCACTTCCGGGCTAGGATTCTCAACTTGATTGGTTTGCTGCGCCCATTGCAGGTCAAGGCGCTCCTTCTCCGGTTCGAACGATGTTACCCGTACCTGAACCTTCTCTCCCCGCGAGACTCCCGCGAGGCCTTCCGTTGATTTCAACAGCCCATCGATGCCCAGATCAATCCGCACATAGACCCCGGCAGGCACGAATCGGGAGACCACTCCCTCCAGCTCTTGTCCTGCTTCCAGTTTGGCGGCGGCCGCTTCCCAGGGATTGGGTTGCAGTCGTTTCAGGCTGAGCCCGATCCGGCTGGTTTCCTTGTCCAAACGGATCACATTCGTCTGAACCTCCTGGCCCACCCGCAAGATCTCCGAAGGATCTTCAACCCGATTCCAGGACATCTCCGAGATATGGATCAAACCGTCCGCCCCACCAATGTCCACGAAGGCGCCAAACTCCCGCAGGCTGGTTACGACACCTGTCCGCACTTCTCCCAGCTGGAGCTGGTCGATCACCCGGGCCTTCTGATCCTGACGCCACTGCCGGATCGCCTTCCGTTCCGACAACACCAGCCGCCGGCGGCGCGGGTCCACTTCGATCACCTTGAGCGGAACCACCTTGTCCACCATTTTGGACATGTGATCCGCCTGACCCTGGTCGTCCAGGCCGCGAGGCAGATCGGTGATGTGCGAAGCGGGCACGAAACCGCGCAGGCGACCGAATGGAATAATCAGGCCGCCGCGGTTGTAACCACCCACGACGGCCTCCAGGACTCCATCACTCTCCAGCAGGCTTTGGGCACGCAGCCAATCGCCGCTTTCGCGGGCCTGCGCGATCGAGACTACCAGATTTCCGTCCGCATCGAGTGTCTCTACCACCATTACCGAAACCGGGTCTCCGACTTTCAGCCCGGCCTCCTCTGGCGGCAGCAGCTCCAAATCTGCCCGGGGGACCAAGCCGTCCCGCTTGAGCCCGAGATCCACGATCATCCCGTAGGCGTCCGCGGCGATCACCCGGCCCTGGAGCAAATCTCCCCGCTTCGGCTCCGGGATGGAGCCCGCCTCAGTCAGCAGGTTGCGAAGTTCTTCCGAATGGTCCATGCAAAAAAATGGGCCTGATCAGCGCTTGCCAACCGACCAGGCCAAAATCCCTCCAAGGAGTGTTCGAGCGTCCCTTCCCTAATACTCCTAAGCTTCGTTACATGACGGTCCCGGGCCGGAAAGAGCCCGAAGCGCGGGGACATTATACAGGGCGCTCAGGGGGTTGTCAATCAAGGGCATTCTGTACCGTGGCACGGCGCGGATGGGCTTGCTCAGGAGGACTTGAGTCGGTTCAGTGGGGGGAATCAAGCAGCACCTTCTCCGACCCTCGGTCCACCTCCCAGGGATAAATGATGTGGGCGTCGGTGACCGCCGCGTAGTAGTCGGGCCGGGCTACGGTGAACAAGCTGCGATACGGATTGAAGTGCAGGACACAGGTGTGTGGGAATCCACCTGCGGCCGATACTCGGTTCTTCACCGCAGTAATCGTTCGGCCTGAGCCCCACACGTCATCGACCACCAGCACCTGCCGGCCGCGGAGCTGGTCGTCCTCTGGAAACTGGATGAAGGCCGGCCAGGCGTACAGCGCAGAGCCAGTACTTTGGATCTCAAAGGGAAAGGCGACTGCCGCGGTCAGCACGTCCAGGATGTTCAGCGCCTCACACAGCATCCCGCCGGGCACGATTCCGCCGCGGGTGATGATCACCATCGCGTCGAATTCAATTTCGAACTGAGGGACGAGGTGCTCGATCAGCTGACTCACTTCTTCCCAGCTGATGAGCTCAGTTCTTTGGGGCATTTCCGACCCCCCTGACGATGATAGCACCGCGGCGCGACGGTTACAAACGTAGTCCCGCGGTTCGCCTCACCCGATTCTAGCTAACTGTCGGAAGTCTGGGAAGTGAGCGGTGGAGGTCCGGCCGGAAGGTCCACGGGCTGCCTCAGCCGCCTTGCTCCCGAAACGCCTTCAAGACTTTGTGGAGGGCCATCAGGCTGGCTCCGGAGTGGGCAGATCCGTCGATTTCTCGAGCGCCATAGCGGCGCCTGTATTCGTTCGGTATAAAACCCGGATCTCGCAGAATTCTCTCAACGCTCTCCATCGCCAGTCGGCGTTGGGTTTCGTCCCAAGCCCGAACAACTTTCGTCCAGTAGATCGTGTAGGAAAACTCGCTGGGTGGCTCCAGGCGCTCGCGGTTGATGAGCCGACGCAAGGCTTCGCGGACCGTGGTCATGATGTCGGGGTCGTTTCCGGGTCGGCTTCCTTTTGGGGATCCCTGCGCGGGTTGAAGCGATCCCGGAGCCGCCGCATGGCGGATGGACGGGCGGGGGCCGGCAAGGCGGCGGCCCGGCTCACAGGAGGTTGGACCCCAACGGTCTTCCAATACAGGTAGCCAAAGATCAGCTTCAGGGTCGCGACCGCCGGAGCAGCCAGCAGCAGGCCCACCACGCCCGCCAGGCTGCCGGCGGCTAGCAACGCCAGAATGACCACCAGCGGATTCAGGTCCAGACTGTGGCCGATGATCCGGGGAACCAGGATGTTGTTCTCGATCTGCTGAATAACGAGCGAAGCTCCCGCGACCACCAGAGCGAACACGAACGGAGTCAGCCCCCAATGGTTGGAGCCCTGGAAGAGCGCCACCAGGACCGAGATGATGCCGGTGACCAACGGTCCAAAGATTGGGATGAACTCCAACACCCCGGCGATCAGGCCGATTCCCAGCGCGAAGCGCACTCCTAAGATCGCCATGACCACGGCCGTCGCGACTCCCACCACCAATGCGAGCAGCAATTGGCCGCGCAAGAAGGCCTGCCAGATCTTGCCGGTGTCACTCATGAGCGTGCGGGCGTCGCTCTGATAGGGAGCCGGCACCAGCGAAATCAGCCAGTCCTGGATCCGTTCGAAGTAGAGCAGCACGTAGAAACCGATCACCAGCAAGATCAGTGCGTTTCCGACCAGTGTGGCTGTGGCTCCCGCCAGACCGGTCAGCAGGCTACCCGTCTGGCTGAGCAGCGGTGTGATGGCAGAGGTTAGGCTTTCAGCCAGGTATTCGATGCTGGTGAGATTGACCACCCAGGGACCGACCGCAAACTGGAGATCCACCAACCCATCCACGAATTCCGGCAACCTCCGCGAGACCCTCTCCAAGAACTCACCCAGGCTGGCCAGGCCACGCGAGAAGGCGATGCCGATCCCGGTGGTCGTGCCCCCGAGCAATAGCAGGATGACCACATATACCAGCCCCACCGCGAGTCCGCGCCGGGATCCAAGCCGCTTTTCCAGCCTCCGTACGACCGGGTAAAGAATATAGGCAAGCAGAAACGCCAGAATGACCGGTGCCAACAGCTGCCGCAGTCGGTATAGCAGAAGGGACAGCAGGATGATCATCAGCACGCCGACGGCCAGCCGGGTTCCGGGCTGCCAGCCAGGAGAGTTCGCGGCGCGAGTTCGGGCGGCTTCGACCTGCTCAGCCAGCTCGGCTTTGATCTCGCTCACAGATTCAACCTGGAATCCCTTGCGGCTCAGGGAAGGGTTCTGCGTCAAGCAAATTTGCAAACAGATAGCGAACCGAGACCCGCGCGGTGGCAATGGCCGGAGCAGCCAGCACGATGCCGAGCACCCCAGCCACCGAGCCGCCAGCGATGATCCCCAGGATGATGGCCAGCGGATGCAATTGAATCCGGCGGCCGATGATGCGCGGGATCAGGTAATTGAGATCGATTTGGGTGAACAGGACATGCAGCCCGATGGCCACCAGCGCCTTGGTCGTGGGCGACCATCTTGGTCGGGAGAGGGCGCTGCTCATTCAGCGATTGTATCTGAACGGTTGAGACCTAGCAAACTTTCGGTCTCGTGATGCGAATTGCGGTGTCAAACAAGAAAAAAAGCCCCCGCACACGCGGGGGCTTGGGGTATTCGCCTACCGCCCCGATCGGGGACCACGCCCGCGGTCCCCCGAGGATTGATTCCTGTCGCCACGGCCACGCCCGCGGTCGCCGCCGCCGCCGCTGCGCGGGGGTGGTCGACGGTCGCGCTGCATTGCCTCCTCCGGACTCCAGCCTTCCAGCACGGCCGTGCGTGACAGCCGGACCTTCCCGGCTGGATCAATGTCGGTCACCATGACGGTGATCTCGTCCCCCACCCTGGCGACGTCCTCAACCTTTTCGATGTGCTCGGACGCCAACTGGGATATATGGACCAGGCCGTCGGTGTTGGGTAAGATCTCGACGAAGGCTCCGAACTCAGTAGTTCGAACAACGCTTCCTGTATAGATCCGGCCTACCACTGCTTCTTCGACGAGCCCCTCGATCCGCTTTCGAGCCTCCTCAGCCCCCGCGCCTTCTGTAGAGGCAATGTAGATCGTGCCATCGTCCTCGATATCGATCCGAGCGCCAGTTTCGTCCTGGATGGCCCGGATCACTTTGCCTCCCGGCCCAATCACCGCCCCGATCTTTTCCGGATTGATGTGGATGACGGTCATGCGCGGGGCGTGTGGTTTGAGTTCCGCCCGCGGCTGCGGCATGAGCTGCTCGATCTTGTCCAGAATGGCCAGCCGTGCCTGCCGGGCCCGGTCCAAGGCCTCGGACATCAACTGCGGCGAGAGTCCCTTGATCTTGATGTCCATCTGCAAGGCCGTGATGCCCTTACGAGTTCCGGCGACCTTGAAATCCATGTCGCCCAGCTGATCCTCGATGCCCAGGATATCGGTCAGGATGGTGTATCGGTCCCCGTCCTTCACCAATCCCATCGCGATCCCGGCCACCGGGGCCTTGATCGGGACGCCCGTGTCCAACAGGGCCAGGGTCGAACCGCAGAC
>ERZ1292640.4046-Hain-H43-02um-R1-4046-length-11270-cov-43_pt1 | contig 11270 bp, 5 predicted proteins | sample MGYA00564404_ERZ1292640 | MGnify/ENA primary metagenome ERZ1292640 (study PRJEB36523, sample SAMEA6512636) | groundwater metagenome | collected 2019-01-08 | study: AquaDiva: Metagenomics assemblies of 32 groundwater samples | reverse complement strand
CAGATTGAGAATGAGCGATCTCCCCAAGTGAACAGTATTGCGCCTACACCGCTAGTCGGGCAACACCTTGATGGCGATGTTGCGGTAGAAGAGCGGCCAGCCCTCCGATTGGATGCAGATGTGGCCCTCGGAGGGGTCGGCCTCGACGCCTTCGTTCACCAGCTCGCCGTTGAGGACCACGCGAACGCTGCCGTTCTGCGAGGTGATCTCGTAGCGGTCCCAGTCGCCGAAGCGGATGCGGTTCTTGACGAGGGGCCCGCGCCGGGCGCCCTTGATCGTGCCGCCGCGCACGCCGAACAGCGAGCCGGCCTGGCCGAAGTGGCCCTGAACCTCGTGGGAGCGCGGCCAGGCGTCCTTCACCTCGTGGGCGTGAATGAAGAAGCCGGCGTTGGGCCACTTCTCCGGCGCGCCGGTCCAGCCCTCGGCTTCGAACCGCCACTCGGCCCGCAGCACGTAGTTCTTGTACGTCTTCTTGCTGCGCAGGAAGCCGTTGGGCTTTCCGGTGCAAGCGATCACACCGTCCTTGACCGACCAGGTTTCCGGCGGCGTGCCTTCGATGGTCCAGAGTTCCTGGACGTCGTTCTTCGGCATGAGCGAAACGAATCCCGGCTCCAACTGTGCCTGGAGGAGGGCGGGGGTGAGAAGCGCCAAAATAATCAGTAGCGGCATCGACTGTTCACTGTACCATATGAAGGATGGAGGCAATGACATGACTGCCGGACTTGACAGAAGAGAGTTCTTGGGAGGCGCGGCCGCCGCGGCGGCGGCGGGCAAGGAGGTACGGACAGGGTTCATCGGCGTGGGCTCGCGCGGCGGCAGCCTGCTCCGGGAGACGCTGGCGCAAGCGGACGTAACGGTCAAGGCGGTGTGCGACATCGACCCGCAGGCGCGCGATCAGGCGTTGAGCCTGGCTGCCCGCCACCAGCCGCAGTCCTTCACCGAGTGGAAGGCGGTGGTGGACCTGAAGGACGTGGACGCGGTCTTCATCGGCGCCCCCTGCGATCTGCACGCGGAGATGGCGGCGGCGTGCCTGGAAGCCGGCAAGTACGTCTATTGCGAGAAGCCGCTGGGGATCACGCCGCAACAGGTGGACCAGGTGGTGCGGGCGGCCCGGCGCTCCAAGGCGTTCCTGCAAATCGGGCAGCAGCTCCGCTACTTCCCCAACATGCAGGAGGCGGTGGAGCGGATCCGCGACCCTCAGCTAGTGGGCCGGATCTACATCATCAAGGCGCAGCGGCACAGCAGCCGCGGCCGCCCCGCGGCCGGCGCGCCCGAGCCGACCGCGCAGCAGAAGGCGCGCGCCGCCTGGTACGCCGACGTAAAACGCTCCGGCGACCAGATCGTCGAGAACTCGGTCCACAACATCGACATCTGCAACTGGATCGCCGGCAGCCGGCCGGCGAGCGCCTACGGGCACGGCAAGAAGTATTTCCCCTCGCCGATCCCGGCCGGCACGGTGATGATGGACGGCTTCAGCGTGGAGTACATCTACGAGAACGACGTCCACCTGGACTACAGCGGGCTGAGCTTCCACGCGCGCCAGTTGAGGCAGTTGCCCAACGGCCAGTGGTACGTCATCTTCGGCGAGAAAGGGAGCGTCCACCTGACGCACGAGTCGGCCACCTTCTACGACCTGTACGGCGACGGCCAGCCGCAGGATCTTCTGGTCAAGAGCAAGGGGCTGAAGGTAACCGACACCGCCGTCCAGGAGTTCTTCGCCTGCATCCGGGAGAAGCGGCAGCCGTTGGCCGATATCACGGTGGCCGCGACCGCGGCCCTGACCGCCATCCTGGGCCGCGAGGCGATCTACAAGAGGCGGAGCGTGACCTGGAAGGAACTCGGGGTGGCGTTATGAGCGGCTACCCGCCGTGGCGGGCTGCATGCTACCGCGTCATCTCGTCGGCGGTGGCGAGCACGAAGCCCATGGCCCAGCCGGAGTCCTCGTCCCGCAGACGCATGTCCCGATTCTCGGCCGGCAGCGCCCACACATAATACGTGTTGCGCAGCACGCCGTCGTCGGTCAGGTTCGCTTTGACGAACTCCCATGCGCGAGCGGCCGCAGCCGCGTAGCGCGCGGGCAACCAGCGCCGGCGGACACTCTCGCGCACACCCCAGGCGAACATGCAGGGACCCGTGGCATCGAGCGGCGTGGATCGGTCGTCCAGCAGCACGTGAAAACCGCCCTCCGGCGTCTGCACGCGGATCAGACCGTCCACCAGCAGCTCGAGATCGTCGCGGAAGCCCGCGAACGCCGGGTGTTTGGGATCGAGGCGCCGGAGCATGGCCGTGATCGACCACAGCAGCCAGCCCGACGCGCGTGTCCAGTAGGTCTTGCCCACGGCGCCGCCGCGATAAAGGGTCTTGGCGAGCCCCGTGTCCCTCATGAGAAAGGTGTCGATGGCGGTGCGAAGCTGGTACAGCGCGTCGTCCCGATATGCCTGGCCCGCCCCCCTGCTGTGCGGGGCCGCGATCATCAGCGAGCTTACGGCAAAAAAGGTTACGTCGGGGATCGCGAAGTCCGCCATATCGTCGTGCCCTATAAGGCCGATTCGATTGCGGGCGGTGCGGTGCAGGACGATATCGGCTAAGTCCGCCGCAATCCGCCGTGCCCGTTCGTCGTCATGCTGCTCCAGCATCTCTTCGCAAACCAGCGATACGCCGAAGTGGCCGGCGTACGTGGTGAGCGGAATGCCGCCGGCCCAGACAATCCGCGAGCGGGAACCGGAGTACTTCGCCACGTCTTTCGTCCTGAGGTGGTGGTTGAGCCAGGCCTTGGCGAAAGGCCCGACCTCTCGCACGCCGCGGCGGCCCCATCTCAGCGCGCCGAGCAGCGGCATGGCGCCGAACCAGTCCGTGTTGAAATTCGACGGAGGCTGGCTCAGGATGCGGTCGAGAATCGCCGCCGCGCCCGGCGGTTCGATGCGCGGCCGCGGCGCGCCGGCCGCGGGCAACGAGGCGGCGGCGAGCGTCAAAGCGCGCCGCCGGGTCAGGGATGGGTTCATATCTACTCGGGCCGGCTGATCCGCCACTGGCGCGGACCGCGGCGGACATCCGCGAACTCGCGGGCGCCGGGCTTGCCGAAGCTGAGGGCGACTTCCTCGCCGCCGGCACTGGCTACACGAACGCGGAGCGCGGACCCGCTGCGCTCGACCCGCGGCGCATCACTGGGCCGGCGCCCATCGCGGAACACGCGCATCAAGGTGAGCGTGAAGGCGCTCGCCGCCGGCTCGGAGTCGCTCGCTTCGACGTGCCATTGCGGCGGGATGCTTGGGTTGCCCACCGAAGCCAGGTACTTGTGGTCGGGCTCGGGGTCGTAGCCGGTCCACTGGCGCATCTTCAGCGCCCGCGCGGCGACGTAGTCCACCGCCACGCCGGCCCGCCCGCGGTCGAGCATCAGCCGCTGCGCCTGGTCGTCCATATCAAACGCCGCCTGCGCGTGCAACATGTACTGGAAGGTGCGCGGCTCGGGAGCCTCCAGCTCGTCGGCCAGCACGACCACGTCCGGTTTGACGAAGACCACGTGACGCCAGGCGCGCGTGAGGCGGCCTTCGTAAGCCAGAGTCGCGTCGCCCACGACGTAGTCCAGGCCGTCGCGAAACTCCCCTTTGAGAATGCGTCCGAAGGGGTCCGCGGAGCGGGGCTTCTGCCCGCGCCCGTCCACCAGCACCGCGTTGTGCGCCCGCGTGCTCCACGCCCAACCCTTGTGGAACGGGGAGCCGTACAGGTCGCGGTAGACGCAGGTCACCAGCAGCGGCACGCCGTACGCGTTCAGGGTGAAGGAATTGTGCGGGTCGAGGCCGTGGCTCCAGGTGCCCATGGGGCTTGACTTGAAGCGGATTTGAACGTTGTCGGCGCCGAGCAGGTTGGTGTTGAGCACGGCCACGCCGGTTCCGCGAAACACCTTCGAAGGCGGAAGGCCGGCGGGGGCCTTAGGCGCGACCGGCGGGGCCGAGCCCCACAGGAATTCGAGCACCGGTTCGCCGGGATCGGGCGGAATCTTCCAGGCCTCCAGCCACCAGGCCCAGTGCGGGTTCTGGGTGCGGCGGACGAAGAACTGCATGAACGACCAGCCGCCCGAGGGGGGCCGGTGAGCAAGATCGCCGAGACCGAGGTCGGGCGAGCCGGGCGGCGCCGAGTACATCGCGTAGTCGCCGAAGTGCTCGAAGAACGGTTTCTTGAACCCGTCGATCGAGAGTGCAGAGCGCGCGAAATCGATCCACCAGGCGGCCTTGGACATGTAGCCGGAGAAATAAGAGAGGCCCTCGTGCCAGCCGCCGTCGTCGTCGGACCAGACCGGGTAGGCGGCAAAGAACTTGGTCACAGCATAATCGAGGAAGCGGTCGGACTGGGGCGTCTCGCCGAGGGTGGCGATAGCGTTCTCGGCCAGCTTGTGCCAGGTGCGGTTGCCGTGGCTGGAGTAGGGCTGATTGAGGTGGCCGGCGCCCTGGCGCACCTCGCCGCTGTTCCAGGCGTCGAGGGCGCGGCGCAGCAGCGCGGCCCGAACACGGGCCCGCTCTTCCCCGGTGAACAGCGGCCAGGCCCAATCGTAAGCGCGCGCCAGCCGGTGCAGCATGGGCTTGGCTGCCTCGCAGTTGAGCGAGAACCTGGTCGGCCCGTCCGGGTCCCAGGCCGCGAGCCTGAGCGTGAAGCGCCGCGCGGTCTCGCCGTACTTGCGCTCGCCGCTCAGCAGCCAGGCGAATGAAAGGATCTCGGCCTCCTGAAGGGCGCGGATGGTTTGGACGCGGTTCGACCACCAGTACTGGCGCGTCGCGGGATCGCTGGCGCTGGCCCGCACCGGCGGCTCCGGGGTGGGCTCGGCGGTGACCAGTTCCTCGGCGCGGGCGATCAGCTTGCGGTACGACTCCTTGCCGCCGCCCTGCGCCCAGGCCCTGAGGCGTTCGAGGTCCTCGGAGCGGACGAACAGGCGCGGGCGCCCCTGGGGGACGGTCCGGCGCACTTGTTCCATGGTGGGCTGGGGAAACACGGTGGCCCGTGCGGGCACGACGAAGGCGCGCGCGCGGCTCCAGGCGGACGCGCTCCCGTCTTTGGCCGTGATGCGATAGCGCCACCAATACTTGCCCGGCTTCAGCGCGGTGTGATGCGTGTACACGGACCACGGCAGGTTGGCGGCGGACACCGCACCCTGGAATTGCGGGTTGCCCGCCCACTCGACCGCGTAGCCGGCGGCGTCCTTCTCGTGGACCCACGAGAACGAAGGTGGATTGAGCGCGACCGCGGCCCCCTCGGCGGGCCGGTAGCCCCATTCGTCGGGCAGCGGATCGCGGTCGGGCGCCTGGGCGAAGGCGGCCGCGGTCAAGAAAAGGAGAAGGGCGGCGCGGACCGCTCCCTGTCGGTCGCGGCTCGGTAAGAGGCTGTAAACACGGGGCGTTTCTGCCGAGCCGCGAGCGCCAGCGAGCGGTCTTACCATAGAAGCTTCAGCCCGAACTGGGTCTGGCGTGAGGAGTTGGACTGAGACGAGATCACCCCGAAGGAACTCGACGTCACGCTGGTGTTGGGCCCGCTGAAGCGCGGGGTGTTGAAGGCGTTGAAGAACTCGGCGCGGAACTGCACCCGCAGTTGCTCGCGCGGCGCGAACTCCTTGAAGATCGACAGGTCAAAGTTGCGGATGCCGTCGTCGCGGATGTCGGGCAGGCGCTCGGCCAGGTTGCCAAAGGCGAACGGCGGCGGCTGGCTGAAGACGGTCTTGTCGAAGTAGGCATTCAGGCGCTCGTGCACCGGACCGCTGAGCTTCCCGCTCTTGCCGTTGTTGTTGGCGCGGGTCTTGGGATTGTAGAGGCCGGCGGTGTTGCTGGCGCCGATAGAGAGCGGCGTGCCGGTCTGGAACGCGGTGATCCCGTTGAATTGCCAGCCGCCCAGCAGCCAGTTAACCGGTCCCAAGGCATCGGAACCGAAGCGCCGCCCTCGGCCGAACGGCAACTCGTAGATGTAGCTCATCACGAGGCGGTGGGCGATGTCGTAGCTGGCCAGCGACCGGCTGGCTTTGAGGTCATAGCTGTTCTGGTGGCTGTCCCCGTTGTCCAACAGCTTGGCCCAGGTGTAGGAGCCTTCAAACAGCAACCCGTGCGACATGCGCTTGGTGGCGGTCACTTGCAGGGAATGATAGGTCGAGGAGGCGCCGCTGGAGATCAGCGGGATCACGTCGGTGAACTGCGGATAGGGGCGCAGCAGTTGGCCGCGGCTGACTCGCTGGCCGACGTGAACGCCGCCGGTGACGATGCCATAGAAGGGGTTGGGCACCGTCTCGTTGAGCCGCGAGCCCAGCGCCATGTGCTCGGGATAAAGCTGGTTGAGGCTCAGCCCGCTCTCGCCATTGCGGGTCAGTTGCAGCCCGCGGGTGCCGACGTAGGCCGTCTCCAGCAAGATCTGGGCGGGCAGTTCGTGCTGGACGGTGAAATTCCACTGCATGGACCAGGGAGTAACCGTATCGCGCAGCACGGCCTGAATGCTGGAACCGGCCTGGGTGAGCAGGCCCAGGCTGGCGCCGGGCGAGGGCGGCAGGCCGCCCGGATAGGGGTCCTTCAGCAGGTTGTAGGGCGTGATGCCGTCCAGGGAGTTGACCCAGAGATAGTCGGAGCGGAAGCCCATTGTGCCGATGGTGCCCTGGGCCGCCTGCGGCGAGGAGGAGAACATGTGGCCGTAAGCGGCGCGAATGACCGTGCGCCGAGTGAGTTGATACGCCAGGCCGAGGCGCGGGGAGAGGTTGTTCTTGTCCCAGTTGTACTGATGGCGGCTGCGGCCGTCCACGCCGACGAAAACCAGGCCGCCGCGCAGGTCGGGGAACTGCGGCACCTGCTTTGCCAGCGGCGAGGGAGCGAACGGGTCGAAGTAGTTGGTGCGGTTGTAACGCTCGGTGCGGGGCGACTCGAGCTCGTAGCGCACGCCGAGGTTGAGGGTGAGCTTGGAGGTCGCCCGCCAGTCGTCCTGAAGGTAGAAGCCGTGGTAGAAGTTCTGGGTGGCGGCGTTCTTCCAACCGCCGGAGTAAAGATAGTTGCCCGAGCTTCCGGCGCCGAGCAGCAGGGAGGCGATGCTGTTGCCGGCGGTGGCGCTGGCGCTGCTCGGATTAGGCCCCTGGGTCATGCCGGCGGAGAAGCCGAACGAGCCGGCGCTGCGCGCCTCCCAGGTGTTGACGCGGAGCAGGCGCCCTTCGTAACCGAACTTGAGAGTGCGCGCGCCGAGGATCTTGGTGGCGTTGGCCTGTGCGGTGTAGGTCATGAAAGCGTTCCAGCGGTGATCGCCGCCGCCCAGGCCGCGGTAGCCGCTGAGGCCGAAGCTGGGGAACATCAGCCGATCGACGTTGGCGTCGATGTAGCGCGGCAGGCCCAGGCTGGAGGGCACGAAATTCAGTCCCTGGTTGCCGTACACGTAGAGGCTGCGGGCAAAGCCGAGGCGGGCGACCAGGATGGTGGTCGGCGACACCGTGTGCGTATAGTCAACCACCGCGTTGCGGCCGCGGTTCTCCTCGTTGATGCGGCCCTCGGCGATGGCCAGGTCCTTGGGAAACAGCTCCGGTGGATAGTCCTTCACCCCGCGGTGGGAGTAACGGGCAAAGAAGCGCCGTGCGCTGGAGAGGTTGTAGTCCACGCGGAAGTCCAGGTTGTTGGTGTTCAGCAGCCGCGAGCCGGCCTGGTAGTAGTTTTGCTGGTTGGTGACCGGGTTCCCCGCCGTGTTCGGAGGCGGCATGTACTTCAAGACGTTGACGGCTACCGGGTCGAAGCGAGAGGCGGGGATGACGTTGCCCGGCACGGCGTCGCGGATGAAGCCGCCGGCGGGGTTGGCCCGGGTGGTGAAGGGGTCGAAGACGCGGATGAGTTGGCCGTTGGCGGCCAGGGTCCGGGAGAAGTCGCCCTGGCGCTCCAGCGCCGTGGGCACGGTGTTAGTGGTCGAGGTGAAGCCGCGCTGGCGCAGGCCCTCGTAGGAGCCCATGAAGAAGAGCTTGTCGCGGCGGATGGGGCCGCTGGCCATGCCGCCGAACTGGCTGCGCTTGAAGCTGATGAGTTCCTGCCCGAGCCGGTTGGCGAAGAAGTTGTTGGAGTCCAGAACGGAGTTGCGCAGGAACTCGTAAACGCTGCCGTGGAGGTCGTTGGCGCCGGACTTGTAGATCAGGTTGAGTACGTTGCCCTGGCTGCGGCCGAACTCGGCCGGGTAGTTGGCGCCCATCACCTTGTACTCCTCGATGGCGTCCACCGAGGGGAACACCGAGATGCCGGAGGCGCCGTTCACGGTGGGGTGGGTGGCGCTGACGCCGTCGATGAGCTGGTCCATCGCCCGGAGGCGCGCGCCGTTGACCGAGTAGCGCATGTCGCCGTAAAAATTCCCCACCGAGCCGGCCACGCCCGGCGTCAGGAAGATCAACGCGTAGACGTTGCGCGAGTTCAGCGGCAGGTTCCTGAGGCGGCGATTGTCCACCACCTTGCCCACCGAGGACGTGGTAGCCTCCAGCAGCGAGGCCTGTGCCGTCACCAGGACCGACTCGGTGATCGCGCCCACGTCCAGGGCCACGTCCACCAGCGCCTGCTGCTGCACCTGGAGGACGATGCCGTCGCGCACGAACTTCTTGAAACCCTGCGCCTCGACTTCGACGCGGTACTGGCCAGGCGGCAACAGCGGAGCGATGTAGTTGCCGGCGGCGCCGGAGCGCACCTCGGTTCTGGCGTTGGTGGCGGTGTTGACGACCGTTACCGTGGCCTGCGGGACGACCGCCCGTGACGGGTCGCGGATTGTCCCCAGGATGGCGCCGGCGAAGGACTGGGCGGCACAGGACAGCGCCGCCAGGCACAGCAAGATGATGACCCTTCGCATTGTCGTTACCTCCCTGTCTTTGCGGCGATTATATCACCGGCGCGCGGGGCAGGGTGGGAACGGCCGCTCAGAACGAAATCCGGCCGCTGATCTGCAAAAACCGCTTGTTGGTCTGCGAGGTTACCGTCACTTGGGCGAAATTGGTCGCCAGCGGGTTGGTGGCGGGCGCGGCGAACTGCGTGCGGTTGAAGACATTCAGCGCCTCGAAGCGGCCCTGAAACGCCACTCGCTCGGTGATCCGGAATTCCCGGAGCACGTTGGCATTCCAGCAATTGGTCGGGTCGGCGCGCAAGCTGTCGATACGGGTCGGGAAGATGCGGCGGTGGAATGCCGCCGGCGCCCGGGCCGAGACGCGCTCGAAGTTGTCGGTGTTGAACCAGCGGTCGAAGGTGCGGACCCCGGTGTTGATGTCCTCGAGCTTGCCGTAATAGAAGAGGTTGCCAAAGTCCAGCAGCGGGCCGGGCTGCGCCTCCCACGCCACCCCGAGCTGGAAGCCCCCTGCGATCCAGCTCAGCGGGCCCTGGCGGACGAAGTGGCGTCCCCTCCCAAACGGGAGTTCCCAAATCGTATTGAAGACCAGCCGGTGCGGCCGGCCGTTGTTGCTTTCCCGCCAGGAGGGCAAGGGGTCGAACTCGTTCAGGTAGACATCGCGGTCCCGGTCCTGAAGGCGCGTGTAGGCCATGTAAATACTGAAGCCCTTGGAGAACCGCCGCTCAAAGCTGACCTGAAGGTCGTGCGTGCGGACCGTGCCGAAGGGCGCGGTGCTCCGCGACAGACCGGAAGCGTGTGGGTATGGCCGCAGCAACTGGCTCTTGCGGATGGTCGATGAAGTAAAGAACCCCTGAGTGCTCAGGTCCTGGTAGACCAGCGGAGCCGACGCACGCAAGTCGTTGAAGTTCGAGAGCAGAAACGGATTCTGGACGTTGGCGTTCAGGTTGGTGGCGATGGCGTCCTTCCGCACCAGGCCGTCGGCCCAGAACTGCTCAGCCAGGGGATTCAGGTTCTTAGTCACGTAGACGCGGTCCGAGTAAGAGCCGCTGTAGGCCACCTCCACCAGCATCGAGGACTGGATCTGGCGCTGGATTCCGATCTTCCACCGGCGCTGCCGGGCGTTGCGCGTGTCGAAGTCCGCAAAGGTCAGGCTGCGGCCGGCAGTCGCCATGGCGCCGAACGCGTCGCGCACCGGCTCGTCGAAACGCGTCCCGTCCGCCCGCACGGGGAACGGATCGAGCATGGGCGAGATGCCGCGGCGCGGATCGCCGACCAGCCAGTTCACCCCGAAGTCGTTGGTAAGGTTCGTCGAGGTGGTCCGCGAGAAGCCCAACTGGTTCACCGACTCGGTGGCCGCGTTGAGCGAGTCGAAGAACAGGCCGAACCCGGCCCGGATCACCGTGCGCGAGTTGAGCTGATAGGCGGCGGCAAGCCGCGGCAGCCACATGAGCTCGTTGCGGCGGCTCTGCCTGGGAGCGCCGCCCGAGCCGGCATAGACGGGACCGCCGCGGACCACAAAGTCCGCCGCTGGCCGTTCCGGAACCGCGTTGGCCGCGTACGCGGCTTGGGCCGCCTTCGAGACCGGAAGCTCCGTCCCCGGTACGAAGTAGGTGAGCCACCGGTTGTAGCGCTCGGTGGGACCCTGTGCGTACTCCATCCGCAGGCCGAGGTTCAGATTGAGCTTGGGCGTCACCCGCCAGTTGTCCTGAACGTGCCAGCCATAGTACGGCGACATAATGATGAAGGTGTCGGTGGCGCCGATGGTCATGCTGTTGGGCAGGCCCATCATGAACGCCGCCCAGGAATGCCCGAGACTGCCCGCGGGCGTGAACGTGTCGTCATTGCGGCGCGTGTAGGCGTTGCTGAAGCCGAAGTTGCCGGAGGTGTTGCCGCCGCCGCCACCCACGCGATAATGACGCCGGAAGTCGATTCCGCCGCGCAAAGAGTGTTTGCCGCGAATGTGCGACACGTCCGCTTTGAGCGCCCCCGAACGAAAGCGGGAGATCGACGGCACGTTGCGGCCCATTTCATTGTAGCCGGCGACGTTCATCAGAGGCAGGATGTGCAGGTCCCCGGCGCGCTCGTCGAGGTACTTGGGCAAGCCTACGTCGCTCGGCTTGTAGTTCATGATTTTGGGCGGGTACGTCGGTCCCAGATATTGGTTGCCGGAAATCGAGACATCCAGGACGGTGCTCGCGCCCTGCGTCCAGACCCAGTCCGCCACCGCGGCGATATTATGCCGCCGGTCTATGTACGCCATCAGGCCGGGCTCGGTCTGATAGGCCCAGTCGCTGTTTTCCAGATAGTAGTCGTCGTAAGTCCAGCGGCCGTAGAAGCGGTGCTGGTCGGAGTGTTTGTAATCGAAGCGGTTGGTGTAGGCTTCGTACGGGGCCCTCCAGCGGATATCCACACCCAGGTAGTTGTTCAGCGGCTCGTCGCGCGGACTGAACGGATCGTTG
>ERZ1292640.2814-Hain-H43-02um-R1-2814-length-13811-cov-5_pt1 | contig 11272 bp, 10 predicted proteins | sample MGYA00564404_ERZ1292640 | MGnify/ENA primary metagenome ERZ1292640 (study PRJEB36523, sample SAMEA6512636) | groundwater metagenome | collected 2019-01-08 | study: AquaDiva: Metagenomics assemblies of 32 groundwater samples | reverse complement strand
AAATCCCAGCGTAATAAAGTAAATTTAGGAGGTTTACCAGATGGCGTTCAAGATTTCAGATGAGTGTATCAGCTGCGGAGCCTGCGAACCGGAGTGCCCCAACCAGGCAATCTCAGAGGGAGAAACTATCTACATAATTAACCCGGACAAATGTACTGAGTGTGTTGGCTCCTATGCATCTTCAAGATGTGCAGAAATTTGCCCCGTAGATGCCTGTGCAGCCGACCCGGCGCATAAGGAAAGCAATGACCAATTACTGGCTAAATGGAAGAAACTGCATCCTGGCGAGACGCCTAAATAATAACCCGATTCGTTAAAGGTAATAGAAATCCCTGCGAAAGCCAATTTTGGCAGACTTTGGCGGTTAGGTTTGCCATTCCCGCCCCGTATCGGAGTACGGGGTAAACAGCGGCAGGATTTCGCTATAGTGCCCAAACTGTCTTGCCCCGATAGAATCGGGGCAAGACAGTTTGGGTTTCACTTAAAGAACGAGCGTACAGTATCGAACTCGGCGGGGAGCAAAGCCAGCACGGCAGGAAAGCGGTCTAACAAGAGGCCTGCCAGACTCGAGCCTTTGATAGTTCCAGAAGCGCTTGGGAATTTTACCCAGAGGGTGAGCAGGGCAGCGCAAAATATGGCTCCCAGGGCGAAGCCGGAGACCGCGCCGCCAAGGTGATTCACCCAATCCAGCATCACCAATGAAGTAATCCACTTCAGTATTGAGGCTAGCACAGCGGCAATTACCATTGTTACTATTATTATCAGGGCAAAAGCGACAACTTGGGCGATATTCTCTTGCGGAATAAAAGGCAATTTCTCGGCAAGAGAGACATAGTAGCGTCCGGCCAGGATTATGCCGATTATCAGCCCGGCGAGTGATAAAACTGTCTTGATAAGCCCATTTTTCAGACCGACGAAGGTAGAAGCAGCTACAATAACCAGAATGACTATATCGAGCCATTTCATCTATCTCACCTCCGCACTACCCGATAACCACTCTAGCCATAGTGTAGAGCATCGATAGGATTTAGTCTAGCCGCTCTCATCGCCGGATATATGCCGGAAGCCAGACCGATGAAAACCGAGACCAGAATAGCCACCAGGACAATCAACGGTGAGACTGCGGCATTTAGTGTGAATCCACCCAGGTCAATCAGGGATATTCCTCGTGTCACTAACCAGGCGCCCATCAGACCGATGGCGCCTCCTGACAGGCTCAACATAGCCGCTTCTAGCAGAAATTGGGTCAGGATGTCCCGTCGCTTGGCGCCTATCGCCTTGCGCAGACCTATTTCCCGGGTGCGCTCGGTTACTGAAACCAGCATGATGTTCATAATACCGATACCCCCCACCAGCAGGGAGATGCTGCCGATTAAGCCCAGGAAAACGGTTAACGCCATGGTTATCGTTGCAAATGTGCTGAGCAGCTGCTCCGGACTCATAATGGAGAAATCATCATTATCACCGGGTTTGATGCGATGTTGCTTCCTTAAGACAGTCTCAATCTCCTGTTTTGCCTCTTCCAGTGTCCAGGCGCTGCCTATCTGAGCGCCGATTTGCGAGACAGCATCTTCTCCGCTGGGCGTCTTCCGAGAGAACAGCCGCGCCTGAAAAGTGGTTATCGGTGCTACCGTCAGTTCATCCCAGCTAACTCCGAACAATGATATGCCCCGCGGCTCCATAACGCCGATGACGGTGAAGCGTTTATCCCTGATTTTGACCTGTTTGCCAACAGGGTTATCATTACCGAAGAGTTCACTAGCCACCTTACTACCCAGCACGACTACCATATCTCTCCTGGCAACATTTACCTCAGAAATAAATTGCCCCCTGGCCATCTTAAAACCGTACAATTGCTGGTATCCGGGGTTACTGCCATGTATCGCGGCTAAAAAGTCCTTATTACCGGCGACTATCTTGACAAAATTCTCATTGACGGGTACCGCAGCAGTCACCGAACGGAGACTGGCTAGAGCATTAGCATTATCCATAGTGAGGCTGGCGGTGGCAAAGCCCGGTGACATTGAGGCTAACCCAGGTGCGTCTGGATTGGCCGGCTGAACAAAGAGCAGGTTGGTGCCCAGTTCCGCAAAAGTGGAGGTAATCATATTCTGAAGACCGGCCCCGACAGACATCAGAATGATAACGGCGCTAACCCCGATTATCATACCCAGCATAGTTAGAATCGAGCGTAACTTATTAGCCAGCAGCGATGTTACGGCAATGCCGAAGAATTCTATAAACTTCATAGCAACCTTTTAAGATTGAGGTTCTTCTCAATCTCGGTTATTCACCTTACCCCCTAACCCCCCGGACTAATCTATCCCCCCTCGCCCCCCTTATTAAGGGGGGTAGGGGGGGATTCTTTTATTATTTGACGGCTACCCCAACTTTTTCATCGCTGACTATTTGCCCATCCCTTATCCGGATAATGCGCTTTGCCTGAGCAGCAATATCCACCTCATGGGTAACCATAATCACAGTGATGCCTTCCTGATTGAGCTTGCAGAAAATGGCCATAATCTCTGCGCTGGCGACAGTATCCAGATTACCGGTAGGCTCATCAGCCAGTACCAGCGCCGGGTTATTCACCAGCGCCCTGGCAATAGCCACCCGCTGCTGTTCCCCGCCGGATAGCTCGGTGGGCCTGTGGTTTGCCCTGGTGGCCAGCCCGACCCGCTCCAGAGCCTCCAGCGCCCGCCGGCGTTTCCGCAGACCACCGGCGTAAATAAGCGGCAGCTCGACATTAGCAACGGCGCTGGCTCGGCGGAGCAGATTATAATCCTGAAAGACAAACCCGATTTTCTTGTTTCTTAATTCAGCCAGCCGGTTGTCGTTCAGCCCGCCAACATCAAGCCCTTCAAAAGTATAAGTACCTGAAGTCAGCTTATCCAGAAAACCCAGCACGTTCATCAGGGTTGACTTGCCCGAGCCGGAAGCGCCGATAATAGCTACAAACTCGCCTCGTTCGATGGTCAAGTCGACCCCTCTCAAGGCAAGAATCTCCACTTTACCCATATGATATATTTTAGTTGCCTTTTCCAGCTTAATCATAGGTAAACCCAAACTACTACTCGTCATTGCTTCGTCCCTAGCTCCTCGTAATGACATTGGGAATCAATTACTGCACCACCGTTTCCCCTTCTTTAAGGCCGCTGATAATCTCAGTTTGAAAGCCATCACCAATGCCGGTGACCACGGCCCTTTCCTCAGTCTGTCCTTTGACTACCACATTGACTACCGTCTTACCCTGGCTATTCTGCTTGACCACCCGGTCAGGCACCAGCAGCGCTTTATTCCGTTCCGTAATCACAATATCTGCGCTGGCGCTCATGCCAGCCCTCAGCCCGGTGTTATTAGCGGAATCCAGCGCAATCTTAACATCGAACAAGGTAACCCCGCTTTCTTTTCTGGGCATTGGAGTAATATAACTAACCCTGCCGGCAAAAGACGTGTCAGGCAGGGCATCTACCTTAACAATGGCTCTCTGCCCTATCTTCACCCCGGGTATGTCGATCTCATCCACCTGAACCTTTAACTCCAACCAGCCTAGTTCTACCAGATGTGAGATTGTGGTCGGCGCCCCGACAGTATCTCCCTCATCGACAGGCAAGCTGGTAATAGTACCGGCAAACGGAGCCGAGAGAGTCGCCCGGTCAAGCTGTTTCTGAGCATAGTCACGGGATTGTCCGGCCAGCTCCACTGATTGCCGTCCAAGGTCGGCAGAGAGTTTAGCCAGTTCAAGAGACTGCTGTGCCGCCGCCAGGGCTTGCTCAGTGACAGTCACCTGCTGCTGCTTTACGGCGACTTCATCTGTGCTGAAACCGCCAAGCATGGCATCTAACCTGTCTTGAGCCGCTTGCACTCGTGCCTGAGCCAGAACTACGTTCTTCTGATACTCACTGAAACCTAACGAACCAGGAGTATACAAGGTCAGCCTCAATAAAGAATCCGACAGATTATTCTTGGCTACGTCCAAATCAGCCTGGGCGATTCTTATGTCAGACACAGAAGAAGTCTTTACGGTCTGCTCCAGAGCGATTTGAGCGCTCTTCAGGTTTATCCCGGCCTGAGTTACAGCCACTCCGGCCTGGCTTACCGCCAAATCATTTTGTTTTACAGCTAACTGCGCCTGGACGTAGGCTACTTTTGCCTGGGCTAAAGCCAACTCAAGGGAATCCGTTTCCAGTTTAGCAATAACGTCACCCTGGTTGACCTCGTCGCCTTCCTTAACGAGGAGTTTGTCTATTGTACCGGCGATGCCAAAGGTCAGGTCTATTTCATGAGATACTTCTACCGTGCCGCTGCCGCTAACTGTAATGGTCAAATTCCCACTCGTCACCTTGACCGGCTGCTGAACTGCTGGCGTTTTGCCAGATTGACTACAGGCTGTCGGGCTAAGCATAACTAGAGACAGCAAGAAACCGGCTAATATCAGCCACCTTTTCATCAGCTTCCTCCTACCATCAGGGCGAATAATTACATACTTTTCTGAATTATAGTATTTTTCGGATAAATAATCAACAGTCGAAAAGGCAAATTAGAGTATGCTCGGGACTAAACGGAACCAATAAAGTAAAGTACTAGTATAATCAGGTTTAGTATCGCAATAGCTACGAATGATGAATAATCCACCCCGCTGTACTTGGGAAGAATACGGCGCAGTGGTGCCAGAATCGGCTCGGTAACTAGATAAAGCACATTCGTCGGGTGGTTAGTCTGTCCCGGTGACATCAGAGACGTCACAGACCTGAATAACAGAGCAATAGTAAGTATTTCACAAACAAGAAATATTACTCTGCCTATCACTTTGGTTCACCACCCAGGCTCTTAGCTTTGTCATAAGCTGCCTTCACAGCCTGAGTAACCAGGTTGGTAAATCCCCCTTTCTCAAAGACACGCAGAGCCTCGGCCGTGGTGCCGCCGGGGGAGGTAACCATGACACGCAGTTCGGCGGGCGATTTACCTGATTTCTCGATAAGGTGACCTGAGCCGAGCATCGTTTGTAATACCAATTCCTGAGCTACCTGCCGAGTAAAGCCAATCTTCACTCCAGCTTCAACGAGAGCCTCGACGAAAAGAAAGAAGTAAGCCGGACCGCTGCCCATAAGAGCCGTCGCCATATCGAGGTACTTCTCGTCATCGACATAGATTTCCCTGCCGATAGCCTGGAGAATAGAGCTTGCCCAGCCTTTTTGCTTTTTTGTCGCTTCGGGGGTGGCCGTCCAGACGCTCATCCCCTCGCCAATCTGGGCCGGGGTGTTCGGCATCACCCGGACGATGCGGTCGAACTTCAAACCGTTATGTAGTGTAGTAATCGTTACACCGGCCATAATAGAAAGCACCAATTGAGATGGCTTTAACTGACCTGAGAGGTCGGCTATCACCTCGGACACCTGTTGCGGTTTGACGGCAAGTACCACCACATCCCCAGTCCGGGCGGATGCAAGGTTGTTGCCAGTCACTGTTATATCGTATTTTTCAGCGAGGTACTTGCGCCGTTCATCGGCATGATTACCGACAGAAATGTCACCGGGTGCGGCCAGCCCTTTATCCAGGATGGCAGTGAGCATCGCCTCCCCCATATTTCCCCCACCGATAAATGCTATTTTCATGAATTTATCTTCCTCTACTTAGTCTTTCGTTCTATCTGTTCCAGAATTCTTTTAATTCCATCTAGTTCAGAATATTGCCCCCAGATTGCCCTCCCCTCTTTCTTTAATTCGGAAAAATCGATTGAGAGGGACTCAGTAAAGTTTTGATTATAGCTATCGTTAAAATTTACATTGATTGTTATAAGTCCGCCCTTATCTTGGACTTCTCCACCAACCTGCAAATATACTTTGTGTTCCCTATTAATCGCAGGAACGAACAAACCTTTCCTAGAGGCGGGATTAGTTACTTCGATATCTATCCGCACGTCTTTAGCAACACCACCTGAATTCATCAAATATAGAGCGGAAAAACTGCCACCAAAGGTAAAGTTCTCTGGTTGTAATGAAAGGGACGGCTTAACCGCATCCAGCCTAGATTGCCTCATCTCATCAATCATGCGCCTGGTCTCTTCCGTTTGTTTTGACGTAGCTATAACAACTTTCAGAGTTGCATACGCATAAACCGCAGTAAGCGCCACAAGAGCGTACCACGCTAAATTAACAAAATCGGATGGGTTAACACTCAAAGCTACGGCAAGCAAAATCAACGCCAAGATAATAAGAAGCGAGCCCCAATCTTCTTTAAACCACTTTCTGAGTTTTTTCATTTCACAACCACATTCAGCAGCTTACCCGGCACATAGATTTCCTTAACCACCGTTTTGCCATCCAGGTGGACTCTTACTTTCTCGCTTGCCATGGCTTCTTTTTTAGCTTCTGCTTCGGTAATAGAGGCGGAGACGGTAATCCGGTCACGCAGTTTGCCGTTTACCTGCACGACCAGGGTAACCTCTTCGTCTTTTGCCAGCGCTTCATCCCACCCGGGCCAGTTCTGGTTATGAATGCTGTATTTGTGCCCAGTCTGCTGCCATAGCTCCTCAGATAAGTGGGGCGTACTCGGCGCCAGCATCAGGAGCAGCTTATCTACCGCCCATTCCCAGTCTGAGACGCTAATCTGGCCGGCCCCTTTGACTCCGCTCAAATAGTTGGTCAACTCCATCAGGGCCGAAATCATAGTGTTAAAACGCAGCTTCTCAAGGTCGCTAGTGACCTTACGGATAGTCTGGTGAGTAGTCCGCAGCAATTCCAGCTTGGCAGCCTCTTGCACCGGCTTATCTCCACTCTTCCGGCTATAAGGCTCCAGTGCTAAGTTCCACACCCGGTTCAGCCAGCGGCTTGCCCCGCTGATGCCGGTATCCGACCAGTCGCCACCCTGCTCCCAGGGGCCGAGGAACATCAGGTAGACACGCATAGTGTCAGCGCCCAGCTTGGAGACATACTCGTCCGGGTTAACCGCATTACCCCGCTTGCTCATCTTCCTGTGCTCTCTGGTAATGATGCCCTGATTGAAAAGGCGGGTGAATGGCTCACCGAAGTCTATCAGCCCGATATCCCGTGCCACTTTACAGATGAACCGCGAGTACATAAGGTGACCCACGGCGTGTTCGGCGCCCCCTGTGTAGAGGTCGATAGGCATCCAGTACTTGATTGACTCTTTGTTAAAAGCCGCCTTGTTGTCATGAGGGCTGCAATAGCGGAAATAATACCATGAGTTGTCCAGAAAGCCGTCTATAGTATCGGTTTCCCGCCTGGCTTTACCCCCGCACTTCGGGCAGGTGGTATTAACGAATTTCTCATTATATTTCAGGGGTGATTCCCCGGTAGGCTTGAATTCAGCGTCCTCCGGCAGCAGCACGGGTAAATCTTTCTCGGGCACCGGGACGATGCCGCATTTGTCGCAGTAAATCATCGGGATGGGTGCCCCCCAGTATCTCTGCCTTGAAATAATCCAGTCATGCAGCTTGTAGGTGGTGGTTCGCCCTCCCCAGCCCTTCTCAGCCAGGAAATCAGCCACCGCCCCGATTCCTTTCTGACTTGGCGTTCCGTTAAACTGGGCCGAGTTGACCATAAAGCCCTCTTCGGTATATGCCTCTTTCAGTTGCCCGCCCTGCCAATCAGGAGGAGAGATGACGACTCTGATAGGCAGATTGTATTTTTTAGCAAAAGCAAAGTCGCGCTCATCGTGGGCCGGCACGGCCATAACGGCGCCGGTGCCGTAGCTGGCCAGGACATAATCGGCAATCCAGACAGGCACCTTTTCGCCGTTGAGCCTGTTGATGACATAGGCGCCGGTAAAAACGCCGTCCTTTTCCCTGTCTGTTGAGGTTCGCTCTATTTCGGTCTGCCGGCGGGAGCGGGCGACATACTCTTCAACCTCCGCCTTTCTATCAGGCGTAGTTAATTTGGCTACCAGAGGATGTTCCGGAGCCAGCACCATAAAGGTAACCCCGTAAGTAGTATCGGGGCGGGTGGTAAAGATGCGGATTTCCTTTTCCTCAATGCCGGGATGGTCGAGAGCGAAGGAAATTTCCGCCCCGGTGCTCTTGCCCACCCAGTTGCGCTGCATTATCTTTATGCGCTCCGGCCAGTCGATGCCCTCATGCTGCATCAGCTCATCAGCGTATCTGGTGGTACGGAAAAGCCATTGCTCAAGGTCGCGATGGGTGGCCGTCGTCCCGCAGCGTTCGCAAGCTTCATCCACCACCTGCTCGTTAGCCAGCACCGTCTGGCAGCTGGGGCACCAGTTCACCGGCGCTTTACGCCGGTAAGCCAGGTCATGCTCATATAATTTCAGGAAGAACCACTGCGTCCACTTATAGTATTCGGGCAGGCAGGTGATAATCTCTCGGTCCCAGTCATAGCAAGCGCCGAGGCTCCTGAATTGCCGCCGCATCTTTTCCACATTATCCATCGTCCACTTTAGCGGATGAATGCCTCGCTGAATGGCAGCATTCTCGGCGGGTAGCCCGAAGGCGTCGAATCCCATCGGGTGGAGCACGTTAAAGCCCTGCATCCGCTTAAAACGAGCCTGGGTATCAGCGGGACCCATTATATACCAGTGGCCGACGTGGAGGTCGCCGGAGGTGTAGGGGAACATGGTCAAGGCATAGAATTTGGGCTTTGGGCTGTTCTCCGTAACTGAGTACAGCTTGTCCTCGTCCCACTTCTTTTGCCACTTTTGTTCAATTTCAGGAGGATTAAATTTATCTGCCATTCACCCTTCCTATCAAAATAAAAGCCCTCCAGCTAAGAATCAAAGCCCGAAGAGCCTTCCCACTGGCTCTATATTTTAATCGTCTCCACTACACAATGCAAGCAATTATTAGTATAATATCAACTTGGTATCTTGTTTAGCTGTTTTGACCTCACCCCTTTATCCCCTCTCCTTAGAAGGAGAGGGGAAAGAAGAGAGAGTGGCTTCGCCCTCTCAACACGCCGTTTGGGAAGCTTGAAAGGGCTAACGCCCTTTCGAAACCATAATTCCCCCTTCCTTTGGCAAAGGAAAGGGGGTCAGGGGGATGGATTTATAGCAAAATAGGAGGTAGCTATGTCACCAATGAGCGCCACATACTTGGGTATCCCGGGATATGTCGTTTTCTGGGGGGTAACTATCCTGGCAGACGGCATATTCTTCCGCCGGATACTCCAGCTGATAAGCTACATGCTGCTGGGACGGAAGGAAGAGAGTTTCGGCCAGTTGGTGTCCAGGGCCGTCTCTACAGTGGGCATCATACTGGGACAGTGGTGCCAGCTCAAAAACCTGACCGCCCAGAATAGGGCCGGGCTTGGTCATGCTTTTATGGCCTGGGGTTTTTTCACTTTCAGTTTCTTTTATTTCCTGTTTATCATTATCGGAGCCGGTTTCGGCCTTTCCGAGAGAATGGAAAATACCCGCTTCTTTTTCTCCTATGCCTGGGTGATGGACATCCTGGCTGTTTTTGTTATTACCGGCGCAGTCTGGGGCATCATTCGCAGGTTTGTGGTGAGGCCGCCGAGGCTGAAGGGAGAGCAAACCTTTGAGGCCGGAGTCATTCTGTTGTCCGTCCTGGTTCACCCGATGACCCACCTCTTTAAAGAAGCAACCAGCATCGCTCTCGGTCACCCGCCAGTCGGGCTGGGCGTCCACCTGCCGCCGGTTAGCTTTGCCTTGAGCACCCTCTTCACCGGCAACACCGCCAGCATAGAGACAGCCAATATCGCCTTCTTCTGGGCGCACTGGCTGACCGTTTTATTTGTGCTCGTCTTTATCGCTTACTCCAGATACCTTCACGTAGTCGCCTCAGTGTTCAATGTTTTTTTCAGATCGCCCCTGCCGGTAGGCGTGCTCCGCACTATTAACCTGGAGACGGCGGAGAGTTTCGGAGCCAGCAAGATAACCGATTTTACCTGGAAACAGATGCTCGACCTCTATGCCTGCGTGGTCTGCGGACAATGCCAGGAGCGATGCCCGGCCTACGCCAGCGGCAAAACGCTTAACCCCAAGAAGTTAGTTCAAGACCTGAAGAACCACCTTCTGAAGGTTGGTCCCGACTTGGTTAAGGCACAGAAAGCCCAAGGTAAGGCAGAAGGCGCTACAGCAACTCCAGCCGTCTCAACCCCTCCTGACAAAGCCCTTGCCGGCACTGTGATAACTGAAGACGACATCTGGGCATGCACGACCTGCCGCTCCTGTGACGTGGTGTGCCCGGTGGCTGTCGACCATATCGATAAAATAGTCGATATGCGCCGCAACCTGGTGATGGAAAGAAGCCAGATGCCGGAACCGGTGCAGCAGGCTCTACAGTGCCTGTCAACACGGGAGCACCCCTGGAAAGGCACCGCCGCCACCCGGACAGACTGGACTAAAGGTCTGGAGATAAAGATGCTCGCCGAGCACAGCGATATCGATATCCTTTACTGGGTGGGCTGCACTTCGGCTCTTCAAGAAAGAAATATGAAGGTAGCCATAGCCACGGCTAAGATTCTCAAGGAGGCCGGAGTAAACTTTGGCATTCTGGGCACCCAGGAAGCCTGTTGCGGCGACCCTGCCCGCAGGATGGGTGATGAATACCAGTTCCAGACCTTTTGCCAGAAGAATATCGAGACCTTAAAGTCATATAATATCAAAAAGATTGTGACCACCTGTCCCCATTGCTTTAATACTCTCAAGCATGAGTATCCCCAGTTCGGAGGCAATTATGAGGTTGTCCATCACACCCAGTTTATTCTCGATTTGATTAGCAGCGGCAAGATAAAAGTCGGCAGCATCGATGGCAACAAGGTAGTTGCCTATCACGACTCCTGCTATCTGGGTCGGTATAATGATATTTATCAGCAGCCCAGGAAAATCCTGAAGGCAATCGGAGGCCTCAAGAGAGTGGAAATGGCTCAGAATAAATCAACCGGCTTTTGTTGCGGCGGGGGCGGGGGCCACATGTGGATGGAGGAGGAGCCGGATAAACGGGTCAATATCAAGAGGACTGAGCAGTTAATCGAAACCAAAGCCGGGCTGGTGGCGACTGCCTGTCCTTACTGCCTGGAGATGTTTGAGGACGGGCTGAAAACAAAAGGCGTAACTGAGACTATTCAAGCGAAAGACCTGAGTGAGCTGGTACTAGAGGCGATGGGGACAAAATAGCCATAAAATCATTGTCACCCTCACCCTGCCCTCTCCCCTCAAGGGAGAGGAAAAGTGTAGAGCGTTTACAAAGCTGATTACTGGGGTTAAAATGGGTGTGTTCCTGGGGCGGTTGGCTCAGCGGTTAGAGCACTGCGTTCACATCGCAGGGGTCACTGGT
>ERZ1292640.4044-Hain-H43-02um-R1-4044-length-11274-cov-7_pt1 | contig 11274 bp, 7 predicted proteins | sample MGYA00564404_ERZ1292640 | MGnify/ENA primary metagenome ERZ1292640 (study PRJEB36523, sample SAMEA6512636) | groundwater metagenome | collected 2019-01-08 | study: AquaDiva: Metagenomics assemblies of 32 groundwater samples | reverse complement strand
AATATTCAACAGCCTTTTCTAATACTCCGCTTTTGCCGTAATGATACGCAAGTTCCTCGTAATATTCTTCTATGCGAGATGAATACAAAGCTTCATAGCCTTCTGCCACTTTGCGATGAAAATCTCTCTTGTGGCGAGAAAGGATGTTGTTATAGGCGGTCTCCTGCGTTAAGACGTGCCTAAAGCTGTATTCCGATTCAGGAATGGCACGTTCCTCGTATACCAAATTTCTCTCCTCTAACTGCCAAAGATAATCGTCTAAATTTCCCTCCTGTTGCGTGATATATCGTAACAGATTATAGCGAAACAGCTTGCCTATCACCGATGCGCTCTGAAGCACGGACTTGACTTCATCCCCAAGCCTGTCTATGCGTGCCATGATGACGCTCTGGATAGTATCCGGGACATTTATATCGTTGATGTCTTCCTTCGCTATCCATTTTTCCCCGTCCTGATAGACTACACCTCTTTCCATCAATGATCTTATGACTTCCTCAACAAAAAATGGATTACCGCCTGCTTTATCTGTGATGGTCTGCTTAACGGATTCAGGGAGTTTATCTATGGCAAGCAGTGACTCTATCAGCCTTCTGCTCTCATAAGGATTCAATGCTCTGAGCATTATCTCTCTATACCTGTCAAGGCATTTCCCTGATGCCCGTGTGCCGATGTGCCAGCTTTTATGCTCTTTCTCTGGACGATAGACGCATATAAGCATCAACGGCGATAGTGTAAGCACGTCCATCAGCAGATTGATCATATCCAGTGACAGATCATCTGCCCAGTGAAGGTCTTCAAAGATGAGTATTAATGGTTTCTGCTGAGACAAAGTGAAGAATAGATCCCTTAAAGTCATAAATGTCTGATGTTTTATCTGTTCGGGTGGAAGATGCTTCATTTTCTCGTATAGCTCATCCTCAAACCGCACTGACAGCAGATTGCCAATGTAAGGGATTATATCTTTCCATCTCTGCGGGAATACGGCTTGCATTTTATCTATTATCTTTTCTCTGATTTCGACTGGACTATCCTCGTCTGAAAACCCCATATAGCTTCTCAAAATGTCCACGAAGACCCAGTAGCCGATGGATTCACCGATGGAGACACAACGCCCTTCTAGTATGAGAGGAATTAAATCCCCCCAGCCCCCTTTTCCAAAGGGGGAGTCATTATTCCCCCTTATTAAAGGGGGATTAAGGGGGTTGTTTATTGGGGTGTGTTTAAGATATTCTCTCAATTCAGCGACAAGCCTTGACTTGCCGACGCCAGCTTCGCCTATAATTGATACTATCTGACCCCTGCCAGCAAGTAACTCATCTACGCTATCCTTTAAATCGTTGAATTCATTATCTCTGCCGATCATCTCTGACCTTAGACCATCTATGCCACGGATCTTTTCAGGCTTTGGCAGGGGTTTTATTACTTCATAAGCAGTGACAGGCGTTTCTATGTTTTTTAGTCTCATGGGAGGGAGTTCTCGAAATTCAAATGATCTGCGTGCTAAGCGATATGTTGATTCACCGACAAGGATAAGACCAACCTCTCCGCCCGGCAGTTCAGATGCGGCGCCTTGCAGTCTGGAGGCAAGGTTCACGGCTGAACCCATAGCTGTGGTCTCCCGATGGCCATCAGGACCAATCGATCCGACATAGACCATACCTGTGTTTATACCTATGGATATTTTAAGGTTCAGCTTTGCAACAGCTTCTCTCATCTCTAACGCAGCGAGTATCACTCTCTCCGGATCGTTTTCATGTGCTATGGGAGTGCCGAAGAATGCCAGAACGCAGTCCCCGGGATAGCGATTTACGCTTCCCTCATATTTCCAGATCACGTCTACCATGACCGAAACACATTCATTGATCAGGTCAGCGAAGTCCTCCGGCGGCATTTTCTCAGCGAGAATAACGGAACCTTTAATATCACCGAACAGGATGGAAAGCGCCCTGTTTTCACCTTCTATGGCTGAAGTTGTGGGCTGGAGTTTTTCTGCCATTGACTTTGGTATGTTGCGAAGGATTTTGTCGTATGCGTCCCCGAATGTGGGAATTGTGGCTTTTGTGGAATCTGATGTCGCTTCATCAGTCTTAGCTCCGCACTCTTGGCAGAATTTAGCTGCTGAAGGCAATTTGGCGCCGCACTTGGGACAAAGATTCTCCAGCTTTGCACCGCATTCCATACAGAACTTGGCATCAGTTGAATTTTCATGCTGACATTTTGGGCATTTCATAATGAAACCTCATAAGCAGTTTTCAGTTTAGGGGTATAAAGATATAATCCCATAATCCCATAATCCCATAATCCTATATGCCTATAATCCTATATGCCTATAATCCTAATTCCCTTAGAGTATTTTGGGCTAATATAACCTCTGCGACTTCCATAGTCTTGATAGCATCAGAGAAATTGGAACCGGGCTGTTTTTTGGATTTTACACAATCAATAAATTCACGGTTTTTCGTCTGAAATCCGCCGTAGACAAAATTCTGATCGCTTCCGGCGACTTCCTTTGTGTCATATTCAATGCCTTTTGTGTCGCCATCAATGTATAGATAACCTTTGCCTTCATGTTCCGCTTCTGCACAGATACCTGCGGAGTGCATTTCAACGTCAAATATGCGTCGCCCGCTTGACCAGCTATTCATGAGAACACCAAGCGCCCCATTATCAAAGTGCAAAAACGCCGTGATGAAATTTATATCCGGGACCAAAACTCGTTTTGTCACGCTTTCAATCTTAACGACCTCGCCCCCGCATATCCATCGCAAAGTATCTATGGCGTGAACGCTGTCGTCCATCATGTGATCCCTTGCGCCGAAATTTGCTCCTATTGCACACTTATAGAATCTACAAACAGCATGGATTATTGGACTTCTTTTTAAACATTCATCATGGAGTTTTACAACCATGGGGCATGTTCGCCGCTGAAAGCTAACCTGAGTAATACAGCCCTTTTTCTCTGCCAGAGTTGCCATTGATTTAGCCTGATGTATAGAAAGTCCCATAGGCTTTTCAATGTAAAGGTTCAGCCCATGATCAAGGCACCATATCCATATATCATACATTAAGTGTGGTTGACCGATTACATACACAGCATCAGGGGAAACATCCTCAACCATTTTATGATAATTTGTATAACGCTTTTCAATTTTATATTTATCAGCAGTTGTGTTCATGCGATTTTCGTCTAAGTCGCAGATTGCAACGATGTCCACATCATCAAACGATGCAAGCGATGGATAATGAACAGAATTTGCCATCCCACCAGCACCGATCATCGCAACTTTCACTTTTTCCATATTGCCCCCCAATATTATAAGTAGTTTTTTCAGTTTTTAGCTTTCATAGTAAGTTTAGTCTACCATAATTGCAAATTGATTGTCAATAAACTTTATAAACCAAGCATAAATTTAGATGTTGCAATATAATACAGAAATATGTTATATTAAAAAGAAAATACGGGATGCAAAATGAAATCATGTCTCAATTATCATCTCTACAACCAAATGTATTCTCAAATCTTCAACAAATTTAGTTAATTGGTCAAGATTTTCGTTCGCCTAAATCTTTTATTCATAAGGCTTTTCTTAACAGAAAGCAGAAAACTAAAGGCTAAAAACCGCTTTAATTTGGAATCAATGAAAAAATTTGGCATGAGTTCTGCATAATAGAAAAAAATGGCTACTTAATTTATGTAAAGGCGAATGTTTACAAATATTAAAAATGGGACAAGGTTCTTTTATGATAATACATTATATAATTTTATTGATTCTACCGTTTTTAATGTCTCTATTGATAACTCCATTAATTCGGCAAACAGCTATTAAAAGCAACGCTCTAGACCTACCTTGCGAACGTAAGATACACAGATGTGCTTTACCACGTCTTGGGGGAATTGCTATTGCCATAGCGTTTTTCTTCTCTCTTAGTATTGGTTATATTTTACTAATACCAGAAAAAAATGGAAACATTGAGGCTTTGGCAGGACTTAGTATCGGCGCTGCTATAATCACTTTTTTAGGTATATGGGATGATATTCGTGGATTAAACGCCCCAAAAAAATCCATGGGTCAGCTTGCTGCCGCTTTGGCAATACTTCCATTTGGATTTATCGTAAATCAGATTAACATTCCATTCTTGGGCGTTGTATACATAGGAAATCTGTTGGGAGCGTTATTGACTGTCTTTTGGGTTATGGGCATTATTAATGCGATTAACTTTATAGATGGAATAGATGGTTTGGCAGGAATCGCTACGTTAATCATCTTGGGCGCTTTATTTATAACATCCTATATAAGCAATCAGATACAAATGGTTTTGGCGTGCATAGTTTTGGCGGGGGCAGTCATTGGATTTCTGAGATATAATCTTTATTCTGCGACGATATTTATGGGTGATTGCGGCTCAATGTTATTGGGTTTCGTTACCTCTGTGGTTACTATAAAAGTGTTATTTCAAAGTCCGACAATTGTTGCTAGTTCAGCAGCGCCTATACTGATTTTTGGATTGCCGATTGTTGATGCGACTTGGGGGATTTTGCGAAGATTTCGCAAGGGAAGATCGCCATTTTCTGCGGATTTGGGTCATTTACATCATAGGCTTCTTAATCTTGGGTTTAGCCAAAGTAAGGCACTATTAATACTTGGGTTAGCTGGTTTTTTAATGACATCATCAGGCTTGGCAATCGTTTTGCTAAAAAACGAAATTCTATCAGTAATTTTGTGTATTTCAATTTTGATAATAACATTGGTAATGGTAATGCTTCTTAGCCGAAAATCACCAACATGCGATCAACGTCAGAATAATGGGGAAATTGAATCTAAAAGTGATGAAGTTACTATTTAAATAATCGTTGAAAAATAGGTTTTATCGTAGGGGCGAAGCATTTTCACAATAGCATAAATTGGCTATAAATCTCAATTTGGCTGAAAATGCTTCGCCCTTACACCTTATTGTCTGGATTCAGATAACCGTTTTTAATTTTTATAGACAAAATTGGACTTGGTTGTCTGTGAATATAGGCTTTCAACTCTTTAATACTGCTGACATTGGGTTTGCCAAGTTCATCCCAAATACGTGTCCAATATCTTTCTCTTTGAATAAAATATCCCCCCACTGCAAGTAAAGAGGTTAGTATAAATAAAGCTAATACATATATAATTCCATATAATTGCACTTCTGCCAACCTCCCGGTTAATGATTGCGAATTTAATAATTTATTTAATACTTGAAAGTTGGGTTTCGTTCCTCAACTACTTTTCCTCTATTTAAATGGGAAAGTTATTAATCATGAATCTTTAATATATCGTCATAATGCTAAGGAAACTTTAGCGTTTTTTGTAAAAAAATTCAGGGACGGGCAAAAATCGTGGAGTAAGACATGCTGTTAGCTTGTTTTGGTAAGCAGTTTTTAACTGCCATCTATTAATCACTATCCTATGCAAAATATCATAAGTAAAGAAGAAAATCCGATAACAGAAGAAAAGACGCTTCTTTATTACTTGGGCATCGGAAAAAAATACGATAATATTCCCAATATTGGGCAACTTACTGCCTCTGACTGTGAGAAATTGATTCAAAAAGCTAAACAGAAAAAAGTTGCGGCAATACTATTTTATAATCTTAGCCAAAGTGGTGAGATTAGTTTAATACCTAAAGAAGCAGAATTTGAGCTAAGAAAAAACTATCTCGCTGTTTTATCTAAAAATATGAATATTTATAAGGAGCTAGCAAAATTGCTCAGAAGGCTAAATGATGAGGAGATACCCGTCATTGTTCTAAAAGGGGCGGCGCTAGCGGAATTGGTCTATGAAAATATTGCCCTAAGACCTATGCAAGACATTGATTTGATAGCAAAAAGCAGTGATATTAAAAGAATTGACCAGATATTTTTGGAGCTAAATTGGGAAAATCAGGAATATTTAAGCCGATCAGGATTTCATGAAGAATTTTCAAAACATGCAAGTTACACTAATGGTAAAGTTTTTATTGAAATACATCCTAGAATACAAGAATTTCCAAAGCTTGATCCCTGGCTAAATGCTGTCAGCGCCAAGATATGTTCTAATGACACCTTTATTCTGGGTAAAGAGGATTTCTTATTGCATCTATGCCTCCATCTGGAAGAGCATTATCGCACCGGTCTTGAGGTGAATTTGACATGGTATATTGATATTGCTAAATTTCTGGAACACTGCCAAGAAGACATTAATTGGGATTATCTCATTAAAAAATCAAAAGAACTAAAAGCTGATGGGATAATTCGTAGCATCTTGCATGAAATCAACCAGAATTTTAATGGTTCTATTTCTGATCGTATGCTTAATCAATTTGGCGTCAATCAAAGCAATCTTAGTATAGAGAATGTTTTTAGTCCTATTAGCAAACCAATCAAATATTTCAATGCCCTTATGTCTGAAATATCGGGTCCTAAAAACGCAACAATTGAAAATAGGGCTTTTATAGTTTTTAGAAATATCTTTCCATGCAAGGCATACATGGTAAAAAAATATCATATAAAAAATCAAAAATTCTTTTACCTCTATTATTTTGTCCGTGTATTTAAAGGCATAAAGAAGTTCTTTGACGGAATATATCACCTTCCTAGCTATCTTAATCGCAAAAAATGAATTAATAGTGAAATAAGTATAACTATTTGGTATAATAATATTGTAAATAGTTTTCTATAAGCATAAACCTGCATTTAACCGCTAATTGACAGGAGAACATCATGAAATACGGAATACGCAATGGAATGTTGGGCGAACCTTTGGAAAAAGAATTTGAGGTCGCAAAAAAACTTGGCTTTGACGGCATTGAGTTTTGTATCGGTGGAAATTATAAGAGTGAGCTTCTTTGGACTGAAGGTGGAGTAGATAAGCTTAAAGGTCTAGCAGATAAAAACGGAATGGAAGTCTGTTCACTTTCTCCCGGAGTTTTTGCAGGCTTGCATCCAGCCTTACCTGATGATAATAAACGGGCAGAAGGCATTGAGATGATGAAACACACCATCAAAGTTTGCACTCCTCTTGAGACGAAGTGGATCCTCGTTCCAATGTTCCCCGGCGATGTTGACAAATGGACTGATGATACATGGAATAGGCTTGCCGATGGATTTAAGGCTCTTGCTGAAGTCGCAGAAAAACACAAGGTGACTTTAGGACTTGAATCAACCTTTAGCGCCGACCATCTGCTAAAGATATTTGATCTCGTGGGATCAAAATACGTCCGTGCTTACTATGACGTTGGAAACATGACGCACTGGGGAAAGAATATCGTGGATGAGATATTGAAACTCGGCGATAAGATATGTATGCTCCATATTAAAGATACCGATGGAAAAATGCTTGGCGAAGGTAAAGTTGATTTCAAAGGCGCTAACGAAGCCATAAAGAAAATCGGATTTGATGATTATATGGTTTTGGAAACGCCCGGCGGAACCGACCCCAAAGCGTCAGCCGCACAAAATTTGGCTTTTACGAAGAAACTTGGAAAATAATCATTCTATAAATCAAATAACCATTCTGGATTCCAGCTTTCGCTGGAATGACAAGCTTAGTATGTTGTCATTCCAGCGTTTGTGCTTTGGCTATAGCGTCGCACCGCTGGAATCCATTTCATTAATAAAGAAATGCAGATTGGGCAAGTTTCAGATAATTCGGGATGCTTTTCACACACCTCTTAATCTCCTCTCATGAACATTAAATAATTAATCGGGTAATAGAATGATGATCAATCATTATAGCAAATCAAATCCCCCCTTCCCCCCTTTAGCTAAAGGGGGATCAAGGGGGTTTTGGTCGTTCCTATATTATGGGATTCTTCGCAATTCACTGAAACGCTATTACCCGATTAATTTCTTAACCTTCATAAGAGGGAAGTTTGACCAGTTTCCCCCTTTGGAAAAGGTAACACACCTCAATATTCCCCCTTTGGAAAAGGTAGCACACTTCAATACTCCCCCTTTGGAAAAGGTAACACACCCCGATATTCCCCCTTTGGAAAAGGGGGATAAAGGGGGATTTTTAAGCGTTTTTCCACATCAAAGCCTCAAAATATTCCTTACTGCGCCTAAAATGATATTGTTATGTCTTATTTCATTTGTCTTGCCCATAATCCTTATTCTATTTTTAAGCGCCTGCAACGAACAAAAAACGCCAACCAAACCCATTGCCACAATAAATGTCCAACCGATAGATAGCGTTTATATTCAATACAGTGAAAATGAGAATATCTTCCATATCGGCAATGGGCTTATTGAGCGAACTATCTTAATTGACAAAAAATCAAACCATACTTTCACGACTTCATTTACTAATAGGCTTACCGAGCATAATTATATAAGTTCTCTGAGCGAAGAATTCTCTCTTAGAATTAACCAAACGCCGGTTTCTGGAATAACAGAGAACCTTCAGTATATAGAATATAAAATATATAGTAATGGATCCACAAAAGGCTTAGAGTTGGATTTTCGCGCAAAATCGGAAATCTTTGGAGTATTGAATATCAGGCTTTTATATGAAATTAGCTCGAATAATCCAGCCATAAGGAAATGGATTGAGGTTGAAAATATAACAGCCTCATCTGTAACAGTTGACAGCGTGTTAGTTGAAAGTCTAAATCTTCTGCCCGGTATTGTAGACGATATTTCAGTCCACGATCTTGCGGAATATCTCCCCAACAAAAATTTACCCGGTCTTTCTCCTGTTATCATAAATTCCAACTTAATGGAAGGTCTAATAATTGGCAATGAAATCCCCGGAGTTATGAAATATTATGATTTTTATTCAAAGCCCAATCAATTAGCGGTTGGAATGAGGAAATTTGGCGATTCTTATGCCCCGATGATTCAGCTTGAACCGGGGGAAGTCTGGACATGCCCCCCGGTTTTCATCTACTTTTTTGCTGGTGATCTGCATAGTTCAATCGGAAGTTTTCTTGATTTTATTTCAGAAAATATAATCATAAATAAATGGCAAAACTATAGAGTCTGGTTTGAGGATATACCAGATGAGACAATGGAAGATTCTCTTAAAAATAAGATAAATCAAGCCAAAGATGCAAAGGCAGATATATTTTGCCTAAAAGGAAATTGGACTGATAAACGAGGCGACTGGACATTTGATAAAAAGGCTTATGTCAAAAATATCAATGAATATGTCCATAAATTAGGTATGAAATTTGGGTTATGTATTGACTTTGCGCTTGCAGAACCTGAAAGCTTTGTTCTAACTCAATATCCGAATTTGATATTAAAACCTAAGGGTAAATCCGATTATACCGTTCCTGATAGCAATGCAAAACTAATGTGCTTGGGCAGTGACTATGCTTTATTCATGGCTTATGAGATTGATGCTTTGGTAAAAGAGCTTAACCTGGATTATGTCCAGCTAACAGGAATGATGATCCCTCCGTCTGATGTCGGAGGATGTTTTGCTGATAATCATATTCATCGCACTAGCGGGGAATCGCTTTGGAGTATATATGACGGACTATATGCTCTAATATCGTATCTTCACGGTCAGCATAATGATTTAATCGTAGATATATCGCCTGAGTATTATTATCCGCCGGGTGGGTTGGATTATGCTATAATTAAATATGCTGACGTAAACATTGGATTACAAATTAAAGATTGAAAGGGGAGAAACATGAATTTGAATGGTAAAGTAGCATTGATAACGGGTGGTGGAACGGGTATAGGTCGTGCAATTGGCTTGGCTTTTGCCCGTGAAGGTGCGTCAGTTGCGGTCAGTTACTCTCGCTCAGAAACCGAAGCAATATCAACCGCAAAAGAAATTTCTGATTTGGGAGTTTCTGCGTTGACTGTCCAAGCTGATGTTTCCAGCGATAAGCAAGTTCGTGATATGGTCAAAAAAGTGGCAGACGAATTTGGCAGATTAGATATTCTCATAAACAGCGCCGGCACAACGACATTCGTTGAGGCATCTGATTTAGAGGGCTTGACAGAGGAAATATGGGACAAAACTATTGCGGTTAATCTAAAAGGAACGTTTTTTTGTTGCCGTGCAGTCGCACCAATAATGAAAAGTCGTGATGGTGGAAGTATTATTAATATTTCCTCAATAGCGGGAACTACTGGTGTAGGCAGTTCTATTGCATATTCTGCATCAAAAGCAGGGGTAATCTGTCTAACAAAATCTTTAGCGAGAACACTTGCTCCAGAGATTCGTGTCAATACAATTGCGCCGGGATTCGTTGATAGTCGTTGGACAGAAGGTTGGGACGAATTCCGAAAAATGCACGAACAAGCGACACCAATGAAAAGAGTCGCCCAACCCGAAGATATAGCGGAATCTGCGATTTTCCTTGTTCATTCGGATTTCGTGACAGGGCAGGTTATAATTGTTGACGGCGGAAAGAGTATATAATTAAAGGCAACTAATGCACAAGAATATAATCAAAATGTTATAACTGAAAATTTGTATTAGTTAGGAAAAGCCATAAGAATAAAGGGTTTTGACAATTAGAAATTCTTATTTCTACGAGTTTTTCAGTTATGAGGGTAAGATGGGTTCATGGTTTTTGTTCTATTGTCCGAAAGACGCAATCTAATACTATTATCTATGTATTGTGAATATAAACTAATACAGTTAAAAACCATGAACCCAGCCTACGAAGGTTGAAATATATTTTATATTTTGATTGTGGTTGAACTGTCAATAAAATTTAAAATGAAAAATGGTAAAGTTTTGGCTAAGTTTTGGTAAAGTTTTTTTGCGCAAACCGTTGTGGATTCTAGTTTTTTTGGATTAACGGTTTTGACTAATTTTGGTAAAGTTTTGGTAAAGTTTTTAGCAATTTCTTTTTGGCTCAAACCGTCGTAAATCGTTATGAATTCTAATGCTATAAGGTTTAGAAGTTCTAATGTTAATTTCATAATTTTTTGTGTTTTATACCATTTTCGATAAAAGATACGAGTTTTTCACTTGCGGCATAGAAAATGCTGTATAGGAATGGCTATATGGAGAAATTGTCAGCTTTCGCATGCTTAAGCTACCGCTTCAGCACTCCAAATATATCCAGTGGACGACAGATTTATGCTTGGCCGTGGTGACATAAAATGTCATTCTGAGCGTAACATTGTTAAAATAGTCCTCATAATATATATCGAGATATGTTCGGCAAAATGTGAATATTATTTTTTGTTTAAATTTACAAAGAACCTACCCCTAAAAACTTTGGTAAAGGGGGAAATAAAACTCCCCTCTTGAGCTTATCTTTACCCACATTTCTGGGAATGGGGATTATTAC
>ERZ1292640.4043-Hain-H43-02um-R1-4043-length-11276-cov-11_pt1 | contig 11276 bp, 7 predicted proteins | sample MGYA00564404_ERZ1292640 | MGnify/ENA primary metagenome ERZ1292640 (study PRJEB36523, sample SAMEA6512636) | groundwater metagenome | collected 2019-01-08 | study: AquaDiva: Metagenomics assemblies of 32 groundwater samples | reverse complement strand
TCGGCAGTAAAATCGCCGAGGTGATGTGTGGCGGCGATGTCGAGGCCGGCAGCCGCGTCGACGAGCAGTGGCTGCTCGATCTTGAGCGCAGACACTTCATGGAGTTGCTCGCGACGGAGAAGACACAAGCGCGCATCGAGCACATGCTGAAGACCGGAAAACCGCTGAGAAACTAGAAGCCACCCAAAAAACTAAACTGCAATTAGCCGCCGATAAACGCAGATAAACGCCGATGAAATTCCTAAACCACCGAGTGGCCGCTGTTAAGACTTCTGATCTTATCTGCGTTCATCGGCGTTCATCGGCGGTTTGGGATTCGATTTTGAATGTCCTTTGCGTCCTTGGCGTCCTTTGTGGTGAGGCTTTTGACTTTGCTGGAAATCGGTCATGACCAGACAAGTTCACGACGCGTACATCGTCGCCGCCACCCGCACGCCGGTCGGCAAGGCGCCGCGCGGCATGTTCCGCAACGTGCGTCCCGACGATATGCTCGCGCACGTGCTGAAAGCGGTGCTCGCGCAGTGCCCGGGACTCGATCCGCGCACGATTGAAGACGTGATCGTCGGCTGCGCGATGCCGGAAGCCGAGCAGGGCATGAACGTCGCGCGCATCGGGCTTTTGCTCGCCGGTTTTCCGAATACCGTGTCAGGCATGACCATCAACCGTTTTTGCTCCTCGGGCGTGCAGGCGGTGGCACTCGCCGCCGACCGCATCCGGCTTGGCGAGGCCGACGTCATGATCGCAGCCGGCACCGAAAGCATGAGCATGGTGCCGATGGGCGGTCACAAGCCGTCGTACAGTCCGGCGATTTTCGAGAAGGACGAGAACATCGCGATCGGCTACGGCATGGGCATCACCGCCGAGAAGGTCGCGCAACAATGGAGCATCGGCCGCGAACAGCAGGACCTGTTCGCCGCGGAAAGCCATCGCCGCGCGCTGCACGCGATTGACAGCGGCGAGTTCAGGGACGAGATCACGCCCTACCACAGCGTCGAGCGCATCCCCGATCTTGAATCGCGCGCGGTCACTGTGAAACAGCGTACCGCGACGACCGACGAAGGCCCGCGGCGCGACACCACGCCCGAGGGCCTCGCGAAACTGCGGCCCGTATTTGCGGCCAAAGGCAGCATCACCGCCGGCAACAGTTCGCAGATGTCCGACGGCGCCGCGGCGGTGGTGCTGATGTCCGAGGCGGCGATGCAGCGCTGCAACCTGTCGCCGCTCGGGCGTTTCCTCGGCTATGCGGTCGCCGGCGTGCCGCCCGAAATCATGGGCATCGGCCCGGTCAGGGCGATCCCGAAGGTGCTGCAACAGGCCGGACTCAAGCTCGAAGCGATCGACTGGATCGAGTTGAACGAAGCGTTCGCCGCGCAATCGCTGGCGGTGATCAAGGACCTCGGGCTCGATCCGGCCAAGGTCAATCCGCTCGGCGGCGCCATCGCGCTTGGCCACCCGCTCGGCGCGACCGGCGCCGTGCGCGCGGCGACGCTGCTGCACGGCATGCGCCGGCACAAGAAAAAATACGGCATGATCACCATGTGCATCGGCACCGGCATGGGCGCTGCGGGACTGTTCGAGGCGCTCTGACACCCTTTCGAAACGCAGGCCAAAACAATGTCAAGAATCTTGCTTACCGCATTGATGATCGCCGGTGCCGCATTATTGCCCGCGGCGTACGCGCTCGAAATCGAAGGCGTCAACATCGAGGAAAAAGTCACGCTGTCGCGCGGCGGCCCGGAAGTGGTGCTGAACGGCGCCGGCGTGCGCCACAAGCTCGTGTTTGCCAAAATGTATGTCGGAAGCCTCTATCTGGCGCGCAAGATGGACTCCCGCGAGGCGGTCCTGGCCGATCCGGGCCCGAAGCGCGTCTCGATGCACATTCTCTCGGATGAAGTCACTGCATCCGCGTTGATCGCGTCCATGAACAACGCGTTGGCGGCGAACCTGCTGCCGCACGAGCTCGCGCTGCTGGAAAAAAGGATCCGCGATCTCAATCGCATGATGAGCTCGATCAAGGTGATCAAGAAAGGCAGCGTCGTGCACCTCGATTACCTGCCGGGCACCGGCACGCGCGTCACCGTCAACGGCGAGGAGAAGATCACGATTCCCGGCGCCGACTTCTTTCCCGCCATGCTGCAGATCTGGATCGGCCTGACGCCCGTCGACGGCCGCTTGCGCAATGCGATGCTCGGCGGCACGCCCCGTGCCTCCAAGCCGTTCTAGCGGGGCGTTGCCGCAACATTGCGGAAGGATGGGCCGATGCGGCTGAGATTTAATTCACAGAGGTAAACCCCCGGCTTTGCCGGGGGTCAGTTAACTAACAATGCGTCGTCCACTTATGCTAGAGTAAAAGAATATAAAAACCATGTTCTCTGATTGGCAGCCAACATGCGACGATCGGGGGCGGACGACGCCCTGAGAACAAGGGCGTGCTCCATCCTGATTTTGTTCCGCTGCGTTTCGTTGGCGACGCAGTACCTGCAGAGCGGATTTCGGCAAATTGCTAATCTTTGGGGGAGTTGTGCTGATGAAGGTCCATACGCGCTTTTTCCGAGTTAAATCCGTTGCCGCCGCGACCCTGCTGGCGCTATGCGTGCCGCCTGCGGCGCATGCCTTCGAGCTCAAGAACGAGGCCGGCGACGTGATCGGCAGTTTTGATACCACGGTCAGCCTTGCGGGTTCGTGGCGCGCCGAGGGACGGGATCCGGCGTTGGTGGGCATCACCAATGGCGGCACGTCACGGGATATCAACAACGACGACGGCAATCTCAATTACGGCAGTGGCAAGTTGTTCTCCAGCCCGATCAGGGTTACCCACGAACTGGGGCTGAAGCGGGGCAGCTATGGCCTGTTCGCCCGCGGCACGTATTTTCACGATTTCGCCTACGATAGCCAGAACGTGAGCGCGGCCAGCGGTTACGGGGATACGGGCAAAGACCGCATGGGCCAGAACGCGGAGTTGCTGGACGCCTTTGTGTACGGTTCGGTCCGCACGTTCGGGGATCGCAACCTCAGTGTCCGGTTGGGCAATCAGGTCGTGAACTGGGGGGAAAGCACTTTTATTCCCAACGGCATCAACGTGATCAACGGCGTGGATGTGGCCAAGCTGCGCAACCCGGGAGCGGATCTGAAGGAAGCGTTGCGGCCCACGCCCATGATCTGGGCCTCGCAAGGTCTTACCGACCGGATCAGCATAGAGGGTTTCTATTCCTTCAGGTGGCGGGAGACGCGCATCGACCCCCGCGGCACGTACTTCAGCACCACGGATGCGCTGTCGCCCGATGGGGACAGGATTTATATCGGTTCAGGCCGGCGCAATGACCAGCATGGGGCATTGCTGGCATTGGGGCTTACCGGAGCGCCAGTGTGGGCGCCGCGGGCGGCAGATCGTACGCCAGGCAACGGTAACGAGTTTGGCCTCACCATGCGGATGTTTGCCCCGGAACTTAACAATACCGAATTTAGTTTTTCATTTGTGAACTATCACAGCCGGACGCCGATTCTCGTCGGTACCCGGGGTGCGGCGACGACTGCCTCGGCGGCCCTGGTGGGCTGTGGCGCCAATCCGCTGGTGAACTTCAACACCCTGGTCTTCGCGCAAACCGGTGGGTTGGATGGTTCTCCGGCCGGACTGCCCGTATGCGGAACGACGGCTGCGCGGTATTTCGCAGAGTATCCGGAGAATATTCGCCTGTTCGGGTTGAGCTTTAATACCGCAGGGCCGGGAGGCATTGCCCTTCAAGGCGAGTATTCGTATCGGCCCAACCAACCGCTCGCGCTCTCGGGTATCGAGGTAATACTTGCTGCAGGCGGTCTCGCCAACAACGTCACCGGAGATCGTTTTGCTGCCGCGGCAGTGCCGTTGGGAACCGAGATTTCCGGCTATCGGCGCGTGCAGATGCACCAACTGCAATTCACTGGAACCAAGATTTTTGGCCCGGCTCTGCGTGCTGAGTCCCTGACTGTGGTCGGCGAGATCGGCGCCACGTATTTGAACCTTCCATCAGGGCGGCTGTTCGCTGGTCCCGGCGTCGTGCTTCCCGGGGTGGGATCATCGACTGCAACCACGGCAGGTTCGACCCAGCCGGGTATGGACGGCTACGTAACCCAGAATTCCTGGGGTTATCGACTGGTAGGAGCGCTGTCTTATCCGAACGCCATTGCCGGAGTAACGTTGATCCCAAGAGTTGCTTTTTCCCATGACGTGCAAGGTGTGGGCCCGACCTTCAACGAGGGCACCAAGGCGGCGACCTTCGGCTTTAGCGCAATCCTCAAACAGCGATGGCAGGCGGACATAGCCTACACTACGTACTGGGGCGGGCGTACGTATGCCGGGTTTGATCCAGCGGCAACCGGAACCCAGGACCGGAACTACGCCACCAGCGCCAATCCGCTCAAAGACCGGGATTTCGTGTCTGCCAGCGTGCGATATTCGTTCTGACCGGTGAATAGAACCTGAGGAGAATGCAAGAATGCGCAACTATCGATACGCCGTGATGAGCGCCCTGGTGCTCGCGTTCACCGCTTCCGCGTCGCTCGCCGCGGTTACAGCCGAAGAGGCGGCGCGGCTGGGCAAGACGCTCACGCCGCTGGGCGCCGAGCGCGCAGGCAATGCCGCCGGTACCATTCCCGCGTGGGATGGTGGCCTGACCAAGCCGGTTGCAGGTTACAAGGAAGGCGGGCATTACCCCGACCCGTTCGCGGGTGACAAACCCTTATTCACCATCGACGCCTCCAACATGGAGAAGTACAAGGGCAATCTTACGCCCGGGCAGATGGCGCTGCTGAAAACCTATCCGACATGGAAAATGAATGTCTATCCGACGCGCCGCAGCGCGTCGTTCCCGGAGGGACATTACAAGGAGACCGCCGCCAATGCCACCAAGGTCAAGCTGGTGGAAAGCGGCAACGGATTCACCGGCACCAAGGGCGGAATCCCGTTCCCGATCGCCAAGAGCGGGCTGGAGGTGATCTGGAATCATCTCGCGCGCTATCGCGGCGACACCTATGGCCTGAACTGGAGCCAGGCGTCGGTGCAGCGTGATGGCAGCTATACGCTGGTGCGCTTCGAATACGAGTACGATTTCATTTACGGCAACCTGGCCAAACCGGAAAACAGCCGGGAAGACAACAAACTGTTCAATTTCCTGCAGACGGTGACTGCTCCCGCGCGCCTCGCCGGCCAGATTTTGCTGGTGCATGAATACGCGGACCAGATCAGGCAGCCGCGCAGCGCCTGGACCTATAATCCGGGTCAGCGCAGGGTGCGTCTTGCGCCCAACGTGGCTTACGACAACCCAGGCACCGCTGCCGACGGCTTGCGCACCAATGATGACTTCCTGATGTTCAACGGCGCGACTGACCGCTATGAATGGAAGCTGGTCGGCAAGCGCGAAATGTACATTCCGTACAATTCGCACAAGCTGGTGGGCAATTCAGTGAAATATTCCGATGTGCTCAAGCCCGGTCACGTCAACCCCGATCACGCCCGCTATGAACTGCATCGCGTGTGGGTGGTGGAAGCGACCCTCAAGGAGGGCACCAGCCACGTCTATAAACGGCGTACCTTCTATGTCGATGAAGACTCGTGGATGGTGGTGGTCCAGGATAAGTATGATGCGCGCAACGAACTGTGGCGGGTTGCGGAGCAGCACAACATCAATTTCTACAATGTGCCCATGACCTATCCGGCCCTGGAAGTGCATCATGACATCCAGTCCGGCCGTTATATTGCCATGGGGCTGCGCAACGAAGAGCCCAAGGTATACGAGCCGATCAAGCGCAGTGACGCGGATTTTTTGCCTTCCGGCTTGCGTGGTGCCGGCACCCGTTAGTACAAGACGCGGGCAACTGTCGGGTTATCCGGGGTGGCTGACGCAGCATGCGCCACCTTCTTTGCAGGGGGCGCCCACCGCGCGAAACCCGATAGCGGTCCATGAGTAGGGTTGTCGGGGCACTCTTTTCAGCTGCCGTTTTTTTCGGTGCGGTATTTGCTTTTTCGCCGCGGACTATACCGGTCTTTCCTGAAACCGGCTTGCGTATCGACACGGTTCTGCTGCTGGATGCGGCGCGTGCCGGCAAACGGCTGATCGCGGCCGGGGAACGCGGCCGGATTTTTCTGTCCGATGACGAGGGCGCAACCTGGCGGCCCGCCGTTTCACCTTCGCAGGCCACGCTGACCACCTTGTATTTCCTCGATGCCCGGCAGGGCTGGGCTGCCGGACATGATGGCGTGGTACTGCACTCAACGGATGGCGGCGCCACCTGGACGCAGTTGCACCATGCGCCCGAGGACGAGCGGCCATTGTTCGCGATCCGTTTTGATGACCTCCAGCGGGGAACGGCAGCCGGGGCCTATGGCGCCTATCTGGAGTCCACGGATGGCGGGCGGTCCTGGGCCGAACGCAAAATCACCGGCTCGGATCGCCACTACAATGCCATGACGGTGACCGAAAGCGGCGTGCGGCTGATTGCGGGCGAATCCGGCACGCTGCTCGCTTCCGTGGATGGCGGCGCAAACTGGAAACCGCTGCAGTCCCCTTATCAGGGTTCCTTTTTCGGCCTGGTGTCACCAGGCAAGGCGAATCTGGTCGTTTTCGGCCTGCGCGGGAATATCTATCATTCGGACGATCTTGGCGGGCAGTGGAAATCCGTGCAGAGTCCGACCCAGGCTTCCCTGATGGGCGGGAGCGCATTGGACTCCGGGGCGGCCGTGCTGGTGGGCCAGAACGGAACGCTATTGCTCAGCCGGGACGGCGGCCAGGCATTTACGTTGCATCGGGATGCGGGGGGGGCTGCTTTTGCCGCGGTGCTGCCGGTGGCCAACGGTGATCTGCTGGCATTCGGCGAGCGTGGGGTCACGCGCGTCACCGGGTTAGCCAAACCATGAACCTCGAGCGGTTTATCGAACGGATCGCCGATCTGGTATTCAGCCGGCGGCGCAGCCTGCTGGTGGTGTTTATCTTGCTGACGGCGATGTTTGCTTACACGGCCACTTTGCTGCGTGTGGACGCGGGATTCAACAAGATGATCCCGCTGCAACATGAGTACATGAAAGTCTTTGCCGACTATCAAAAGACTTTTGGCGGTGCGAATCGCGTGCTGGTTGCGGTCATGCAAAAGGACGGGCGGCAAATATATAACCCGGAATTTTTCGCCACCCTGAAGCAGGTGACCGACGCGGTTTTCTTTCTTCCGGGAGTGGACCGTCCAACCGTTACCTCGCTATTCACGCCGAACGTCCGCTTTATAGAAGTGGTTGAAGAAGGATTTGCAGGCGGCAATGTCATACCCGCGGATTTCAAGGGCACGGCGGAGGACCTGGAGCAAGTGCGGCGCAATGTGCTCAAGTCCGGCAACGTGGGACGGCTGGTGGCCAATGACTTTACGGCCGCTCTGGTGCGCGCCGACTTGCTGGAAATCGACCCCGTCAGCGGTAAGCGGCTGGACTACCGTGAGGTGGCAAAGCGGCTGGAGCAGATCAGGGCGAAATACCAGGACGACAGGCACAGCGTACATATCATAGGTTTTGCCAAGGCGGTGGGGGATATCGCAGACGGGGCCGTGGGCGTGATTGCTTTTTTCGGCGTGGCTTTCGTCATCACTGCACTGCTCCTGTTCTTTTATTCCGGTTCGTTGCGCCTGACCGTGCTGGCCCTGAGCTGCGCGCTCACGCCGGTGATATGGTTGCTGGGGATACTGCCTTTGATCGGATTCGGGATCGATCCGCTTTCCATCCTGGTGCCGTTCCTGATTTTTTCCATCGGCGTTTCACACGCGGTGCAAATGACCAACGTCTGGAAACATGAGGTTGTTCAGGGGCACGCCGCGCCGCTCGCCGCACGTAATGCATTTCTGCGGCTGGCGATTCCCGGTACGGTTGCGCTGATTACCAATGCGCTCGGTTTCATGGTCATCCTGCACATCAAGATCGACATCGTGCGCGAATTGGGGGTCACGGCCAGTTTGGGCGTGGCGCTGATGATCCTCACCAACAAACTGCTTTTGCCCATATTGTTGTCTTATGCCAGGCTGGAACCGGGTGCATACGGCAGGGTAGGTGCCATGAAATCCCGTTTCGATGGCCTGTGGCGCAGCCTGGCGCGCCTCACGCGGCCGGGGACGGCCATGGTCATGGTTGCGGTGGCGTTGGGTTTGCTGATCGGCGGCGCATGGATGGCGCGGGATATCAAGACCGGGGATCTGGGCAAAGGCATCCCGGAGTTGCATGATGACTCCCGCTACAACAAGGACAATGCGGTTATCGTCAGCAAGTTTTCAATCGGCGTCGATGTTATTTCCGTGATCGTGCAGACGCATGGCGTGCAGGGGGCCTGTACGAATTTCGAAATCATGGATACCATAGACCGCTTCGAACTGTACCTGCGCAATGTGTACGGGGTGCAGTCGGTCGTGGCGCTTCCCGGTTTGGCCAAGGTCATCAACGCCGGATGGAATGAGGGAAATCTGAAGTGGCGTGCGCTTTCACGCAACCGGGATGTTCTGGCCCAGTCCGTCACCCCGGTAGACACGGCTACGGGTCTGCTCAACAGCGACTGCAGTGCCATGCAGGTGCTTATTTTTACGCGCGATCACCAGGGAACGACCGTCGCCCATATCGTCCGGGAAATCAAGAAATTCATGCAGGAGCACAATTCGGACAAGCTCGAATTCCGGCTGGCCAGCGGCAATGTGGGGGTGATGGCGGCCACCAACGAGGCGGTGGATGCCGCCGAAGTGACCATGCTGATGTCTATTTTCGGCACCATCATTTTGCTGTGTTGGGCGACATTCCGGCAATGGCAGGCGGTCGTCTGCATTATCGTGCCGCTGGCGCTGGTTTCGATACTCTGCAATGCGCTGATGGCGGGCCTGGGCATCGGCCTCAAGGTTTCCACCCTGCCGGTGATCGCGTTGGGCGTGGGCGTGGGCGTGGATTACGGGATTTATCTCTACGAGCGCTTCAAGCACCAACTCGTTGCAACGGGCGCGAGCATCGAAGAGGCATTTTTCGAGGCGCTGCGCCAGCGCGGCACCGCCGCGGTATTCACCGCCATCACCATGAGCGTGGGCGTGGGATCGTGGGCATTTTCGGCACTGAAATTCCAGGCGGATATGGGCATCCTGCTCGCCTTCATGTTCCTGGTGAACATGCTGGGGGCTATTTTGCTGCTGCCGGCACTGGCGGCATTGCTGCTGAACCCGGCGCGGCGCGCGCCCTGAGCGCACTCGCGGTGTTGACGTGCGCCGCTCACATATTCGGGTAGTTCGGCCCGCCGCCGCCTTCGGGCGTGACCCACACGATATTCTGCGTCGGGTCCTTGATGTCGCAGGTCTTGCAATGCACGCAGTTCTGCGCGTTGATCTGCAGCCGCGGGTTCGCGCCGTCGGCATCGCGCACGATCTCGTAGACCCCGGCCGGGCAGTAGCGCTGCTCCGGCGCATCGTAGAGTTCGAGATTGATTTTCACCGGCACCGTCGCATCTTTCAGCGTCAGATGGACGGGCTGGTTTTCTTCGTGATTGGTTCCTGAAAGATAAACCGAGGAATTCCGGTCGAAGCTGATCACGCCGTCGGGCTTGGGATACTCGAGCGGCGTGGCTTCGGTCTTTTTTTTCAGTGTCTCGTGATCGGCGTGCCGGTGGCGCAGCGTCCACGGCGCCCGCCCGCCGAGCACGATCTGGTCGATGCCGAACATCAGCGAGCCGGTGTATAGCCCTTTCGCCATCCACGGCTTGAAATTGCGCGCGCGGTGGAGCTCATCGTAGAGCCAGCTTGAGCGGAACGACTCGGGATAGGCCGCGAGCTCGTCGCTTGTGCGCCCCGCCTGCACCGCTTCGAACGCCGCTTCAGCCGCAAGCATGCCCGACTTGATCGCGCAGTGGCTGCCTTTGATGCGGGAAGCGTTCAACAAACCGGCATCGTCGCCGATCAGGCAGCCGCCGGGGAAGATCAGTTTCGGCAGCGATTGCAGCCCGCCAGCGGCAATCGCCCGCGCGCCGTAGGCGATGCGCTTGCCGCGTTCGAGGAAGGGCCTGATCGCGGGATGCGTCTTGTAGCGCTGGAATTCCTCGTACGGGCTCAGATACGGATTGGTGTAGGCAAGCCCGACGACGTAGCCGATCGCCACCAGGTTGTTTTCCATGTGATACAGGAACGAGCCGCCGTAGGTACTGCTGTCGAGCGGCCAGCCGGCGGTATGGATCACGAGGCCCGTCTGATGTTTTTCAGGCTTGATCTCCCACAACTCCTTGAGGCCGATGCCGTAGACCTGCGGGCCTACGCCGTCGCGCAGCCTGAAGCGCTCCTGCAGTTGCTTGCCGAGGTGGCCGCGGCAGCCCTCGGCAAAAAAAGTGTATTTCGCGTGCAGTTCCATTCCCGGCTGATAGGCTTGCGTCGGCTTGCCGTCTTTCCCGATTCCCAAATCGCCGGTCGCGACCCCGCGCACGCTGCCGTCGTCGCGGTAGAGGACCTCGACCGCGGCGAATCCCGGAAAGATTTCAACGCCGAGGCTTTCGGCCTGCTGGCCGAGCCAGCGGCACACGTTGCCGAGACTGATCACGTAATTGCCGTGATTCTGAAAACACCGCGGCAGCAGAAAATTCGGAACCCTGAACGCCGAGCGCTCGCTCAACACCATGAAGCGGTCTTCGCTCACCGGCGCGTTGAGCGGCGCGTTGAGTTCGCGCCAGTTCGCGAACAACTCGGTGAGCGCGCGCGGGTCCATCACCGCGCCGGACAGGATATGCGCGCCGACTTCCGAGCCTTTTTCGATTACGCACACGCTGATCTCGCTCGCGCGCTCGGCGGCGAGCTGTTTCAGGCGGATCGCGGCGGCAAGACCGGCGGGGCCGGCGCCGACGATCACGACGTCGTATTCCATCGCTTCGCGTTGGGTCACGATCTGGATCCTTTCGAGCGGTTAATTTAACATGAAATGAAATCATTTCGCTGGCCCGGACAATCTGCAGCCGGGTGAATGTTGATTCAAACTGGCGTATATTGCACCCACCATAGCTATCATGTTCACCGCGCCGGCTGCGCGCGGCCGGCACCACCGCGAAGCAACTCAATGGCACACTCGACAGGTCGTCAATCCACTGCAGGCGCGCTGGCAGCGGAGCGGTCCGCGGCGGACCCCCGCGGCGTGGGCGGATGGCGCTCCCGCATCGGTGTTGTCGTACCGAGCGTAAACACCGTGGTCGAGCCCTGGTTCAGTGCCACGAGCCCTGCGGGGGTGAGCGTGCACGCCTCGCGAATGTTTCTGGACAACGCGC
>ERZ1292640.2537-Hain-H43-02um-R1-2537-length-14572-cov-5_pt2 | contig 11278 bp, 4 predicted proteins | sample MGYA00564404_ERZ1292640 | MGnify/ENA primary metagenome ERZ1292640 (study PRJEB36523, sample SAMEA6512636) | groundwater metagenome | collected 2019-01-08 | study: AquaDiva: Metagenomics assemblies of 32 groundwater samples | reverse complement strand
GTCGATAAAAAAATCACGACTCATAGTTTTTGAGGGAACGGATGGGGTGGGAAAAACCACGGCCGTGAGATTCGTGCGGAATATTTTGGAAAGCGATTACGGAATCAGAGCGGCATATCTGAAGGGTATGGGATCAAATAACTTTTTTGGCCGGCTGGCCAAAAGGTTTCCCTCCACCGCACTCTTTCTGCTGGAGGCCACCTGGAATACGCTGAAGATCAATTTTTTAAGAGAGGAGGTGATTTTAATGGATCGCTCATATCTTTCCGTCATTTCGCATTGGCCGGAGGTTGGCTCAAAATTAAATCGGGCGATTATCGCGCTCGCCAAGCCGCTGCTGGCGAGACTGTGCCGGCCGAGTTTGGCGGTTTATCTTTTTTCCGACCTTGATATTCAACTCAAGCGGATCGCCGGTGTCGAGTATAATCGGTTCCATTCGGCAATACTGGCGAATCCACGGGTCATCGCCGAAAGAAATTGGCGGATGCAAAAATTATTAAATGAGTTTGAGTATCCGGTCGTAAAGATTGATACCACCGATATTCCACCCGGAATTATCGCGCAGACTATAATTAACTTTTTAAAATTATGACTTCTATATATAAAGACATAACTTCAATCGGAATGGGGCTGACCAATAAGTGTAATCTTAATTGCGCTCATTGCTATTCCAGAGCCTTGCCGATTCAATCGCTGACATTAGACGGAGTAAAAAAGATTTTGGCGGATTTCCCGAATCTCAAAAAAGTTAATTTTGGAACCGGAGAAAGTATTTTAAATCCCGAACTTGTTCCGATCATGGCATATTACCGGGAGCGGGGAATAGAGATGGCGCTTACTTCCAATGGGACAACTATTGAGGCGCTTAGCGACAAACACCTTAAGTGGTTTAAGGATGTGGACATCTCTCTTGATTTTCCGAGTCGTAAATTACACGATCATTGGCGTCATCCAGGCGCATATAACAAAGCCATGGCCGGACTTTTGAGATGTACCCGGCTCGGGATTAACACTTCCATCGCCCTGTGTCTTACGAACATCAATTATCAGTATCTGCCGCAATTTAAAAAAGTTCTTAATCGGTTTAACGTTAGTCTCCGAATAAATTTATATAAACCGACGCCTACTGATAAGTTTTCTTTGAACTATGATCAATTTTGGCACGCGATGAGGATTGTTGCCGAAAATTTTGCGCTCATCGCCAATTCCGAGCCGATTTTGTCAATTATTGACGAGAGTAAAATCGGCAAAGGTTCGCCATGCGGCGGCGAGTCGGTCCGTATCCATCCGGATGGGACGATTACGCCGTGCGTCTTTTTGGCCGGGAAAAGAATCGGCATTGAAGAATTTAAAAAAATGAAAAATGATATTCCGGAATTCTGCCGGCCATGCCGATTTGTTAATGAGTGCCGCGGCGGTTGTTCATCAAGGCGGATTTTAAAAGACAGATATGGTTTGCCGGACGAGTATTGCCCGTTTTATGCCGGGCGGGACGTTCCAAACATTAAATTTACCTATGCCGGGGAACGGACAGGGTATATCCATGCCGGCTATCTCTGCACGATGATTATCAGATAACTGGCTGTGTCGGAAAGCGGTACGATTAAAATTTGGAGCGATAAGGAGAGAAAGAAACTGAATGACCGGGGAAAATTATTTTAAATCACAAATTCAAAATTACAAATCTCAAATAAATCCAAAATTACAATTTTTAAATAAAAAATTTTTGAATTTTGGTTATTGTAATTTATTTGGAGCTTGGTGCTTTGAATTTGTGATTTTGTGGCTTTGATTTTATCCTTGTGGATAAAAGGTTATGAGTTATTTATACACGGCTATATTTCGGCCGTTTTTTGTTTGTCTTCAGCCAAAATCACCCGGGTCTTGACAAATCAGCATAAATTCTCTTGACAAGCTGCGGCCGAGCTGATATAATCCACTTCGTATACTAAAAGGGTGCTTTCCCGCGCTTCTAGTGGCCTCACGACCACCAAAGGGGGCCGGGGAAGAGAGATAGGCAACATTACGGAACTCATAACTTTTTTATCACGTGAGTCCGATTAAATATAACAATTAGCCCTGCAATTTTTTCAAGCTCCGCAATCACGGAGAAATTTTTGTTGTCAAATTTTTTTTATTCAATTTTTTTCAAAAAATAATCCGCTCTCTTCTTATGCTTAACTTTAAGCGTCAACCGTTGAAAGAAAAAGAAAGGAAATATTTTACGCGCACCCTCGATACGATTCCTCTCCAGGAACTTATTGCCGTGCAAAAATACTCGTATAATTGGTTTTTAACCAAGGGGCTCAAAGAGCTTTTCCGGGAGATTTCGCCGATTCGCGATTTTATCGGCCGCGACCTGGAACTCAATTTCGGCGAATACTATTTTGACGAGCCGAAGTTTAATGAGAAGCAGGCAAAACAAAAAAATATTAATTTTGAGGCGCCGCTCCGCGTCAAAACGACTCTCAAGAATAACCGCTCCGGAGAAGTGAAGGACCAGGAAATTTATCTTGGCGACTTCCCGATGATGACGGACCGCGGCACTTTTGTCATTAACGGCATTGAGCGCGTGGTGGTTTCACAGCTCGTCCGTTCGGCCGGCGTTTTTTTTACTTCCGAGCCGTTCCGCGGCCGCCGTCTTTACGGCGCGAAAATTATCCCAAACCGCGGCGCCTGGCTTGAAATGGAAACCGACGCCAACGGCGTTATCTGGGTAAAAATTGACCGTAAACGCAAAGTGGCGGTAACCTCCCTTCTCCGCGCTTTCGGCATCGGCGCCGATGAGAGCATCCTTCCGCTTTTTGGCGGCATTGATACGCATCGTAACATTAAATATATAGAAAGCACGCTTGCAAAAGATGCCGCGAAAAACGAGGATGAGGGGCTGATTGAGGTCTACAAGAGAATTCGGCCGGGCGATTTGGCGACCGCCGACAACGCCAAATCCTTAATTCACTCAATGTTTTTTAATTTTGACCGTTATGATTTGGGAGCCGTCGGCCGTTATAAATTCAATCAACGGTTCGCCGTCAAAGATGACGATGTTTATGACGAAAAGAAAAGGATTCTCCGCAAGGAAGATTTGACGGCGATTATCAGCGAAATCATCCGGCTGAACAATACGCAGGATGAGCCGGATGATGTTGACCATCTCGGAAACCGCCGCGTCCGCGCCGTCGGCGAGCTGGTGCAAAATCGCTTTCGCGTCGGGCTGGCGCGCATGGAGCGCATCGTCAAAGACCGAATGAGCACCATGGATGTGACCGCGTTAAATCCTGGCAAGCTCGTCAACGCCCGTCCGGTTATTTCCGCGGTCCGCGAGTTTTTTATGTCGTCGCAGTTATCGCAATTTATGGACCAGCAAAATCCCTTGGCCGAACTTGAGCACAAGAGACGGCTCTCGGCGATGGGTCCCGGCGGCTTATCCCGTGAAAGGGCCGGCTTTGATGTCCGCGATGTGCATCGCACGCACTACGGCCGGATTTGTCCGATTGCGACTCCGGAGGGCCCGAATATCGGACTGGTCGGCCACTTGGCAAGCTATGCCCGCATCAACGAATTCGGGTTTATTGAGACCCCGTATGTGAAAATTAAAAGAGAAGCGAAAAACGACGGCAAATCCGGCGTCGGCGAGATTTTACGCGCCGCCGCGCTTGACCCGAAATCCGGAAAATCTTTGGCGAAAGCCGGTGAAAAAATCACCAAAGAGCTGGCGGAAAAACTTTCTAAAGTTCATGGCCTGGAAAAATTATCCGTGAAGCCGCGCGTTACCGGAGAGATAGAATATCTGAACGCTTTTCAGGAAGAAAAAGTAATTACCACGCCGGCAACGACTCCGATTGACGATGACGGATACTTTTCGGCTGACCGCGTTCCGGTCAGAAAATTCGGCGAACCGGAAGTTGAAGATATTGAAAATATTGATTATATTGATGTTTCGTCAAAACAAATCGTCAGTATTACCACGGCGCTCATTCCGTTTTTGGAACACGATGACGGCAATCGCGCCCTGATGGGCACGAACATGCAGCGCCAGGCGGTGCCGTGCGTGAAGCCGGACGCGCCCGTGGTCGGCACCGGCGTTGAAGCCAAGGCGGCGCGGGATTCGGGCCAGCTGGTTTTGGCCGATTCCGACGGCGTGGTCAACGCGGTTGACGGCGGCGTGATTCAGGTTCTGGAATCAGGCGGCAAACTTAAAAATTATGAACTTAACAAGTTCGTCAAATCCAACGCCACCACCTGTTTGAACCAGCGGCCGATTGTTTCCAGAGGCGTAAAAATAAAAGCCGGCGATGTTTTGGCCGATGGCCCGTCAACCCAGGGCGGCGAACTCGCGCTGGGGCAAAATATTTTAGTCGCCTTCATCCCGTGGGAAGGATATAATTACGAAGACGCGATTATTATTTCCGAGAGCGTGGTTCAAACCGACCGCTATACTTCCATTCATATTGAAAATTACACGATTGATGTTCGCGACACCAAGCTGGGGCCCGAAGTCGTGACCTCCGATATTCCGAATGTGAGCGAGGGGGCGCTCAAAAATTTGGATGAAAACGGCATTGTCCGCATCGGCGCCGAACTTGCTTCCGGCGATATTTTGGTCGGAAAAATTACCCCCAAGGGCGAGACCGAACTTTCGGCGGAAGAAAAATTGCTCCGCGCGATTTTCGGAGAAAAGGCGCGCGATGTCCGCGACACCTCTTTATATCTGGAACACGGAGAGCATGGCAAGGTCGTTGACATTAAAATTTTTTCGCACGCCAACGGCGACAAGCTCCAGCCGGGAATTATCCAGTCAATCCAGGTGGCGGTTGCCGATCTGCGCAAAATCCAGGTTGGCGACAAGATGGCCGGCCGTCATGGAAACAAGGGCGTTATTTCAAAGATTGTTCCGGTTGCCGATATGCCGTTTTTGGAAGACGGCACGCCGATTGACATAATTTTGAGCCCGCTCGGCGTGGTCACCCGCATGAACATCGGGCAGATTTTGGAAACCCATTTGGGCCTCGCGGCCAACGCGCTCGGATACAAAGCGGCCACGCCGGTTTTAAACGGCATTACCGAGGAACAGATCAAGGGCGAACTCAAACAAGCCGGTTATCCGGAGAGCGGCCAGGTGACGCTTTATGACGGCCGCACCGGCGATTCCTTTGAACATCGGGCAACCGTTGGTTATAAATATATGCTGAAGTTAAACCACATGGTTGAAGACAAGATCCATCAGCGGTCAATCGGCCCGTACTCATTGATTACCCAGCAGCCATTGGGCGGCAAGGCGCAATCCGGCGGCCAACGGTTCGGCGAAATGGAAGTGTGGGCGCTTGAAGCCTACGGCGCCGCGCACACGCTTCAGGAAATTTTAACGATTAAATCCGACGATGTCACCGGCCGTTCCAAGGCGTATGAATCAATCATCAAGGGCGAGCCGATCAGGAAGGTCAATGTGCCGGAGTCGTTCAATGTTTTGGTCAGGGAACTCAAGGGTCTGTGTCTGGATGTGGAACTCTTGAAAGACGGCAAGCCGGTCAGGCAGGAATCGGCGGACAGCGGCCAGCCGGGCGATAGAGAACGGAAGAGATAATAAAAAATTTACCTCATAGTCAGATCGTCCGCGAATTATGAATCAAGAATTATGAATTAAGACGGATCCGCGAGCGATAAAAAATTCTTAATTCTTACTTCATAATTCTTAATTCTAAAATTATGTTTGAACCTCAAGCCAAAACATTGGATTTTGACGCCATCCGGCTGCGGTTGGCATCTCCGGAAATAATCAAGGGCTGGTCTCACGGGGAGATAACCAAACCGGAGACCATTAATTATCGCACGCAAAAACCGGAGAAGGGCGGGCTGTTTGCCGAAGAAATTTTCGGCCCGTCAAAGGATTGGGAGTGCTATTGCGGAAAGTACCGCAAAATCCGCTATAAGGGAATTGTCTGCGACAAGTGCGGAGTTGAGGTTACCACCGCGCTCGTCCGTCGCGAGCGGATGGGGCACATTGAACTGGTCACCCCGGTTTCGCATATTTGGTTTTTGCGCGGCGTGCCGTCAAAAATCGGATTGGTGCTGGACATCTCGGTGCAAAATCTTGAGAAGATTCTTTATTTTTCCAATTTTATCGTTATCCGCGTGAATGAAGAGGCCAAGGCGGCGACGATGGAGCAGGTGCGGTCCGAGCACAAGTCAAAGAAAAAGATGATCGAAAATGAGTTCACCCGCGAGGCGGAACGGATTACCAAAGCCGCCCGGGGCGAACAAAAAACCGGAAAAGAAATAGACGCGTTGATGAAAGTGCGCGACAGAAAAATCAAAGAGCTTGACGAAGATTTTCATTTTACGCAGAACGAAATTAAAGAAATTGCGCCGCTCAAAATCATCTCCGAAAATACTTACGGCGATTGGTCTTTGAAATACGGCCATATTTTTGACGCCGGCATCGGCGCCGCGGCCATCAAGAAATTGCTTGGCGAATGCAAGATGGAAGCGGAAATCAAATCTTTGGAAGCCGAGCTGGTCGGAACCCATGGGGCAAAACGGGAAAAACTTGTCCGCCGGATGAAACTCTTAAAGAGTTTGATTGTAACCGGCATCAAGCCGGAGTGGATGGTGCTGAATATGATTCCGGTCATTCCGCCGGATTTGCGCCCGATGGTGGCGCTTGACGGCGGCCGTTTCGCCACCTCGGATCTGAACGACCTCTACCGCCGCGTCATTAACCGCAACAACCGTTTGAAGCGGCTGATTGAACTTAACGCGCCGGAAGTCATCTCCAGAAATGAGCGCCGCATGTTGCAGGAAGCGGTTGACGCCCTGATTGACAACAGCGCCCGCCAGACAAAAACCGTGGTGGCCGCGACCGGGAAAAAGCGTCAGCTTAAATCTTTAGCCGATGTCTTAAAGGGCAAGCAGGGCCGTTTCCGCCAAAATCTTTTGGGTAAGCGCATTGATTATTCCGGCCGCTCGGTGATCGTCGTCGGCCCGTCTTTGAAATTACACCAGTGCGGTTTGCCGAAGCGCATGGCGCTGGAACTTTTCCGTCCATTCATCATCTGTCAGCTGATCAAACGCGAGCTGGTTCATAATATCAGAAGCGCGAACCGTTTCATAGAATCAAATCGTCCGGAGGTCTGGGATATCCTGGAAGAAGTCACCCGCGACGCCTATGTGCTTTTGAACCGCGCGCCGACCCTGCACCGTTTGGGCATTCAGGCCTTTCAGCCGGTTTTAATTGAAGGCAAGGCGATTGCCGTGCACCCGCTGGTTTGTACCGCCTTCAACGCCGACTTTGACGGCGACCAAATGGCGGTTCATGTGCCGCTGACCGAAGCCGCGAAGGACGAAGCGAAAAACCTGATGCTTTCCACGAAGAATTTGCTGAAACCCGCCACCGGCATGCCGATTTCAAATCCCGGCAAGGATATCGTTTGGGGCACATATTATATGTCAACATTGATTCCGCGCGAGGACGGCCGGGCGCGGGCGTTTTCTTCTCCGGCCGACGCGGTGCTCGCCTATCAGAGCGGAAAAATAAAGCTCCAAGAGCCGATTAAAGTCAGGATGCCGCTTAACAAAGGAAAAGAAACTGAGATGGTCGTTACCTCGGTCGGCCGCGTTTTGATTAACCGTATTTTGCCGGAAAAGATGCCTTTTATCAACGATGTTTTTACCAACAAAAAGTGCGACGATCTCACCAAGCTTTGTTTGGAGCGCTATGGCGGCGAACGGACCGCCGAGTTTTTGGATGACATCAAAGAAATCGGTTTCACTTATATTACCAAGAGCGGCTACTCGTGGGGCATGGACGATCTGCCGAAGCTGGCGATGAAAAAAGACCTGCTCGTCGCTGGCGACAAAGCGATCACTGAAATCGAGGAACAGTTTAACGATGGCTTGCTGACAAAGCATGAACGCCACAATAAAATTATTCAGGTTTGGATGAATATCCGCGACCAAGTTGCCAAGGCCTCCAAAGATGTTTTGGATCGCCGCGGTTCGGTCTACTCCATGATTGATTCAAAAGCCCGCGGTTCAATGGCCCAGCTTTCGCAGATGGTCGGGATGAAGGGTTTGGTTTCCAGTCCATCGGGCGAAATTATTGAATTGCCGATCAAGCGCAGTTTTAAGGAAGGGCTGGAGGTGTTGGAATATTTTATCGCGACGCACGGTTCGCGCAAGGGTTCATCCGACACGGCGCTCAAAACCGCCTCTGCCGGATACCTCACCCGCCGCTTGGTTGATGTCGCGCAGGATATTGTCGTCCGCATTGAAGATTGCGGCGACAAAGAAGGGGCCGTCATTAAAAAGAGCGATGTTTTGGAAGGAAGCGAAACCTTGTCTTCCCGCATCTTTGGCCGCTATACGATTGGCGAGATCAAAGTTCCGGGTTCAAAAAAAATCATCGTGAAAGCCGGTGAAGTTATTACCGAAGAAAAGGCGCGGGAAATCGCGAAGCACGATGTTGAATCGGCTCATGTCCGGAGCGTTATTTCCTGCCGGGTGCAAAAAGGCCTTTGCCAAAAATGCTACGGCTACGATTTCGCGTATAACCGGCCGGTGGAAAAGGGCGTGGCCGTCGGTACTATCGCCGCCCAGTCATCGGCGAACCGGGCACCCAGCTGACGATGAGAACATTTCACACCGGCGGCGTCGCCGGCAGCGACATTACCCAGGGTTTGCCGCGCGTTGAAGAACTTTTTGAGGCCCGTCCGCCCAAGCGCCGCGCCTATGTAGCCGAAGTCGGCGGCCAGGTGGAAATTATTGACGCGGACCGCCGCACCGTCCAGGGTGAAGACGGCGAAGAGATTATTGAGGCCGCGCCGGGCGGAAAAGTCGTGCGGATCAAATACGATGCCGTTGAATCCGATGAATATAAGTTCGGCGAAGGCGACAAGCTTAAAGTGAAAGCCGGCGAAGCCGTGGAAGAAAATCAAGTCCTCTTCGTCAAGGCCGCCGGATTTGAAGTCCGCGCTCAACGCGGCGGCGGAGTTGTCGCGCTTGAAGGAAGGGTTCTTAAAGTGAACCGCGATGCCGAGCGGGTGGACGAGTATATCATTCCTCCTGGATTCGCGATTTGGGTAAAGGAAGGGGAGCTGGTAACTCCCGGTGATCAGCTGACCGAGGGCGATTTGGATACCCACGAGCTTTACCGGCTCAAGGGCCGGCAGGCGGTTGAAAAATATCTTCTCTTGGAAGTTAAAAAGATTTACGCGTCGCAAGGCACGCCGCCGAATGACAAGCATATTGAAATTATTATCCGCCAAATGTTCTCGCGTCTTTATATTAACGAGTCCGGCGACACTGATCTTTTGCCCGGCGAGATTATTGAATGCGCCGAATTTGGCGAAGAAAATCAGAACATCAAAAAGAACGGCAAGCCGGCCGAAGGCCAGGAACTTTTCCTGGGCATTACCAAGGTTTCGCTTTCAACGCAAAGCTTCCTTTCGGCCGCCTCATTTCAGGAAACGGCCCGCGTGCTGATTAACGCCGCGGTGACCGGCAAGGTTGACCGTCTTGAGGGTCTCAAAGAAAATGTTATCATTGGTCGTTTGATTCCCGCCGGCACCGGTTTCGGAAAGAAAGGTGGATTAACGACATAGTGGCTTTCTTTGTTTCAAATAAAAAATTTAATTCTTCGTGAATCTTAAGTAACTTCTGGATAACGCTAATGGCGCTCGCGCGCCCACTAATAACACTAATGTTATTCGCGTTATTCGAGTGGGCGCGAGCCCTTTCGTGAAATCCCAAACATTATGATCACACTCATTCTCGCGCTCATCGCGGCCATTTCCGCCATCGCTTACGGCGCGGTGTTAATCTCAAAAATTCTGCGTCTGCCGGCCGGCGAGGGAAAAATGGTCGGCATCTCTCTCGCCATTCAAGAGGGGGCCAAGGCCTATCTGAACCGGCAATATAAAACCATCGCGCTGATCGGCGCGGTAATTTTCGTCATTCTTTGGGCCGGGCTCGGGTTTGCGATCGCCATGGGTTTTTTGGTTGGCGCGGTTTTGTCGGCCATCGCCGGCTATATCGGAATGAATATCTCGGTCCGCGCCAATGTCCGGACCGCGGAAGCGGCCAAAAAGGGGTTGAAGGAGGCGCTTGACGCGGCGTTTCGCGGCGGCGCCATCACCGGACTGCTGGTGGTCGGTTTGGGACTTTTTGCCGTGGCCGGTTTTTATCTTTTGTCGGGCGATTTGAAAGCCCTCATCGGTTTGGGTTTTGGCGGCAGTTTAATCTCCGTTTTCGCGCGTCTGGGCGGCGGGATTTTTACCAAAGCCGCCGATGTCGGCGCGGATCTGGTCGGCAAAGTTGAAAAAGGGATTCCGGAAGATGATCCGCGCAACCCCTCGGTGATCGCGGACCTGGTCGGCGATAATGTCGGCGATTGCGCCGGCATGGCGGCCGATCTTTTTGAAACTTACGCGGTGACGGCCGTTGCGACGATGCTTTTGGGGTCGCTCGTTTTCAAGGGTTTTGAAAACGCGATTCTGTATCCGCTCGCTTTGGGCTCGGTCGCGATTGCCGCTTCGATCGTCGGCACTTTTTTTGTCCGTCTCGGAAAAACAAATAATATAATGAACGCCCTTTACAAGGGGTTGGCGGTGGCCGGCGTTCTTTCGGCCGTTGCTTTTTATCCGCTCACCCGCTTGATGATGCCGGCCGCATCAACGAATCTTTATTTCGCCAGCTTACTCGGCCTGGCGGTGGCGGCCGCGATGGTGGTCATTACCGAATATTATACTTCAACAAAATACAAGCCGGTTCGGACGATTGCCAAAGCGGCGGAGTCCGGGCACGGAACCAATGTGATCGCCGGTCTGGCGATCTCAATGAAAGCCACGGCCTGGCCGACGGCGGTAATTATCGGCGCGGTCTTGGGAGCGTATGAGCTGGCCGGAATTTATGGTGTCGCCATTGCCGCGATGAGTATGCTTTCCCTCACCGGGATTATTGTCGCGATTGACGCTTACGGCCCGATTACCGATAACGCCGGCGGGATTGCCGAAATGGCCGGACTGCCGGATTCGGTCCGCGCCGTGACCGATCCCTTGGACGCGGTCGGAAACACGACCAAGGCGGTAACAAAAGGTTATGCCATTGCGTCCGCCGGACTCGCGGCGATTGTCCTTTTCGCGGCTTACACGCAGGAAATCGCGGACCGCGGCCAAGAAGTTGTTTTTGCCCTCGGTGATCCGAAAGTCCTGGCCGGCCTTTTTATCGGCGGCCTCCTGCCATATCTTTTTAACCACGCTGAGCGCGGCCTTGTTAGTATCCT
>ERZ1292640.4037-Hain-H43-02um-R1-4037-length-11284-cov-6_pt1 | contig 11284 bp, 10 predicted proteins | sample MGYA00564404_ERZ1292640 | MGnify/ENA primary metagenome ERZ1292640 (study PRJEB36523, sample SAMEA6512636) | groundwater metagenome | collected 2019-01-08 | study: AquaDiva: Metagenomics assemblies of 32 groundwater samples | reverse complement strand
CTACATAATAGCGGAAAAAATTCAAGTTGTCAACAAGTTGTCTCCACTTGCTATCCGGAATCCGAAGAAATCTTTTATTCCGGCGTGCCGGCAGAGCCGCAACTCGCGTGAGAGCCTTGCTGTGGATGAACAATGACGTCGTTAATGCTGTGTGCGGTTGTTGGAGCGGTGGTGGTGTGGGCGCTTAACATTCTCCAGTAACCCTTCAGTTCTGAGGAAGCTCCACCCCAAGGACGACGGACAAGTCAGCTCCCGAGGAAGTCTCCCTGCTCACAAATTAGAAGTACGTCAACTGACTCCCAAACCATCTGCTATACTATCTCCCGAAGCACGGTCTTGAACAACCCACTGTAGTCCTGTTCAAGCGATCTGTCAGAATCCCGCAACCATTTGAAGATATACCGTGACTCGAAGTTTGGATTTCGTAGGAGAATTGATCTTACATCTTCGATGTCGCGTGCGCGTCCTGCAATGATCTTATGAATGGTGACGTCTTCGAGAGAGGCGAACTTGACGAAGGTCGTTCTAATCCTCTTCTTCGTTTGCTCTTTGGATGGCTTGTCGTTCGTATTGGGAGTCTGAGAGGATGAAGTCTATCCGAATGCCGCTTTTCTGATCGCTGGCAGGTATCACCATCGTTTTCCGCGCGAACTCAATCGGATCCCTAATAAGAATTTTCAGTTTGAGCTGCGAAATAACATGAAGAACTTTCCCAATCTTGTCTATTCCGACTCCAAGCGTTATGTCGATGTCCTTGGTTAGTCGCGGTTCTCCATACACAAGGACGGCTTGTCCGACAATCACCATGTAGGGAAGTCGGGCAGCGCCCAGCCGCTGCGTTGTTTTCTCAAGTAGTCTTTGGAACACTGTTCACGACTCTTGCGATCTTGACATCAGTCTGCAATCCTTCGAGGGGATCATTGGCATGGAATTTCCCCAGTCTACATGCCTCACGGTAGAGCGCTTCCAGAATCTCAAAATTCCTCGAAACATCGAGGTGTCCAGATCGAAGTAGTTTTCTCTCTAATCGATCCACTTCGGAAGGATTTTTGATCATCACTGCTCTCCCATCCGCTTTCAGATTGAAGTAATGTGTATTCTGAGGTGACTGTCACCTTGGAGGTGACGGTCACTTGATTACCTTACAGCCCAGATCACATCAGCAACGCTCTCCCCCTTCCCCTCGAATTTGAATCGGTGAAGTTTGGATGGATCAAAGCTATCGAGGTACGGTCGTACCAGCGATTCAAGCCAGCCCAGTTCTGCTTTTAGTTTCCAATGTTGTCCATCGGACGCGTAGAGCACAAGGAAGATTCTATTCTCGTAATGTTTGCGTCGCTGCTGGCTCTGGTGCGTGTAGAACCACTCGATGAGCTCTCGCGGGTGCTTTTGGCCGTAGTCGAGATCGTGGTTGAAACCCCGAGGATACGTTGAGGTCTTGTGGTCAAAGCTGATGTCGCCAATCCTGAAATCTCTCAGCCGGTCCTTTCCGTCACGAGCGGCTTTGACGATCGGGTGAGAGCAGAAGATCTGTTCGACGGCCTTTGCTGACCAGAAATTGTACCAACGGTTCAGCGTGTACTGGATGATCTCATTGGAGTGAGGATCCTCCTTGAATCGCGTCTCAACTTCTTTCATCAACGCGTCGAAGCTGAAGATATGGTAAATGAAATCCGTCTGCTCGTCCCATTCGTCGTTTTGCTTCTGACCCCATTCGTAGGGATGCACGTAGCGTTTCTTGAGTTCAACTTCGCGGGCCTCGAGTGTCACTTTCATGGCTCGTCAACGGGAGAAGTTATGCGTTCTTCTGAAAGATGAAGATGTACTCGTGCTTGAAAACATAAAACCCTCCGGCGAGTGCACGATACCGCCAGAGTTCTTTCTGGCTGCGCTTGCCGAGCGTCTCTTCAAAATTCTTTACGACGATGCTCTTAAGTCTGTAGGCTCTCTTCAGGACTTCGTTCATCGCCAGAAAGCCCAAAGGAATCCATTCCCCCTTTTCATATTTATCGCCGATGACGACGGCGAGAAACCGGCCGTCATCCAGCACGGACGTCACACGATCGACAACTGCGCCAAATCGTTCTGCAAATTCTATTGGCGATTTCGCATTCGAAAGATCACGCCGGTTCCCGCTGAACCTGATAATGTTATGGTACGGCGGATGCAGAACCGCAAACTGGGCCGACTTCCCGCCGTGCTTCTTCAGGAGCTCCCGAACATTCACCTTCGTGCTGTCACCGACCTCGAGTGCAATAGTAACCCTTGCATTGCGCGACGGAGCCTTCTCCAAGAGCGCTTGGGCTTTCTTTGCGACTGAAGGCTGGAGCTCCACACCCAGGCAATTCCGCCCGAGGCGTTGACATTCCAGAAGAGTCGTTCCGCTGCCGGCAAACGGATCGAGCACCCAATCCCCCTTCTTGGTATAGCGCAACATGAGCTGGTGCGGAATTTGCGGGATAAAGTTCCCCCAGTACCACGCCGAGTGCGAGCCCGACGCATCTCGCTTTTGCAGCACCCAGAGGCTGTCCGTGAGGATGTTACCGTACTCTTTCCAACGATTCAAGTTGATGTCGTTGAATTCGCCGGTATTGACCTCAGCGAGTGCTTTCTTCAGCCGGCTGGTATAGTATCGCGCCCGTTCAACCGTTTTTGTTTCTTCGATCTGCTGAAGCTCGCCCAGCAGGAACTGGCGGGAAACGGAGGACACAGTGCTCGCCCGCCCGTTCGTGCGGAGTCGGATCACGTCGTGTGCTTGCGATCCGATTGTCGACCTGAGACGCGAAACCTGTTGTCGCAGCTTCCGAATGTCGCGAGTCTTTTCGAGTTTCGAGATTGAGACTAGCAGGTCGAGGCTGTTCGAGCGTTTCGAAATCCCCATGATGCTCCTATACTCTTGCGCTGGTTCGATTCACAGTTAAGATACTCATTTCCGAAAAGCATTGCAAAGTTGTCGTGAGCAGAAGAGAGCACGATCCCCCAGCTTGGCTGTGCCTGAACAACACACCGCTTCAGCAAAGTCACACACCGAAGCGAGTCCTCGGACTGTCGAAGGGTTCGGTTTGGAAATGCACAAGGTTTCCATTTCGAGACTTTCTCCTTGATTTTGGAACGAAAAGCTATACTTTTAGACCAACCTAACCCGAACCATATTTTCATTTCTAACAATCCCACCATGTTGAACTACATTTGGATCGCGCTCATCGTCGTTGGTCTGGTTGTGGCCGTTGGCAATGATGTGAAGGATGAGGTTCAAAACACCTACCGCAACGGTATTCCTTTTGAGGCGACGTTCAGTGTGCAGAAACCCCCAGCAGCACAACGCGCAACGTGGGAGGGGGAACTCGTGGCTTCGGCTGAAGCCTTCAATCAGTTCTATGGCATCACGACGGCTTCCGGTGAGATTCGTCAACCTGTCAGCATCAGCACAGCTCCTTCGGGTGAATCAACTCTTTTGATGGCGATGGGGTCTTCAAGTCCCGACCGCTGGAAGGAAATGGCAAAATCAGCTACGAGTAAAGACAAGCTGATGGGAACTGTCCATTCGATAAAATTCTCAGCCGACGGAGGAACAGCGGTCGTGCAAATGGTGCTTGAGCCTATTCGGTTTGTGAAGCTCAAAGCAGTGACTCAAGCTGCTCTGGACTACGCTTCAACTGCCGTCACGATTGCGCTTGGACTCATCGGTATCATGGCCCTGTGGCTAGGTGTGATGAAAGTCGCGGAAGAAGCGGGGCTGTTGCGGGTGGTCACTCGGATGCTTGCACCGATCACCAAACGCCTATTTCCGGACGTGCCGGCCGATCATCCTGCCATTGGCGCGATGATCATGAACATCGCTGCAAATATGCTCGGTCTCAGCAACGCCGCGACACCTCTAGGATTAAAAGCAATGGAGGAGCTCAACAAGCTTAACCCTAAGGTTGGCACAGCGACAAATGCAATGGTTACATTTCTGGCTATCAATACCGGAGGCTTGATCCTTATTCCGGCGACGGCCATCGCAGTCCGGGCAGCGGCGGGATCGGCAAATCCGGGTATCATCATCGGAACTTCGATCTTCGGAGCAGGATGTGCAACAGTAGCGGGTGTCCTCGCAGCGAGGCTGTTGCAGCGGTTGCCCCGGTATAAGAAGGATTTCGAGATCGAGACTGAGCCGCGAAAGGAGGCGGGGAATGGGTGATCTCTTCCGCGCGGTGATCAACGCGATCGCGGTCATCGCAATTCCGCTGATGATGTTTGCCTTCCTCGGCTGGGGGGCGCTCAAGAAGGTCAAGGTCTACGAAGTGTTTGTTGAGGGAGCGAAGGATGGCTTCAATACTGCCGTAAGGATTATCCCCTATCTTGTCGCGATGCTCTGTGCAATCGGTATCTTCCGTGCCGGCGGTGCGATGGAGGTTCTCACGACGATCCTTGCTCCGGTTACGAACGTCATCGGTATGCCCCCCGAAACTCTTCCGATGGCTTTGATGCGGCCGCTTTCTGGGAGCGGCTCGCTTGGAATTATGACCGAACTGATGAAAGTGCACGGGCCAGATTCCTTCATCGGAATTCTCGCATCAACGATGTATGGGAGTTCGGAAACAACCTTCTACGTGCTTGCGGTCTATTTTGGATCCGTGCAAGTGAAAAATACGCGTCACGCTGTTCCCGCTGGACTCATCGCTGATGTGTTCGGGATGCTGGGAGCAGTGTTCATCTGCCGAATTTTCTTTGGAATCTAACATGCTCAAACTTCGAGACTTGACGTCGCGTGTTGTTCTAACCGCTCTTGTTCTGATTTTCTGCGTTACGGAGCTGCGGTCCCAGACAACGATGCAACAGCCGTCACGCCTTGGGATGCTGAGGCAGCAGCAGACCATCACTGGAGGCGTCGGAGTCACCGTTATAGACGGGAAGCCATACTACCTCTTCCACCTGATGCCGGAGCTTGCGTTTGGGAAGCTCGGCGTGGGTCTGGACATCAATATCCGCGTTGGAGAGGATGGAAAAATCCGCAAAGAGGATTTCAACGAGACGTACGATTACTTGCGTCTCATTCGCTACGTGCGGTACGGAGTGAAGCACGATCCGTTTTACGTTCGCGCCGGTGCATTGGACTACACGCGGCTGGGGCACGGATACATTCTCTATATGTATCGCAACAGCGCCAGCTATGACCTTCGCAAGATCGGCCTTGAGCTCGATGCGGATTTCGAGAAGTATGGGTTCGAGTCAATGTATAGTGATATCGGAGGTGCAGGAGTGCTTGGGGTGCGAGGGTACGTCCGGCCGCTCCAATTCACGAGCGCTGCCGCGATTCCGGTCATCGGCGGACTGGAAACAGGGTTGACATTCGCCTCCGATCTACACGCTGACGCCAACAAAACGTGGGGTGATGCCGTCGGATCAATTCGAAAGGCCGATGGCCGCGGATCGCTTTCGATCGTTGGATTTGATGCAGGCGTCCCGCTGTTATCTCTCAGCTCGTTGCGGTCTACACTCTATGCGGATTATGCAAAGATCATCAATTATGGAGGCGGGGCCGCGGTTGGCATTGATGTGGATTTCAGCGGCCTGGGAGCTGTTGCAATCAGCGCAAAATACGAACGACGATTTGTCGGTGATCAGTTCCTTCCTTCCTATTTCGGCGCTCTGTACGAGCGTGAGCGGTATCAGATTGTTGATACATCCCGATTCCTGAGCAAAGCGCAATTGTTGAGAAACGCACAGTCGTTTGAGGGATATTATGGCGAGCTCATGATGAGCATTCTCGGGACATTCAACATCATCGGCGGATATCAATCGCCCGTTGGTCAGCGGAATGCAGGCACCATCCATCTCGAATTGGAGACAGGAAATGCGTTGCCAGGTATCCTCCTCATCGGCGGTTACGACAAGAAGAACGTCGGCTCAGTTTTCAAAGTTGACAACAACTCATTGTTCTACGCGCAAATCGGATACAAGCCGCTTCCTTACTTGATCGTCTCGATGTTGTACCAGTGGACGTTCGCCGAACAGAAAGACGAAGCGACTGGTCAGGTCATAGGATACAAAGCGCAGAAGCGTGTAGAACCAAAAGTGGGATTCATCATCAACTTCTGAGACGAAGACCTGTCAGGTTTCTAAGACCTGACAGGTCTCCTGGTCTCCTGTCGGCTTTTTTGTTGCATTTCTTGGTATGTCTGGCTATCTTTTTCCCCGCCGTCACAGGTGTGCAGCGTGAAAACCGGTTTCCGCCACATCGTTCACTGCAGTCCTCCCGCTTCTGTCACGCTTTAGAAACCTGACTATGTCCTTTTTCAATAAGCTTGTTGTTTCAGCGATGCCCCTAATCCCGAAAGCCGTGGTTGGGCAAGTGGCTCGACGGTATATCGCTGGGACGACCCTGGGGGATGCCGTTCGCGTTGTCAAAGAGATCAATTCTAGAGCTATGATGGCGACGGTGGATCTGCTAGGGGAAGACATCAACAATGCCGGCGAGACGCACCAAGTACGCGACACCATCATCCCGATTCTTCACGCGATCAAGGAGAACCAGCTCAACTCCAACATGTCCATCAAGCCCACGCAGCTGGGATTGCGAATCGACAAAGAGTTGTGCTACCGGAACATCCGTGCCATCGTTGACGAAGCCCGGAAGCTCGGCAACTTCATCCGGATTGATATGGAGGATGCGAACACGACGGAAGGCACCTTTGAGATCTACCGGCGACTTCGTCGCGAGGGTGTTGTGAACGCCGGCGTTGTCATACAGGCATATCTTCACCGCAGTGAAGCCGACGTACGTGCGCTTGTGAAAGAGGGCGCGAATTTCCGTCTCTGCAAAGGTATCTACAACGAATCCCCGGCGATCGCATTCAAGGGGCGGCAGGAGATTCGCAACAACTTCCTGAAACTGCTGCAGATCATACTGGAGGGAGGTTCGTATGTTGGCATTGCCACGCACGATGATTACTTGATTGATGGGGCCTTGAAGTTCATCCGGAGACTCGGCTTGGATCGGGCGAAGTACGAGTTTCAGATGCTCCTTGGCGTACGGGAGACGCGACGTAACGAGATTGTCAGGGACGGGCATCGCCTGCGCGTGTATGTTCCCTACGGGGAACAATGGTACGCCTATTCCACACGCCGTCTCAAAGAAAATCCCTACATGGCATGGTACATCACGAAAGCGCTGTTTGTCCGTTGAAACAGTTCCGTTCACACTAATCCAAGGAGAGTGCTATGGCAGAAATCAAAAGTACAGGTGAAGCGCTGAAGTACAAGCCGTATGTTCCTGCGGACGCGAGCATGACGGAGTTCACAGTCCGAGCTCTCATTCTCGGTCTCGTGCTGTCCGTGATCCTCGGCGCAGCCAATGCCTATCTCGGCTTGAAGGCAGGGATGACAATCGCGGCGACGTACCCCGCTGCCGTTCTGAGCATGGCATTTCTGCGGCTGTGGAAGGGGACGATCCTCGAAGAGAACATCGCGCGGACGGTTGGATCCATTGGAGAATCCGTCGCGGCGGGCGCCATCTTCACGATCCCTGCATTTATCATCTCAGGCGTGTGGGACAATCTCGAAACGCGCTATTGGGAGGCAACGGCGATCATGATGGTGGGAGGTGTCATCGGCGTTCTCTTCGTGACGCTGCTCCGACGCGTGATGGTTGAAGACGTAGAACTGCCGTATCCAGAATCGGTCGCCGCCGGGGAGATCCACAAAGCCGGCCGTTCGGGCGGAACGGGAGCGATGTACCTTCTTGCCGCAGGTATCGTGGGTGCGATCATCCAGGGATGTAAGCAGCTCTGGTTGTTTGCTTCGAGCTGGGAGAAATTCCTGCCGTTCACAAAAGCAGGTGTGGAACTTGGCAAAGGGGGAACAACCGTTCAAGCAAGCGGCGGCATTTTGATCTCGACGCCCGGAGTAAGCCCGGCGTATATGGGGGTTGGCTACATCATCGGGCCTCGCCTGGCGTCTCTGAACTTCGCCGGGGGTCTTCTTGCCTGGGGTCTTTTTGTCCCAATATTCCTTTACTTCCTGGGTCCAACGATTGAAACTGGTTTCTCCGGAACAGACACCGACCATCAGTGGGTCGCTCAGGCGACGGTTGTGTGGAGGTACATTGTTCGTCCGATCGCGATCGGCGGAATGCTGATGAGCGCCGGCTTCACGCTATGGCGCATGAGGAAGAACCTGATCGGCGGGCTTAGCCGTTCCATCTCGGATGTGAAGAAAGCTGCCGCAGGCGCCGTCGTCATCAACAGAACTGAGCACGACCTCAATATCAAGTGGGTCTTCGGCGGGATCGGCGTTGCTGCAATCTTCACCTTCTTTCTTTATGACTACTTCAGCCAAGACGTGAGCGCGGCCCTGACTGCGACAGCGGTTATGATTGTTGCTGGGTTCTTCTTCGCTGCAGTCTCCGGCTACCTCGTCGGGTTGATCGGTTCAAGCAACAATCCCATTAGCGGACTCACGCTTTCGACGGTAATCATTGCTGCGCTCTTGATGGTTGCTCTCGGACAGACGGGCGTGACAGGCATTGCGACTGTGCTGGCCGTCGCCGGGGTCATCTGCGTATCCGCAGCCGTTGCAGGTGAGATGCTGCAGGACCTGAAGGTCGGTCACATCCTCGGCGGCACACCGTGGAAGATGCAGGTTGGTGATCTCATTGGCGTCGGCGTGTCCGCGCTAGTGATGATCTATCCGATTATGGTTCTCCATCTGGGTGATATCAAGGCCGGTGGGGAGGGTCTCGGGGGCAAACTTCTCCCTGCGCCCCAAGCAAGCCTGATGGCTTTTGTTTCAGAAGGCATCGTCGGTGGAAGGATGGCCTGGCCTCTCATCATTGTGGGTATTCTGATGGCCATTGGGTTCATCCTGGTGCAAGTCAGAAGTCCGATGCTTGTGTGCGTGGGCATGTATCTGCCTCTAGAAACGACATTCGCAATCTTCATCGGTGGTCTGTTCAAGGGGATCGTGGACAAGATGGTGGAGAGACGCAAATTCAATGCAGCCCAGAAGACGCGGGTGGACAACAATGGAGTGTTATTGGCGGCAGGGCTGATTGCCGGTGAAGCACTGATCGGTCTCGTGTTTGCGGGGATGGCGTACTATGACGTTCCGACGCCGCACGTCTTCGCGGAGCCTTCCTTCATCGTGAGCCTCTTCGTGTTCCTGCTGGTTGGGCTCATCCTTACGTTGATCCCGGTGCGGAACGCCGGCTCGGCCGATGAGCCTGCACCGCCAAGCGCGATGGGGTAAGAGCCTCAACCCCGGAATGAATTTGGAGAGAAGAAATGAGGCGGAGCATTTCCTTTGCGGGATTGCTCCGCCTGCTGTTTGTAGAGATCCCTGAGAGAATAGACAGGTGAAGAAGAATCGCCAGCAGCCGCTGAATCTCCTCGAGCTCCGTCCGCATCGGAATGCTGAGTGGGAGGTCAGCGATGAGGGATTCGTTGTGCTCCTCATCCCGAAATTCCGCAATCGCTACCTTGCCAAGTGGCTATTGCCCAGGCTCGCGAAGCAGAATTTCCGCGTGAAGCTTGACAAGCTGGGCAGCTTTGTGTGGCAGCATTGCGATGGGAAGACGCCAGTCGCCGCGATGGCAGAGGAGATACTCGCAGAGTTCGGCTCTACGGCGGAGCCCGTGTATGATCGAATTGGGAAGTTCCTTCTCAAACTGGAACGGGAGCATTTCCTTGTCATTCCCAAGCCAGTCTCCGACCAATGATGTTACCTATCTCGATTTTGTATTCGATTACGTGAGGAGAAATGAACTATGTCAAATCCTATTGAAGGACTGAAGCCAGAGGCGGTGTGGAAGCATTTTGCTGAGATCAGCAAAATTCCGCGCGGCTCGAAAAACGAAAAGCAGATCGCGACGTACGTGATGCAGAAAGCGCAGGAGCTTGGCCTTGAGGCGAAGCAGGACAAGTACATGAATGTGGTTGTCCGAAAGCCGGCTTCGCCCGGTTATGAAAACCGCCCGATGGTCTGCCTGCAGGGCCATCTCGATATGGTGTGTGAGAAGAACAAGGAGAAGGTTCACGATTTCGAGAAGGATCCAATCGAGATCGTTCGGGATGGCAACGTGTTACGGGCGAATGGCACGACGCTCGGTGCCGACAACGGCATCGCTGTCGCAACAAACCTCGCGATTATGGAGGACAAATCGCTAGAGCATGGACCGCTGGAGTTCCTCTTTACTGTCGACGAAGAAACCGGACTCACCGGTGCCAGCAATTTGAAGCCCGGATTCGTTCAAAGTAAAACCTTGATGAATCTTGACTCCGAGGAGGAGGGGGCGCTGTATGTTGGGTGCTCGGGAGGCAGAAACACGATAGGCACGTGGACTGTGAAGCTTGAAAACGCGCCGGGAAAAACAAAAGCCGTTAAGGTGCACGTGAAGGGCCTCAAGGGAGGCCATTCCGGATTAGAGATTGACAAAGGCCGAGGGAATTCTCTCAAGATTCTCAATCGAGTACTTCTGGCGCTGAACGCGGTTGGAGCGAGGCTCGCGCACATTGAAGGAGGGAACAAGAGCAACGCAATCCCGCGAGAAGCTGAGTCGGTCGTCTACGTTCCGGCCGCGAAGATGAGACAGGCGAAGAAGATCGTGGCCAACTGCAACTCCATAATCAAGGCAGAACTTTCCACCGTGGAGCCCGACCTCGCCATTACCTTAGAGGAGTTGAAAGACAAGAAGAAAGGTAAGGTTCTGAAGAAGCAGCAACAGGAAATGCTGGTGAAGACGATCTCCGCGCTTCCGCACGGTGTGATCAAAATGAGTGCGGACATTCCTGGCCTCGTTGAAACCTCAACGAACGTTGCCATCATTCGAATGGAGAAGAACAAAATCGTTCTCACGACGAGCCAGCGTAGCTCCGTCGCGTCAGAAATCCTCGAGATCCTTCATGCTGTGCGGTCGGTTTTCGAACTTGGCGGCGCGAAGGCACAGCACACGGAGGGTTATCCGGGCTGGAAACCGAACCTCGAATCTCCAATCCTCAAGCTCGCGAAATCGACGTACCAATCCCTGTACGGAAAGGAACCTGCCGTGAAGGCAATTCATGCCGGATTGGAATGCGGCATTGTCGGCGAGAAATATCCCGGAATGGATATGGTCTCGTTCGGCCCAACCCTCGAAGGCGTTCACTCGCCGGATGAGAAGATTTACATCGACACGGTTGAGAAGTTCTGGAAGTTTCTCTTGACAATTCTGAAGAACGTTCAGTAGCAGGTTAGACGTGAGACGGTAGACGAAAGACGGGGGCGCGAAACAAAATGTGCGTAAGACGGGAGACGATAGACGGAA
>ERZ1292640.4036-Hain-H43-02um-R1-4036-length-11287-cov-5_pt1 | contig 11287 bp, 10 predicted proteins | sample MGYA00564404_ERZ1292640 | MGnify/ENA primary metagenome ERZ1292640 (study PRJEB36523, sample SAMEA6512636) | groundwater metagenome | collected 2019-01-08 | study: AquaDiva: Metagenomics assemblies of 32 groundwater samples | reverse complement strand
TTGCAAATTCTGATGACTACAACTTGCGCCCGAGAGAGTTCGAAGCAATTTTGTGCATGAATGCATTGTACGCTTTCCCCCATCCTTTAGAGGCCCTGATGCTGATGAAAGTCCATCTTTCCCCAGGGGGACTTGCAATCTTTACCGGACCAAAACCTGGGAGCGACCCAAGCATCCTGGTGGCTGCATGTCGGCAAGAGCTGGAAACCGCTGTCGGCGAAGAGGCGTTTGGATATTACATGGCGATTGCTGCAGAAGCCAACAGCAGGATTAAAACGACGATGAAAACTTACTCGGCTGAGGAACTTTCCAACATTCTGACACAAGATATTGGCTTTCGAGATATAATACATGCTGACAACCACAGCTATCTTGGCCAATCGCATTTCGTGGTTGCGGTGAGGTGATAAAATGAAATTCGAAGTTGTAAGGAACTCTGGAAGAGACTCAGAAGGCGAAAAAATTCTTGACACCATATTTCGCCTCCGGCACGGTGTTTACACGTCAGTGGGGCTGATTAAGCCGGAAAACTATCCGAGCGGAAGGTTCGAAGATGCATGGGACAGGATTGCTGCAGAGCCGCACGGCACTCTGCATTACATAGCAGAAGAAAATGGTATTTTACGGGCCGCCACGAGAATTGTGCCTTACACAATTAAGCATGGCTGGTCGCTTGGAAAGGATGTCGATCTCGAAGCATACTTGCGCGGTAATGGGAAGTCCGTTGATGACGTGATGCCAATATGCGACGGTTCGCGCATAATTTCTGACAAGCATATTAATCCCGGGAGGAGGTTTTATCGTGGTGCAGACGATCTTGCCTATCTCTCCAACGCGCATGCATTTAGGCTTGGCAACAACTTGAGCTTCACAGCCGCAAACCCTGACTTCGCAGGATTCCTCAAGATAAATTACCTTGCTATCGGTCCTGTTGGTATCCACGAACATGATGGCTACGATTCAGACGTTGAGCATCGTGTCCAGCCAATGGTACTCACACCTGACCGGATAAGGTGCACACCTGAACAGCTTGAGCCTCTTCCCGCAGAAAGGTCTTATGGCGTTTTCGAGGCGATTGAAGGAGGGAAGTTGTGTTATTACGATATCCTCGTTGAAAAACTGGCCAAACCTGCGCTCTTGCTAGTTGCCACTAAGGCGCCATGAACGCTTTTATGGTCATGTGCTTTGAGAAAAAGGCATCTGAGGCAACCTTAACAGGTAGCTGAGCCTTAACTAGTGCAGTAGAAAAGTCGTGTGAGCGATTAACTATGATTTCCGTTTTCGACTGACCGGTGGCTGGAGATTTTGTTTCGAAGCCCACGACTTTTTTCCCAAGCACGCCTTGGCAGGCTCCGGTTATCAGGCCCCTGATGAGGTTATCGCACGGATATTCTTGCTTGCCATACATATTCTCGTAGACCAGAGAGTAAACACAATTCTTACCGGTGACAATCACGTTGCTTGTAGCGGGTTCGAATTTTTCCACATCCATCTTTCCTGCGCCCATAAACTCTGCCTGTGCAACCATATCTTGGAGCAGCTTGCTGTCAGCCTTGACTCCGAAATGATTCACCTGTATGTTCACAGCGCCGACAGCCTGCATTCGCCCGATGTGATAAAGAGCGTTGCCCATTTCTGTGCCTAGCTCGTTGAAGAGTTTGCTCATCACAGCAATGGACGCGCACGGCACTGCCATTCCGGGGATGTTCCAGATTGCGAGCCTGCCATTTGAGTACGACATCTGCTGGTGCGCCAGCACTCTTTTTGTGGCGATTGTCTGGGCGCTTCCCTCTCTCCTGTAAATTCTGGTTGCTGATTTAAGGACTGCATCGTAATGCTGGGATTCTTCAGGAAGAACGTACGGAGAATCCTCGACAGAACTGCTTGTTTCAATAATGCAGGCAGCATTTCCCTCGCTTATTGTCGTCTTCGAGTTTGCTGCCATTGGCTTACCGAAGTATTCTTCCATGAGCCCTGCACAAAAGCCTTGCATCCATTCATGGACTGTTCTTCTTGATTTCCCAAAAAGCTTTACATACTGCTTGCAGTACGGGCAGCTCGGATTTTCTATGACTGCTCTTCCCTCCTTTTCGTAGAGGGAAACAAGCCTGAGCCTGCCGAGGCCGCAAACTTCAGAAATTGCAAGTGCCGACTTGAGTGTTTGTAATGTTTTTTTCGAGCGGTAATTTTTTACAAACGCGTTCAGAAGCAGTTTGCCTTGGAATTTTCCGTCGAAGTAAAGATAGCTGCTTGCAGCTAGTCCGTACTTCTTTCGCAGTATCTTATGGAGAAGTATATGTGAATTTAGTGGGAGCAGTATACACGGGGTTCCAAGTATCGTCAGCATGCCATCGCCAATTATTATCTTGTACTTGGCGAAAATATCTTCGATTGCGTCTTCCATGGCATCATGCAGAACGGACAACAAGCCCTTTTTTTGTGATTTCGAGGGGAAAGACTTCGTTGCTGTGCTTTGTATATCTCATCTTTCTTATGAGGATGTCTGAATTGTATTCGCCGCTCATTGAGCGGTAGATGAAGCGAACTATTCCTTCGCAGAAGAATTCTGAGCGGCCGTCTGAGCTAAGTTGCCTCTCCTCAGGCGTCTCAGTTATCAGCAGCTTCGTTAAGTGCGGCTTCCTGAGCAGCTTCAGGAAGAGTGACTGCACAAATACATCTGTGGCCTCTCCTTGGCGTTTCATCCCTATTAGCGTAGAGAGCGAGTCAATTACAAGGCGCTTTATTTTGTGCTTCTCGACATGCTGTTCTACCTTCTGGATTATCTGTGTAGTCGTCAGAAAATCTTCAGAAGGCAGCGTTTCAATGAAAATTGTTTTATCGAGGTATTTTTTGAAATCCCAAGTAAAGCTCTCTGCAGCTTTTAAGAGGTTTTCCCGTGTGTCGCTCAGAGTGACTAAGAGCCCTGGCTCGTTGTAATTTGTAGCGCCGTGGTATAGGAACTCAAGGCCAAATAAGGTCTTGCCTGTTCCGGGTGTGCCGGAAAGCAGGATGGCCGCGCCTTCTGGGAAGCCTCCTTCAACCAGTTTGTCAAAGCCTTTTATCCCTGTCGGTGTGCGGTTCATTTTTGTATTGTGTAAATAAGGATCGTCTTGCTGTCGGTTTCAATGCGTTGGCATTGCACAGGCAGACGCGTGTTCAGATTTTTTTTCGCGGCTTTCGGGACAAGTAGGTATTTTGTTTCACCCGCCCTTCCTCGGCTCACCAGTTTCGACTGATGCGAAGGCGCGTCTTCCGAAAAAATGTGGACATTTGTTGCGTGTCCCTGGAGCGACAAGGCTTCGTCATAATCAACCACAACCCTGAACTCCACCTTATCATTCGCCCTTATCGACTGAGCAATTACGAATCCCATGAGTGGCATGCATAACGAGTTTATTTAAATATATTGCCGTGATGCTTGCAGAAAAGTAGGAAATTCTGAAAATTACAAGTTAATGGTAAAACCATTGCCCAGAATTGAGATCTGGAGATATTCAGTGATTAAAGTGTTAAACAAAAGCCAGATAAAGAGCGTTAACCACACTTGATGAATGGTCGAAGTTAACTTATTAATTGCTTTTGGTGCAGGGTTGTTGGCGTTCCTATCACCATGTGTCCTGCCGTTAATACCTGCATTTCTTGCGTACATGGCAGGCACAACTGTTACGGAAGGTGGTTCAAATAACGAGGTGAAGCTTAAAATAATTTTCAACACCATATTTTTTTGTTTGGGTTTTGCGTTTGTTTTTGCAGTTATTGGTGCCTTGCTCAACAGCATATTAATCGGCCTGTCATACGATGTTCGTGTGTGGTTAGGCAGAATTGGAGGAGTAATAATTATCTTTTTCGGGCTGTTCCTTGTCGGTCTTTTAAAGATCCCATTCCTCGAACAAGAGTACAAATTACGAGCAAAAAAGACAAGATTCCAGTACCTTACCTCTTTTCTTTTTGGTGCTACTTTTGCTGCTGGCTGGACTCCTTGCGTTGGAGTTTTTCTCGGCGTCATATTAACCTTGGCTATCACAAATCCTGCAATAGCCTTCCCGCTGTTATTATCTTTTGCTCTCGGCCTCACTTTACCTTTTTTCATCACAGGGATTTTTTTCTCTCAGGCGGTCGATTTTGTAAAAAATTCTCCAAAGTTCATGAAATATTTCAAGATTATTTCGGGGTTAATTCTGATTATTCTTGGGATTCTTGTGTTCACGAATAATCTTTCTAAACTTGCTAGCTTCGATGCGCTATTATTTTGGTTCCAAAACCTGTCAAAATGAAAAAGACATGGCTGCTGGTCGTCTGCATTTTGTTGATAACTGGATCAATAATCTATTTGGAAGGAATGAAGGTGCGACCTGGAAAAATTCAGACAGCGATTACAGATAAAAACAATCAGTTTCCAATTGCTCCGGAGCTAAGTGGCATCGCCGGCTACATCAACTCAGCCAACAATCTAACTTTGGCGAGTCTGAGGGGTAAAGTTGTTCTCATAGATTTCTGGACTTACACGTGTATTAATTGCATCAGGACACAACCTTATCTGAACGCATGGTATGATAAGTATCACGAAGCAGGGCTTGAGATAATCGGGGTTCACACTCCTGAATTTGGGTTCGAGAAAAAATATGAAAACGTGCTGTCTGCGGTTGAGAGGGAAGGAATAAAATATCCAGTCGTGCAGGACAATGAATATGAGACATGGCGGGCTTACCAGAACCAATACTGGCCGAGAAAATATCTTATTGACTCGCAAGGAAAAATCAGGTACGACAAAATCGGCGAAGGCGGCTATCAGGAAACTGAGGAGTGGATTCGCAAGCTACTAAAGGAAAGAAATGAGACTCTACAGTTAAAACAAATCGCAAATGTATCAGGCGTCATTCAAGCTGGCAGGGTTGGCACTCCTGAAATTTATTTTGGTTATGGGTTCAACAGGGGCAATTTTGGCAACAAGGAAGGATTGAAGCCGGAAGAATCTGTGAATTACACAATTGCAAATGAGCTGGTGTTCAACAATGCTTATCTTGAGGGGGTCTGGTTGAATAAAAAAGATTACGTGGAGCTAGACAGCGATTCTGGACGAGTTGCGCTTCCTTTTTATGCAAAAGCGGTTAACATAGTGGCAAGTGCAGAAGATATTTCATCCATTAGTGTTTTCATTGATGGCAAGCAGATAGTTACAGGGACTGATTTTTCAAATGGCTTGCTAAACATTAAGGAAGAGCGGCTTTACAGCCTATTTACCGGTTCAAAATCTGCTTCACAAACGCTTGATTTGAGAATTTCAGGAAAGGGTTTTAGAATTTACACCTTTACTTTCGGCTGAGCTATTTTTTCATGCTTATTTTTTAAATTCAGCGAAAGATTGGTCAGTCATGAATTCGATGCGCTCTCTAGCCCCGGGGATAAGCTTTTTCAGAATCCAAAGAATTACTCCAACAAAAATATACAACAGCACTATCGCAATTGCCGTCAGGCCGTCAAGTGCAATATTTTCCGAATAGACTATGATGACCCCCAAAGTGGCAAGGAGATTGACATGAACAGGTGATGAAATGTAAAAAGCTATCCTCTTAGGAAGAAAGTGGAAAAAATCGAGGAACATTAACAATATTCCCTCGCCAAAAAGTACCAATGCAATAATCGTGTCCTCGTTGAATACAAGCGTATCAATGCTTATGTTTCCGTAAAGCCGTTGGAGCAGGTTAATGGAAGTAAATATGAGTACCATGCTGTTCCCAAAAGCTGTATTCCAGCCAAGTTCCTCACTTTTGTGGGCTCCAAAATAAAAAGTCATAAGGATTAAAGCAGCGAGCAAAGGCAAAACAACCCAAAGCATTTCAGTTTGCTGAAGTGGGCTGAAAACGAGTTCTGTAATCCGAGGAAAAAGCTCCTCAGTGATGAAGTAGGGAATCCAGGGAAATAGTGTGCCAGAAAGCCAGCTGCCAATTTCGCCGATGCTCTCGGGAGCAGTAAGAATCTGGGCAGTTTCGTTAAGAACCATCTGGTATTATGCTAGAATTGTTTTTTATAAAGCTATCGGAGGATTATTTTGTTAAGATTTCTTTCTTTTGTTCGTATTGCCTTGCGCTATTTACAGACATAATCTTCAATTGTTAGTCTGTTGTTGTTAACGGGTTTGTTGTTAAATGTAACATTCAATGGCATGAAAACCTTTTCGTATGGCTTACTTACTTGGATATCAATATATTTGATAGTTCCAGCATACATTAATTGGTTTTGCAAGTTTCTGGGAGTTGGAGACGGCCCTTCATCACCTTCCGTTTCAGCAATAACAAATCCTTCTTGGGGCAAATCAATTATTCTCTCAAGTTTCATATTTGAGTCATATGCGTGAAGCTGAAATGAATATTTTTGAGGGTCAGTGACTTCCACATTAGTTAGATTTTCGTTGCCTTTTAGCTTTGCACCATCAATTCTTGTGGCATTGGCTGAATAAACTCCGCCACCATTGTCTACAATTTCATAATCAAAATCAATTGCATCATGTTCATTGTCTAAACACGCAACTGCATTATAAGGGGTAACTGTAGGAGAAACCTCAGATTCATTTTTGTCGCAAGCTCCTGAAGTTAGTGCAACAACTGTTGCAGCCAATAAACTTTCAGCAATATACGTACCGCGTTGTTTCATTTTTCCTGCATTTTTTATTAATCCTTCAAGGTTTATCATGTTATCATCCCGGTATCGGGCATGCTGGCCCGTTGAATGCTCTTATATTGCCTCCAAACATTGGAGGGGTGAGTATGATTAGTGAAGTTAGGTCTTGAAGATTGATATCGGTTGAAAACACGCCTTTTCCTGGAACCAGATCCCAGCGTTTGTTATTCGGAAGGCTGCCTATATCTGTATTTAATCTGCGTAACGGTGCAAGAAAGCTGGTAAGGTCTGTTATTGTCACTTTATTTGTACTTATTGGAATGCCCCCTGAAATTAAATCTGCAGGCCAGCCATCAGTGCCACAGGGCTTTGTCGAATTAGTTCCAAGAGCTGCCTCGGCAGTGTCACTGTAGCCGTCATTATCATCATCAGCATCGCACCAGTCTCCAATGCCATCTCCCTTATACCCGCTTTGAGGATAAAGGTATTCAAGCTTCTGGTCGGTATTTCTTTGGTTAGGATTGGTTACACCTGGGCAATTGTCTGTGATTTCGGGAATAAAATCATTATCTGTATCTTCTATGTCGAAGGTGGCGATAATGTTTTGGTTATGATAAACAATTATGTGGTTTCTTTGGCCGAAAGTAATTGGAAGCCTTTGATGGACATTAGTTTTATCTATGTTAATGCCATCGATAATGAATGGTGCAAAGAAATTGCTAGTGTATGTAAGGAGGTTTAAATTGGACCTTACTTCAACTTTATAATCGGGCAACGGGCTTTCCTGAGCCAAAACTTCTGTAATCGTTATTTTTGATGATTTCAATTCAACATTATCACTCTGGTCAATGGTGTAATAAAGCTCAACTGTGGGTACGTCCTCGTTATTCAATTCGACAAAATTTGTTAAGAGCTGATTGAGAATATTGTAGCTTGTTTGATCGATTCCGACCGGATTCGCAGTTTTTTCAGTTAATCTCTTAATGTTTAATTCTTCATTTGTTACTTCTGTAAGTGACCAGTCCCCCATAATGCTGACATCAAATGGTTTAGCTGTTTTTCCAAGGTAAGCCCCGCAAGTGCCCTCGGTACAATCCCCGGGATTGCTTGCAGAACAATGAGTATTGCAGTTATCACGCGGCCCAATTCCTTCGCTTGGCCAAGGGTTTATGCATCCGAGCCTTTCAGGCCCAGTTTCCAATAGTAATCTCCTGCGCGAGTTTGCAGATGCATCATATTGTTCTTTGCTATACTCATCGCATAATTTGAATGCATGAAGTATTTCATGCGTAAGAAATATTTTATCACCGTTAAGTTCGGGGCTTGATGTAACCCATGCATAATCGCGGCCATCCATCATACCGCCGACGTCTGGAAAATCAACCACACCAACTAAAAGGTCTCTATCGTTTTCATCCCTTAAATTCGCACATTCCATAGCTTCTGAATAACAAAATTGGGTAAAGCGAGCTTTATATTGGTCATTAGTCCAAACACATTCACAATTTTGTTGGATTTTATATATTTGAAGAGTATTATAGAATTGAGGCTCATGAAACGGAGTGTATTGCCTGAATAATTCAACTGCCGAATCAACCTTGGCGTTAAATTTATTCATGTCATTAAAATTGATGGGGACAAACACAATTTCGAAAGTTTGTGTACCACCGCCTAGAACCAAAATATTTGAAAGTGCAGAGACTCCGATATTATTATTGTTGTCTTTAGCTTTTCCTTGGTAAGTGTGGCTTCCGATGCTTAATGTTGAGGGATATTCGCAAGTTGACTGGCCGGTGCACGTGAATTTCAGCTGGCCATCAATGTAGATCTCAGTCCATTGTATGCCGCTAGAATCAGTGGCAGTGGTGGAAATTCGGATTACATCATAAATATCTGGTTCAGTAGGTGTTAGCGTAGTTGTGACTGTTGGCGGTGTGTTGTCAACCTCGGGAATTGTGAAATAATTGTTGTTTGAAGTTTTGACATTTGGCTTTAGCGCATAGCCGTTGTCAGTTGCCTTGGCATAGTAAGTGTGAATTCCCGTTGAGTATTGTAGGGGTTGGCTGCTGCAGGCTGAATCATAGCAGGTTTTTATTTTAACGTTATCCGCATATAGTTCGATAGAAGTTATGCCAGTTGCATCAGAGGCTGATGCAGATATTGTGACTAAATCGTAATATGTGGGATTTTGGGGTGTGTGAATTAATGCTGTGATCTGAGGAGGAGTACCATCAATATTGAAAATCTTGTCTTGCCCTAGGCCATATATCCGATTGGGATAATCAAATGCTTCAGCGTAATAGGTGTGCGATCCATCACTGAACGTCTCTGAGTTTGTGATGCAATGGAAAGGCTCCTGCTGTGTCGGGAAGCTGCATGTTTTTTTGAGGATGCCATCAATATAGACTCCCATCACTGCTATTCCTGTTGCACTTCCTAAAGGAATTCCCTGCGCGCTCACTCCACCGATATTTTTAGTTTCATAAACGTAATTCGCCATCGCTCCAGGAGAAATATCAAGGGCATAAATAGATGAAATTAATAGTATAAGTATCAAAGGTATGCCAGGTATGAACGAGATTCTTTGTTTAAACTTTTTACTTATTCTCACTAGACACCCCCGTGTTGTTACCGTCAAGTTACAATGAATATAAAAATATTGTGGTAAATTATGATTTAAAATTGCCCCAAAAAATAATTCTAAAGAATAACTATTGCTCAGCCAGTCTCGCCTTAATCAATTTCAATCTAACAAAGTTGTCCCTTTCCATTTCTTGCAGTCTAAAGGAAATTTGCTGCTGCTGCTTTTCAAGTGTTGGTATGACGTTGAACTCAAGTGCATTGACCTTTCTTTTTGTTTTTTCTATTTCGCCTAACAGCCTTCGCATGCTCGTCTCTATTTCGGCCACTCTGAGTATTGCTTCGCCAAGTTTCTCATACGCAGCTGCCGCTTCGTCGATGGCTGCGGAAGTAAAAACCCCAAAACCGCGTTCAAGCGTTTTTTTTAGAACAGATGACGCTTCGATTCTCGGCACAACTACGCCCACAATGTTTTTGTGGGTGACTGTTATGTTCGGCCGTGAAGTGACAGCCTTTCCGGCTGACTCGACCGCCATGTCGCCGTCGAGTGCACGGGCTATTTTTATTCTTTTGTCAGCTTCCTTGTAAGTGCTATTGAGCATAGACCTGAGCTCTTTTGCCTTTTTCATTATTTCAAAGAACTCGAGTATCAATCCGTCTCTTTTTTTCTTCAATAAACCGTAACCCTGTTTAGCGAGCTTAATCTGCTTCTTAATCCGCATCAATTCAGTTCTTGTTGGCTTGACGTCTTGGCTCATGCTGCCTTGTAATACTTCTTCTTCATCTCGGGGCTTAGCCTGCTAAGTTCTTGTTCTGGAATCTTGCCGAGCATTTCCCATGAAATATCTAGAGTTCTTACAATTGTTCGGTCTTCGTCTCTTTTTTGCCGGACAAACTTGTCCTCGAATTCGTCTGCGAATTTGAGCAGCCTTCTGTCTCTTTCAGAAAGAGCTTCCTCACCCACTATTGCAACAAGCCCTCTTAAATCTCTTCCTTCAGCGTAGTTTGCGTAAAGCTGGTCTGATACTTGCTTGTGGTCTTCTCTTGTTCTTTCCTTGCCGATTCCGAGATTCATTAATCTTGAAAGTGAAGGCAAAACATCGACGGGCGGATAAACACCTTTTCTGTGAAGCTCTCTAGAAAGGACAATTTGGCCTTCTGTGATGTAACCTGTAAGGTCAGGAATTGGATGCGTAATATCATCGCCAACCATTGTCAGAATGGGAATCTGAGTTACTGAACCTTTCTTGCCCTTTATCATTCCTGCTCGCTCATAAATCATTGAGAGATCTGTGTACATGTAACCAGGATATCCTCTTCTGCCTGGGATTTCCTGTCTTGCTGCTCCAATCTCCCTGAGTGACTCACAATAATTAGTCATGTCTGTTAGTATGACAAGGACGTGCATATCTTGTTCGAAAGCAAAGTACTCTGCTGCAGTCAATGCCATTCTTGGCGTAATCAGCCTTTCGACCGCTGGGTCATCCGCAAGATTGAGGAATACGACTGACCTCGCTAATGCGCCTGTCTGTTCGAAATCGCGCATGAAATACTCTGCCTCTTCATTAGTTATTCCCATTGCTGCAAATATTACCACAAATCCTTCTTTTTGACCGACAACTTTTGCCTGCCTTGCGATTTGCAATGCAATCTCGTTGTGCGGCAGTCCTGAGCCTGAGAAAATTGGCAGCTTCTGTCCCCTGACAAGGGTGTTGGTAAGGTCTATTGTTGAAACTCCTGTCTGGATGAAATCTTTTGGCGAGTCTCTTGCATAGGGATTTATTGCAGCTCCGTTGATATCCTGTTTTTTCTCGGGTATTATTTCCGGTCCGCTGTCTCTTGGTTTGCCTGCTCCAGTGAGAATTCTTCCGAGCATATCCTTGGATAGAGCAACCTTAATATTTTCGCCGAGGAATTTTACTCTTGCTTCCCTGTCGATACCTGAGGTTCCTTCAAATACTTGCACAACAACCATTTGATCGCTCGTATCGAGCACTTGACCGGTCTTTGTAGAGTTGTCGCTAAGGCTTATCTTGACCAATTCTCCATATCCTACTGGCTCTGTTTTCTCGACAAATACCAGTGGGCC
>ERZ1292640.4035-Hain-H43-02um-R1-4035-length-11287-cov-5_pt1 | contig 11287 bp, 12 predicted proteins | sample MGYA00564404_ERZ1292640 | MGnify/ENA primary metagenome ERZ1292640 (study PRJEB36523, sample SAMEA6512636) | groundwater metagenome | collected 2019-01-08 | study: AquaDiva: Metagenomics assemblies of 32 groundwater samples | reverse complement strand
GTCCATAGTGTCTCTGGTGGGGTTGAGCCTAAATATGAAAGTGATAGGTCTTTTGTGACAAATACCGGTAGCGCGCCGCCGGATTCAAACACCGACGCAAGGTATGCCTTGCCTGTTTCAAGTTCTTTTACGACAAGGGCTACGGGATAACTCATCACTTTGCTTATAATCTCTGGTATGTGATTGCTGCCAAGATTTGAACACTTTGTCGTTGCATGTGTGGCGCAAAACTTAAGTGTCTGTGGGAGCGACTTGTAATACCCCGAAGTAGTATCTGGGTTTTCGTTAACAGCTTGTTCGACTCTGTTGCCCATGCGGCAACCAGGTGACAAGAGGATAAAAATCGTTAATAAAGCGATCTTGTGGCGCATCTTTCTCACATAGAGTTATTCGGTGTTACGTGCGTTTTACTAAATGAGTAAAAAGGTAGGCAAAAATGAACAGGTCAATAGAGCCTTTGGAAGCCGCTCCCATCTTGAGCCCTAGCAAAGAGCATGGTTCCGGCTACCACTGCTACTGGTAAAACGGCACATGCCAGGAATGGGATTGAAAAAAGAATTAAAAACGCCAGCCCAAACCCTGTACATGCAAAAAAATGACGCCATAGGAATTGAAAACTGGTTGCGAGCCCCTCGTTGCGTCGTGTCTGCGGATAGCTGATATACTGAAATGTTAGTAAAAGCGTTGTTATCAAGATGGCCACGATATTAAGCAACGGGATCCATGACAAAAACAATGCGATGATACTGAGAACAATTGCTGCTATGGTTTTCGCCATGTCGATAGCAATCAGTCTTAATCTGATAATGGCACTTTGACTTTCAACCTGCTTTAATGGCGGGTTAGTATGCTTTTCGGCTTCTTCGGCAAGGAAATCATTAAAAGGGCAGGACACCAATCCAGCAACTGCTGAAAATGTCACTGCGACGAGAAAGATCAATAATATTTTAGCCAGAAAATTTGCAAGCAATACAGCGCTACTTATAAGCCATCCGGTGGAACTTAAGCCAAGGTAAACAGTAAATGATGTTATTAAAGTACTTAGCAGTGAGGCCAGCCAGCCAATAGCGAAGATATAGAGAGCTAATGTAATCCCAATCGGGAAAATGCTCCAAATTAGTAAACTACGATTAGATAATAAAGTATTAAACGCCTTGATCGGCAATATGAGGCCATACCACAAAGAGCCGATCCTTGATGAAATAGATGTTAGTGTGTTCATTTTAATAAAGATGATAGTAGCATATGATTCGAATGATGGTTATCAAGATTTTATCCTTGTTTAAATACTGCAATTACAGTATTCTTATTATTAGAAGGGCTGGTTTAAGCTATTTGGATGGAAGATGATGAATTTACAAGGAAGTTTCATGCGCAACCGACCCTTCTAAGGAAAATCCAGTTAGCGATAATGGAAGATCGCTATACGATTTGGTCACGCTATCCACCTAATTTTCCGGATGAGTATCTTAAACCTATATTATATTTGCCGGATAACACGCCTGTGGTGATGAAGGTGCCTCGGCGATCAAGTGGAGCAGGTTTGAATTTTGTGCTGGAACTGAAATATATGTATCGAGAGATGGGCAGGACGGTGCCGATATATCTTAAAGGCTATTTCGTACAAGATGATGTTGGCAAGCTGATTATCTCTTTTGCGATTCAGTCTCTTAAAAAAGATGGAGATAACCTATGACTAGAAGAATGACTGTGCAAAATAAATTAGCAGCAGGACATCGTTTTTTTCCGCATTGTGGAGATGGTATTAACATTATGGAGAAGAGGATTTCAATTCCTGTCGGGATCGAGTCATTTATGGCTAGGACGATGGTTTGTAAGAAATGTGGGTGCTATGCCTTGACGCCTGAGGTGCGTCACGCAATGGATGAGTGGGGACGTAAGTTTACAAAAAATATCATAGAACCCCAACCTGTATTTACCGAGACTGCTCATCAATTTGCTGAAAAAATGTCGATGCAATATGGTTTAAAGAGGGTTCCCTTTTTCCGGGTACTGACTGCGTTCTATCTCAGCCGTATAGTTAATCGCGATGATTTTCTAGAGCTCAAAAACTACTATGAAACCCATGTTTCTAAGAGATTCTTAAATGAAGGAGCGCGATCCAAGGTGAGTGTACCCATTCGATATCTTATGTATAGGAAGCTTCAGACCTTTAGCGAGGTTTGGAAAATTCCACACTCAAAAGTGATTGAAGAGGCTGTCCTTTTCGGGCTTACTGTTCTTTCAAGCGAAAAAGAAAATTTTAAAAAACTAAAGACGATTTCTGAAAGCCTTCATCAATATATAGCCGATGTCGCGCAAGCGGCGTAGTACTGTTGTTTTAAATATATGTTGAGCTCCAGTGTGTGAATTTCACCGATGACGCACTAGGTATAGCAAAGCGTCTTGATCCAGTGTATATGGACCCGACTTCAAAAAGGGGGATCCAATATGGTAGCATTATTTTTATTAGCTTTGGGATTGCAGCAAACACCAGTTTTAGCTGGGACTTATGACGAGTTGAATTTAAACCAGAAAAGAGCAGTCCAAAGTGGTGAGCAAGTCATCATTTTAACAGAAGACCAACGCTCTTTATGGCCCAAGGTTATCGTGTATCAGCGCATCGGTGCTACCACCGAGGAATCCGCAGCCGTTCTAGCTGACTACGAATTGCAAATGACATATTTACCCGGGCTACTTCAATCAGACATCGTACGCCGTATTAATAAATCTACGACTTATGTTGAATATATCATGGATTTGCCATGGCCACTTAGCGATGAAATCTATGTGATGGAAGATAGGATAAGTTCCTATGACAACGGAAATAGCTATCGGATTGATTGGCAGATGATTAGTTCAGATTCTACAAAGCATATTGAAGGAAATGCCAGGTTTGAAAGTTTAGGCACTGGTACGCTGCTGGCTTATTCCAATTTTATTATTCCAACGTCAGTGATGGCGGGTTCCTTTAAAAATCGTTTCGTTAAACAAATGAGCCAGACCGTTGATGCAATAGCGTCTCAAGTTGAAAAAGAACGTATTCAAAATCAGAATTTGCTTGATCGTCAACTCATCTCTCTGCGTGAGGCATTAAGGCAGGCGCTCTAGTTCTGAAGCGCTGGTGCATTTAAACGGCGCGCTTGTAGCTATCTCCCGCTTGATTGTGGAAACACACTCAAGGCTGTAATGATGGCCTGGCAGGATGATCGTATCCGGTGGAAGAGCCTTTAACTTTTGAATCGATCTGAACATTTCTTGAGTGCTTCCAGTATCAAGGTCCGTCCTTCCGCAATCACCGATGAAAACTGTATCGCCAGTGAATAGAAATGCCGGTTCATTCGGCACAAGATAACAACATTCTCCTGCACTATGCCCCGGGGTATGGATCGTCATGACATCAAAGGAACCTACATTGATTGTCTCGTCACCCGTGATGGCAATGAGCCGTTTGTCATTCAAAATGTTCTTGCTCAACCTGTGGAGTTCACGCTGGTGAATAACAAATTTTATTTTATGGAAGCACTCAAGTAGCTCACCAAGCCCCGCGATATGATCAAAGTGAGTGTGTGTAATCAATATGTGAGTTAGATCAAACCCATTTTTTTCAAGCGCAGAAAGTGGCTCCGTTAAATCCTCTTGAGGATCCACTATCGCGCATGATCGTGAGCTCTTGTCCAAAATTAGATAAACGAAATTTTTGTGTTCACCTATCTCATACTGCTCTATCACTTCATTGCGGAAGTATTTCTCGTTTTCTTTCTGAAACATCGACTCTTGTTACGCTTACAGAAGAGCCGGGTGATGTCAAGAGCGCGCAGATGTTATCTCGGCTGCTGCTCATCTGGCGAACGGTTTCGGCCTAGCACATAACCGATCACGCCGACAGCTGCCAGCGCTGCCACGGCTCCTAATGTTTTGCCGTAGTTGCCGCTGACCCACTGCCTTGTCCTGTCGTAAAGTTCGACAATGCGGTTTTCAGTTTCAAATGGTTTTCCTGATGCCTCACGTAATTGTGACTGCTGTCTTGATGATGGGCCTGATGATGGGCCTGATGATGGGGAGGTGGAAGTAATCATGGTTTGTGATCTCCTTTGATAGGCCTATTTTGCAATAGGCGTTCCCAGGCTAACACCACCAGCATTAGGAGCGATGCACCCGATGCTATTAGGAATGGAATCCAAGAAGCCAAGCCAAAAACAATCAGGCCGCAAAACGGGCCCGTTGCTCTTGCGAGACTGCCGAGTGATTGTGATACGCCAAAAATACCGCCTTGCTTGTCAGGTGGGGTGCTGCGTGAAATCAGCGCCGAAAGGCATGGGTTTATGAGCGCCGATCCAACCGTGATTGGCAGTATGAATATATAATAAAGAGAGTATGAAGGTATGAATGGAAATGCCGCCATGGAAACCACATTGCAAACCAGCCCAGCTTTGATGAGGGTGTGTTCGCCAAAACGGGTTACAAGCCCCTTGATCAGCCATCCTTGTATCAATGCGCTCGTGAGGCCAGCCCACATGAGCACCAGTCCCGTCTTGTAGCCGGCTGTTTCTGTTGTAAGTTGAAATTTAAACTGGAACAGAAGAGGGAGCGTTTGTTCCATGTTTGAAAATCCGAATGTCACGAAAAAAAATACAAGCAGCAAAATCAAGAGTGCAGGGTGCTTTAGTGCAATGCCAAGTATTTCAAAATCGAGCGGGCGGTAAGTCATCTTTACACGGTCTTTTGTCGCAGGAGATAATGACTCTGGCAGTTTGAAATATGCGTAAACCAAGTTAAGACCACAAAGCGCACCTGCTATCAAGCCTGGCGCAGCCAAGCCCAATCTTGCTGCAGCTATTCCGCCAAGCGGGGGGCCTAGTGTAAAGCCTATGCCGAATGCGGCGCCGATCATTCCCATTCCGCGTGCCCTGTTCTTAGGCGATGTTACGTCAGCTATATATGCTTGGGCCGTGGAAATATTCGCAGCAAACGCGCCCGCAAATGCGCGGGAGACCAAGAGCCACGTGAAACTTGGTGCAAGACCGAAGACAAAATAAGAAACCGTGGAGCCGGTCAGGGAAAATAGCAGCACCGGCCTTCTTCCGACGCGGTCGGAAAGATTTCCCCAAAACGGCGCGAACACGAACTGCATCAATGAATATGAGGCACCGAGCACCGCGAGTTCCAAACCGCTTGCACCGTAATGTTTCCCATATATTGCGACAAGTGGGATCACCATCCCAAAGCCGATGAGATCGAGAAGGACTGTCGTGAAGATGATAAGAAGAGGCGTTTTTTTCATGAATCGTATTCGAGTTGCAGGGAGGGTCCGCTGTCATGTTTTTCTCGCACGCAAAATCGCACGTTTCCCGAGAAAAACCGGTTTTCCGCCCAGTACTCATATTCCTTGCCTAGATAAATCCGTGAGACTATGCGGAATGGCGGAAAGCCGCTCACGCCAGCCATACTAGGTTTATCAGTCTCCCTCCAACGTCTGGGCAGGAAGAGCCGCTCTTCTCCGGATGCTAGCTTCAGTGACTGCGCGCCTGAGAGGAATTCCGCGACAAACCGTGACGGCGGGGATGAGTAAAGCAGTTCGGGGCTTCCTTGTGCTTCGATTTTTCCGTGATCAAGCACCACAATGCGGTCTGATAGTGACAGAGCTTCTTTCTGGTCATGGGTGACCATGATTGTTGTCAGGTTCAGGCTTTGTTGGAGCTTGCGGATTTCCGAGCCAAGTTCTTCCCTCAACAGGGCATCAAGGTTGCTGAGCGGTTCATCCAGCAAGAGAAGTTTTGGTTCCATCGCAAGTGCCCTGGCTAGGGCCACCCGCTGCTGTTGCCCTCCCGAAAGCTCGTGTGCATAGCGCCTTTCATAGCCAGACAGCCGGACAAGGTTGAGCGCGTCCAATGTGCGCTTCTTGATTTCAGCTGCATCTATTGAAAGCCTCTTGGCATTTGTCCTAAGCGGGAATGCGACGTTTTCAAATACATTCATATGTGGCCACACGGCATAGCTTTGAAACACCATGCCTAGGCAGCGCTTTTCTGCCGGTGTGAATGTTCCTTCGCCAGATAGTTTGATGCCATCAAGTGAGATGTCGCCGCTTTGCGGGTCGGGGGTTTCGAGACCAGCAACGCATCTTAAGATCGTTGTTTTCCCTGAGCCTGATGGGCCGAGCAGTGAAAGGAATTCACCTTTCACGAGTTCGAGCGAGAAGTTTTCCAGTATTCTGGTTTTTCCATATGATTTTTGTAATGCGTTTATTTTAAGGTACGTCATATCTCAATACCCCAGTTTGCCCTTGCTTAAGAAATGAGCCAGTTTGTTGGTTGCTAAAACAAGTATGACCAGGACAATCGAGAGCGCCGCTGCGGAGCTCTGGTCAGCGTAATCCTGTAGATCAAAAAGCACCGTTCCAATCGATTTGAATGAAGGGCTTGTTAGGAAGATTGACATCGTCAGTTCACCAAGGATTGGTATCAGGACAAGGAAAAAACCACCAAGAACTTCCGGCCGCAATATTGGGAGCATTATGTCCCGCCAAACCCTGGCTGGGGATGCACCGGAGATGCGGGCAGCTTCAAAAATGGAGCGTGAAACTGTTGCGTAACCGGTCCTGAGCGGTTGGAAGGCAAGGTTAATGTGCTTTATCACATAAGCGGCGACCGCGATGTATGGTGTGTTATAAATATTAAGCCCATATTTCCCGGAGCAACTGACAATCAGTCCAAGCGCGATTATTGCTCCAGGTGTTGCCACTGGCAGCGAAAACAGCCACTCTGCGGTTTTCAAATGAAGAGGTCTGTTTGAAAAACAAATGATGGTTGTAACTGCGACGAACATGATGATCGCAGCGCTTAATGTCCCGTAGACAATGCTCCCCCAAAAAGCCGCGTGAGTTTCCGATAAGTCAAAGAGTACGTATGAGTATGATTTAAGTGACATGTCGTTAAAGCATGAAATGCCAGAGGTCTGCAGGCATCCTGGTTTTACAAGTGTTGAGGCAGCCAGGCATAACAGCGGGGCGATCCAGAAAAATGTTTGAGTTACCCAGAAAAATATCTGAAAAAGCATGAAGCCGCGCTTAGACCAGCTCTCGCCGCCGGTTTTGGCTGCCTTGCCTGAGAGCGTGGTAAACATTTGCTCGCGGCGTTGTATCCAGCCTGTCACTAGCAGTGGCGGAATGGAGAGCAAGAACAGTACTATTGAAAACACCGACGCGCGGGGAAGCCCATCGGAGCCTCCTACTTGAAGGACTTGGTAGATCTTGTATGTCAGTGTGTAAGCACGCTCGGGAGCGCCTATCCAAGCTGGGATCGCGAAGGCGGAAATATTAAGAGCGAAACAAAGGCCAAATGCGCTCAGGATTGTCGGCTTTAAAAGCGGCAGCTCGATTTTGGCGAGGATGGTAGTCTGGTTTGCGCCTGAAAGCTTGGCTGCCTCGCGCAGTGAATTGTCAATTCGCTTGAACTTGTCTTCGAGCAGTAAGAATGCAAGTGGTGCGTGCGCGATCCCGAACACGATTGTCATTCCGTAAAGTCCGTATAGCCTTGATGGAAACGGCATCACGCCGTTCAGTAGGCCGGTCACTGGATTCCAGGCTATAACGTAAGCAGTGGCCAGAATGAAGTTCGGTACAAGATATGGGATGAGTATGATCAGCCGCTGCAGGCGCTTAAGCTTCCACTCATGTGTTGCGAAAGAGCGGGCCAGCAGGATTGCTATGATGAGTGAAAAAACAGCTCCTCCACAGGATGAGAGCAGCGTGATATTTAGCGCTTTCAAGAATTGTGCGCTTTGCATGGTTTCTATGAAAGCTGCCTTATCGACGTGTGCAAACAGTCCAGCCATTGGCCCAAGAAGCGCAACAGCCAATATTAATATCACTACCCAGTACATATAGATCTGCAGGTCTTTCGGTTGCTCGGGCTAGTTAAACTAGTCAAGCAACATGGTGGCATATTTTTCCTTGATGGTTTTTGCCTCGTCTGCGACTAGGCCGAATAAATCAGCTGACCACTTCGTTGAATTTTTAGTCGCATCAGTAAGTGCTGGCGCACCTTCTGGCGGTTGGACATCCTTGCGCACGCTGTGCATATAACCATTACGTAGAAGCTTTTGGCCATCGGTTGAGAGGAGAAATTCAGCAAATCTAGAAGCTGCTTCGGGTTGTTTTGAAGTTTTAAGTATGGCCTGCACGCTTGGGATCGGTATTGATCCATCGGAAGGATAAATGATTTCTATCGGACTCCCTCTTTTCTTGGCTGCGAGGGCGTTTTCAAGCAACACTACTCCTAGTTTTTTTTCAGCTGATTCGACTTTCTGGATGACCGTTGAATTCCCGCCATTTGATGCAAGTTTGTTATCACTGAGCTTTTTAAAAAAATCCCACCCGTATTTGCGGCTCAGATATGCAACTGCGGCGAAGGCCGTGCCGGATTCTAGCGGGCTGCCGAACTGGGTCAGATTTTTGTACTCAGGCTTTGCTAGATCAGAAAACGCCGCCGGTCGCTTCTCAAGTGGGAAGTCCTTGTGGCTTATGATGACCATCAGTGAATAATAATTAATATCCACATTAGGCCTGGTCGGGCGTGATAGGACTAACCCACGCTTATCAAGCGCTGTTGTCCAAAACGGGTCCGATGTGATGAGCACGTCGGCTTGCGGGCGGTTTGCTAGCAGCTCTGCTTCTATCTTTGCCTGTATTTTTTCCGAGCCTGCTTGAAAAATGTGGACATCCACGTCTGGATATTTTTCCTCGAAGGCTTTCTCGATCGGTGCGGCGAACTCCTTGTATAACGACGTATATACCCAAAGCTCCTTTTTGTTGTCGGCTGATGCCTTTGCAGTGTTTGCAATCAATATTAAGATCGTAAAAATTAACGGTGAGATTCGTTGCATAAGCTAAACTCCTGGAATTGGTTTTAGACTATTCTAATAGCAGAGTTTGTTAATAAATGACAAATTGCAATTAATGTATAACGCGGTTGTATCGGCGATTATAAGTTTTGCATTTACCATTCTCGGCGTGTCAGCATTCTGTGCTGAAAGCGCTCTGAGCTTTCATCGTGAAAAATTACATTTTGCGATACCTTCAAACAAGCAAATCGAAGCTACGATTTTAGTCCCGGACAAGCCGGTTAAAAGCAAGTTTCCAGTGATGCTGGTTTTTGGTGGTTTTCAGGAAGCCGCGCGGGTTCTCGAGCTTATTAATCCGCCGTCCCCGGTAGTAGTGGGAAGTTTTGATTATCCTTTTTTGCCGCCAAGAAAATTTGAATTCCCGTCCAGCTTAAAACATGCACCTGCCGTTAAAGCGCTGATGAAAGACACTTTGGACGGGATAGGTGAGTTTATCAGGACGCTCAAGCTTCGTGATGATGTGGACGTCGGGAGATTTACAATCGTTGGCGCTAGCCTTGGTGCGCCGTTTGCCATTGCAGCGGCTGAGAAATTCCAGGATATAAAGGGCCTTGCCATAATTCATGGTTTTGGTGATGTGCCGGGAACGGCTATGCATCAGTTTATTCAAGCATGGCAGTCACGTTATGGGATTTGGTCCTATCCGGTTGCCTGGGCCCTTTCATGGGGTGGCTGGCTTTACCTTAATATTTTACAATCTGAAAAGCTGTCACCTGAAAAGGTGGTTAAAACGTTAAGACCATCGCAAAAGGTGATATTTGTGAGTGCTAGGCATGATAGTTTTATACCGAAGGAATCAACGGAAGTTCTTGTTAGAGAGCTCAAAAAGTCAAAGGCAAGTGTGGAGTTTTTTGAGACATCCGGAGATCATTTGCAACCTGGCTCGGGGAAGCTTGTTTCGGAAGTTTTAGAATTGTTGTCACGGTGGGCACTGCGCGTTGGCCTTATATAGGTGTAGCAAGTGGATATGGCTGTTTGTTAATCTAGCGGATCGTGAAAAATAGAGTTACAAATAAGTAATGCACCTTCTTGATATACTTGCCCTGCTGGCGGGGGCTTTGATGTTGGCCAAAGTGCTCGGTGGTTTGGGCGATAGGGTTGGGATCCCGAGTGTCTTGGTGGAACTGATTACCGGCGTTGCACTTGGTAATATGGTTTTGCCTTTTGGGTTGAGTTTTCAATCCGTGGAATCATCGGAGATCGTCAAAGCACTTGCTGAGCTTGGAGCATTGTTCCTGCTTTTCATTGTTGGGCTGGAAACGGACATCAAGGAAATCAGCCGTGTTGGCGTGGATGCATTCCTGTCAGCATGCGCTGGAGTGGTGGCTCCGTTTGTTCTTGCGCTTGGTGTTGTCCCTCTTTTTTTAGATGAATCTTCTTTTCAGCATAATTTATTTATAGCTGCAGCGCTGACGGCTACAAGCGTTGGAATTACCGCGCGCTTGCTGAAGGATAGCGGGAAGTTATCATCGCTTTCCGGCCAGATCATTCTTGGTGCGGCGGTAATAGATGATGTTTTGGGTATTTTGGTTCTTTCCATTGTTACTGCAATGGTTTCGCATGGGGCTGTGAGTGCTTTGTCTATTTCAACTTTGGTCGCGAAGATTTTTGTTTTTGCTTTATTGATTTTGATCTTAAGGAGATTTTTTCTGCCTACAGTTTTAAAGCGGTTCAGAACCTTGGAAATATCCGGCACCGTGACTACTTTCCTGCTGGCCTTTTGCTTGATCAGCGCATGGGTTTCGGAAAGTCTTGGTTTGGCAGGGATAATAGGAGCATTTGCTTTAGGGGTAGCGCTGGATGATGTTCAGTTCCAGGGATATCGCGAGACGGAGAATGTGGGTCTTGATAAACTCATGAAACCAATCACTGATTTTCTTGCACCAGTTTTCTTTATAGCAATGGGAATGAGTGTTAAATTAAGTGCCCTTTATAGCGCTGGCGCGCTGCGGCTGGGTGTTGTTTTGATTATATGTGGTATTATAGGTAAGCTTGCTTGTGGCTTAGCTATACGCACCAAGACCGCAAAAAAGGGTGCGGATCGTCTGTTGATAGGTCTTGGTATGATCCCTCGAGGTGAGGTCGGACTGATTTTTGCCGCGGTTGGGCTTAAGATCGGTGTTCTTGATGACATCGATTATGCGGCAGTAATTGCAATGGTTGTTTTTACAACACTTCTTGCACCGCTTGCTGTGGCATGGCGGGGGCGGCGAATATAATTTGCTGGCCTATAGCAAGGCCTTTGTACTATTACAATTTAAATCATTGGAATAAATACTGGAAAAAAATACTAGAATGATGGTTGTGACAGTTGTAAAGTAAAATACTTTCACTGCTGTCCGGTTTGTTTCATAGGTTGAACACCATCTGACCGCCGCCGCAG
>ERZ1292640.4034-Hain-H43-02um-R1-4034-length-11289-cov-3_pt1 | contig 11289 bp, 10 predicted proteins | sample MGYA00564404_ERZ1292640 | MGnify/ENA primary metagenome ERZ1292640 (study PRJEB36523, sample SAMEA6512636) | groundwater metagenome | collected 2019-01-08 | study: AquaDiva: Metagenomics assemblies of 32 groundwater samples | reverse complement strand
AGATTTACAGAACATTATTCCGGCCTGCTTATTCCAAAACTGGGGAATAGATTCTTAAGCGGGCTTCTAAATTCTTTATTCAAGGTAAAACTTAACGACTGTTTTAGCTGTTATAAGTTGTCCCGCCTTGAGGTGATTAAGAGTTTAAATCTTGAAGCCCAAGGTTTTACGATAGAGATAGAAATAATTGCCAAGGCGCTTAAGAATAAGCTGCGCATAGTAGAGGTGCCGATATCATACCGGCCACGGACTTATGCTGAAGGGAAAAAGATACGTTGGAGTGACGGTATGCGGGCAATAGGCGCTATCATTCGATACAGATTAGTTAAAGAAAATGGAAAAAACTGTTAAATATTTAAATCACGCGATTTATTGGTTAATCGTAATTATCCCATTTTCTATATCTATCGCGCCAGGATTTACGAATGTTTGTATAGGCCTGTTGATTGGGGCTTTTGTCTTTAAGAAAATAATAACAAGGCAAGAAGTAATCATCAAAACAAAATTGAATTTACCCATTCTTTTTTTGTTTCTCATTACCTGTTTATCGATTATTAATTCCATTAATCTACGGGATACTCTTAAGGGTGGAATTTTTCGGTCACTACTATATATTTCCATATTTTTCATTGTTGCCGGAGAAATAAAAGACTTAAGCCATGTAAAGATAATTATTGCTTCAATGCTCGGCGGCTTGGTTTTGGCCTCAGTTGACGGCATATGGCAGGTTTTAATGGGGGCAGATTTTATGGGCTACCACCCAGTCTCTTTTATAGGCCTGCTGCGCGCCACCGCCTCATTTAAAGATCCCAATACCTATGGGATCTATTTAAGCGCAATTGCGCCGCTTCTTTTCGGTTTGGCCCTGTATTATTTTAAGGGTAGCAAAAGAATCGCCGGTATTTTTTTAAGCCTACCGGTACTCATAGCTATAGTTTTACCCTATTCGCGGCCGACCCTGCTGGCGGTTTATGCGGCCTTATTTTTCTTAGGTATTGTCGGCAAAAGCAAAGTTTTAATAATTTCCTTGATTATTTTCGCGCTAGTTTCTCCGTTTATGCTGCCTAAGTCAGTTAAAGAGTTTGCGAGGGCCGTTGATTATAACCCTGTGCGTTTTATGTGCAACGACGACCGCATCGCAATCTATCAACACTCCTTAAATATGATCAAGGACCACCCCATAATCGGGCTGGGCGCAAATACATACATGAAAAACTACAAGAAATATAAGAATAATCCCGAGTACCGTAATGTAGTTACCTCCGATTATTTATACGCCCACAATAATTTTCTCCACATAGCAGCAGAGATAGGCCTGGTAGGCTTGGCCATTTTTATCTGGCTGCTTTATGAGTTGTTCAGGCAATGCCGGCGCATCTTTAAAGGCCTGGATAACCATTTTCTTAAAGTTGTTTCACTTTCTTTAACCGGATGCCTGATTGCGTTTTTAATCAATGGGCTTACCGAAAGCAGCCTTTATTCTTCAAGAGTGGCTAGTATATTCTGGTTTATCGCCGGTTTTGCGATAGCCCTGAATAAATTTACCGATGCAGATAGACAAAAAGCCTGTTAAAAATATACTGGCAGTGCGCAATGACAGATTCGGGGAATTTTTGCTCAATGTCCCGGCGTTTAGGGCATTAAAGAAAAGTTTTCCGGGGGCAAAATTAACCCTGGTGATAAATTCTAATCTGCGGGAGCTTGCCGCATGCATGGAATTCGTAGATAACATAATTATTTGGGAAAATAAACGGCATAAATTCAGCCAGATTATTAAATTTAGCCGGGAGCTTAAGAATAGTAAATATGATCTTTGCGTGATCCTTAATCCGGCAAAAGAATTTAATATTATTAGTTTCCTTGCCGGTATTCCCATGCGCGTAGGTTATGCCCGGAAATGGGGATTTCTGTTAACCCACAAGCTGGAAGATAAGAAACATCTTGGTCAAAAGCACGAAATAGAATATAATCTTGAATTGGCAGGCTTAGCCGGAGCTGAAACTAAAGATAAATCGGCCTCTTTGAATATAGCCCTAAGATCAAATATTTTGTCATACCTAGGCCCTGAGGAGAAATTAGTCGCGATACATCCCTGGACCAGCGATCCGCTAAAACAATGGCCGCCGGAGAGTTTTTTAGAGTTGGCTAAAAGATTATCTCTTTTGCCTACTGTCAAGGCAGTTATTATCGGCGGAAAAGATGAATTAAGAAAAGGCGCGCAAGTTTACCATGGTTTAGGCGATAGGATAATTAATATGACAGCCAAGACCACATTAACAGAGCTGGCGGGGATTTTAAAGAAATGCAAATTATTGATTTCAGGCGACAGCGGCCCGGTGCACCTTGCCTGCGCAGTAAATACGCCGGTTATCGCCATCTTTAGAAACGATTTGCCAGGCAAAACCGCAAAAAGATGGGGGCCTTGGCAGGTTCAGAGTAAAGTTATCGAGAAAAGTAATCTTTCCGATATAAGCGTAGATGAAGTTTTTAATAAAGCTAAAGAGGTATTAGGATGAATTATGCTGTTATTTTAGCCGGAGGAGTGGGGAGCCGTTTCTGGCCGTTAAGCAGGGAATCTAAGCCAAAGCAGTTCCTGGCGATTTATTCTGACCGGCCGCTGATTGAAGAGACCATACACCGCGTTTCTGCGCTGATTAAGAAAAAAAATATCTATATCGCCACAAACCGGACTCAAACCAAAAAGATAAAAGATTGCCTTAAGGTTTTTGATATTCCCCCAAACAATTTCTTTTTTGAGCCTGTGGGCAGGAATACCCTTGCCCCAATCGCATTTTTTGCCTCTAAAATTAAGGATATTCATCCGCACGCCGTTATTACGATCATACCCTCCGACCATTTTATTAAAGATAATAATAAATATCTAAAATCATTGTCAAAAGCCATCCAGTTGGCCAGGCATGGTTTTATAGTCACGGTCGGCATCAGCCCTAGCCGTGCGGAAACAGGATATGGATATATTAAAGTAAACCCGCACCTGCAAAAATATCAGAGGGACAGCTATTTTGCCGTTGATAAATTTATTGAAAAGCCGCACCTTAAAAAAGCTAAAAGGCTGATTCGGGATAAGCGATATTTTTGGAATAGCGGCACATTCGTATTTCGCGCGGATGTGATGTTAAACGAAATCGAAAAGTTTGCGCCCGCGGTATATAAAACAATCACAAAAATGCATTTACCCGGGGATATTGACAGGTTGTGGCATAAATTGCCTTCTATCTCCATAGATTATGCCGTGATGGAGAAAACCGACAGGGCAGTCCTTTTGCCCTGCGATTACGGATGGCTGGATTTGGGGCACTGGAAGGCGATGGAAGAGGTGCTTAAAAAAGACAAAGAAGGAAACATATTTATCGGCGAGAAGTGTGTTGATGTGGGCAGTAAGTCTAGCCTGGTCTGGTCGAATAACCGGATTGTGGCGACTATCGGCCTGGACAATGTGATTGTGGTGGATACCGATGACGCGCTTCTGGTTTGCGCAAAAGATAAGGCGCAGGACGTCAGAAAGATCGTCCAGATGCTTAAGGCAAAAAATCTAAGGAAGCACATTTGAAAAAGTTCCTGATCATTAATCCTTTTGGCATAGGCGATGTTTTATTTACCACTGCGGTTATAAAAGCGATCAAGGAAAACAACCCGGATAATTTTATCGGCTATTGGTGCAATGAAAGAGTAAGGGATATCTTCAGCGGCAACCCCCATGTAGATAAGATTTTTGCCCTCTCCAGAGGCGACATCAAAAAGATAGCTCAAAAATCAAAATTAAAGGGGGTTAGTAAATTTTTAGGGTTATTGCGGCAGATAAGGCGGGAAAAATTCGATATCGCTTTGGATTTTTCGCTTGATCACCGTTATGCCTTGCCTTGTAAAATATCAGGTATAAAAAGAAGGATAGGTTTTAATTATAAAGGCCGGGGAAGGTTCTTGACCGATAGGATAGATCTTATCGGTTATTCGCAAAAGCACGTCGTTGAATATTATTTGGATTTGTTAGCACCACTAAATATAATACCTAAAAGTAAAGAATTAGAATTATTTGTTTCTGATAAAAGTAACTCTAAGGCCAAGGAAATATTTTCTCAATCCGGCATAAGCGATAAAGATTTAGTTTTGGGTATAGCTGCGGGCGCAGGCTTAAGCTGGGGTAAAGACGCCAGCCTTAAACACTGGCTGCCGGAAAGGTTTGCGCAGCTGGCAGATAAGGTAATTGAAGAATTTGGCGCCAAGGTATTATTGTTAGGGGATGGCTCGGAAATGGCGATTTCCGAGAAGATAATTTCCACTATGAAACACAAGGCCCTAAACCTTGCGGGTAAAACAAGCTTAGAAAGCCTTGCGGGGATTATAGCTAAACTAAAGATTTTAGTTACCAATGACGGCGGCCCGCTGCATATGGCCTGCGCATTAGGCATTAAAACAGTGTCTATATTCGGGCCGGTGGATGATAAAGTTTACGGACCCTATCCGCCGTCGGATAAGCATATAGTTGTGAAATCCAATTTTGATTGCCAGCCGTGTTATCAGCAGTTTAGAATGCCGGATTGCCAACGAAATAGGCAATGCATTAGCTCAATTGATGTGGAGCAGGTTTTGACAGCAGTAAGGAGGATTCTGTGAAGCAGGGGATACCTTTTACGGATTTGGCTATCCAGCATAAAGAAATTGAAAAAGAAATTACTCGGGCTATAAAGAGAGTAATGAAGAGAAGTGATTTTATATTAGGCGAAGATGTGCAGGCCTTTGAAAAAGAATTTGCCCAATTTTGCCAGGCGCGTTATGCCGTGGGCGTAAGCTCAGGCACAGCCGCGTTATTCTTAGCGCTTGCAAGCTTCGGGATAAAGGCGCAAGACGAAGTGCTTGTCCCGGATTTTACTTATATCGCTACTGCCCTTGCAGTCTCCTATACCGGTGCCAGGCCGGTATTTGTAGATGTAGAAGAGGATACTTATAATATTGACGTTGATAAGATAAGGCAGGCAATTACCAGGAATACAAAAGCCTTGATCCCGGTGCATCTTTACGGACAGCCGGCAAATATGCCGGAGATTTTAAAAATAGCCAAAGAATGTAATCTAAAAGTGATTGAAGACGCGGCGCAGGCGCACGGCGCAAGTATCAAAATGCCTGACGGCCGATGGCAGGCTATCGGTAGCATCGGCGATGTGGGTTGTTTTAGCTTTTATCCTACTAAAAACCTCGGCGGCTTAGGCGATGGCGGGATGGTGGTTACGAATGACGAAACTATTTTTAAAAAATTACTCATGCTGCGTGATTACGGGCGGATTTCAAAATACGAACATGCGATGGTCGGCTATAATTCGCGCCTGGATACCTTGCAGGCAGCGATATTAAGGCTAAAATTAAGAAAGTTAAAAAAATGGAATACAATGCGTCAAGAGGTTGCCATGGTTTATAATAAATTTCTGCAAGGAGTCGACGGCATAATTACTCCGCAGGCAGCAGCCGGAGCAAATCATGTATATCATGTGTATGCCATCAGGATTAAACGCAGGGATGAGCTGATTCAGATGTTTAAAGAAAAGGGGATAGGCGCCATTGTGCATTATCCCATACCTTTGCACCTGCAAAAAGCCTATCAGGATTTAGGATACGGGCAAGGAGATTTTCCGGTTTCAGAAAGAATCGCTAAAGAAATAATCTCTTTGCCGATTTATCCCCAGATGAAAAAAAGCCAGGTTAAATTTGTCGTGGAGGCCTTAAAGAAATTTTTGAGGAGCTAAAAACTATGCCGGAAAAAGCCGCGGTTTCAGTGGTAGTTTTAGCCAAGAATGACCAATTTCGCATATCGCGCTGCCTGGATTCGGTGGCATGGGCGGATGAGGTTATTGTAGTCGATGATGAAAGCACGGATCAGACTCCGGAGATAGTTAAAAAATATACAAACAAGATTTTTATCCGTAAGATGGACGTGGAAGGCAGGCACAGGAATTGGGCCTATGCCCAAGCCAAAAACAGATGGGTGTTAAGCTTAGATTCCGATGAGCTGGTCAGCCCGGAATTAAAAGAAGAAATAGAGGGCCTGCTTAAGAAAAACCCGGTAGAAAACGGTTTTACCATACCGCGCAGGAATTATATCGGTGATTATTGGGTTAAATATGGCGGCTGGTATCCCAGCCCTCAGCTGCGGCTTTTTCAGAAAGATAAATTCCGCTATGAAGAGGTGGCAGTGCATCCCCGCGCGTTTATGGAGGATCCCTGCGGGCGGCTGAAATCAGATATGATTCATTATTCTTACCGGAATTTGGAAGACTTTCTCAATAAGCTGAATAATCAGACTACCCGTGAAGCCCAGAAATGGTTTGACCAGAATAAGCCTATGCGTTTTGGTAGGTTCCTATGGAGGGCAATCGATAGATTTGTGCGCACTTATATCGGCCGCCAGGGTTATAAAGACGGATTCATAGGATTTGCGGTTGCTTTTTACGCCGGCCTATACCAGATTATCAGTTATTTAAAATATCGCGAACTGACCTTAAAAAATGGGGGACACCCAACAAATTGAAGCTAAGGGTGTCCCCTTTTGGGGACACCCTTCCGATTGATTTGTTGGGTGTCCCTAAGAAGAGGATGAAGACGGCAAAGGTAGTATTTTTAGATAGAGACGGGGTGATCAATAAATACCCCGGGGATTTTCTGTATGTAACTGCATTGAGCGAATTCAGTATTTTGCCCCGGGTGCAGCAGGCGTTAAAGAAGTTAACCCATGCCGGGTATAAAATTTTTATTGTTTCTAACCAGGCGGGCGTGTCAAAATGTGTTTATCCTCAAGAGACCCTGGATTTAATCACCCACAATATGCTGGGTAATTTTAAAAAGCACGGCATTGTAGTTTCAGGGGTTTATTATTGCACGCACCGGCCGGAAGATAACTGTGTTTGCCGCAAGCCTAAAACCGGGCTGGTAGATATGGCTATATCTAAACTTAAAGACGAGGGGCTGGATCCGGAACTTCAAAAAAGCTATTTTGTGGGCGATACCATCAGAGATATTGATACCGGCAGGGCTGCGGGCTTAAAGACAATCCTTGTTTTTTCGGGTAAAGAAAAGCCGGAAAATAAAAATAGCTGGTTGAGCCTTCCTGATTTTGTTGCCCGGGACCTATTCGAAGCGGTAAATATAATTCTTAAATAATGAAAGTAATCATCGTTTATGCCTCGGCCGGCGCAGGGCATAAGACTGCCGCAGAGGCTATTTATAATTATTTAAAGGAATATCGCCGGGATATTCAAGCAGAGCTGGTCGATATTTTAGATAAAAGCGATAATTTCTTTAAGGCCAGTTACCGTTGGGGATATTTTGTCCTCATAAATTATGCGCCCGCGCTTTGGGCTTTAAGTTTCTGGATTACTTACTGCAGATTTTTACGCCCCTTAACCAGAGCGCTTGCCTCATTTTTAAATTCCTTAAATACTTACGAATTCGCTAAATTCTTAGCGGATGAGAATCCTGATTGCATTATCTCAACCCATTTTTTATCATCTGAGATTTCCGCGCGGCTTAAAAAAAAGCAAAAGATTAGCTCAAAGGTGATTACCGCAATTACCGATTTCGGCGTGCATCCTTTCTGGTTAGCCGCGGGCACAGATCTTTATATCGCAGCCTCTGATTTTACTAAAGAAATACTAATCAAGGAAGGTATAGAAGATAAGGCAATCAAAGTTTTGGGAATACCGGTAAATACAAAGTTCCTGCAAGTTTTTGACAAACCTAAGTTGCAGGATAGATTTAATTTGGACAGAAACAAATTTACGGTTTTGGTGGCCATTGGCTCATTCGGGCTGGGGCCGATTGAGCAAATAACGGATACCCTACAGGAAGAAGCCCAGGTTTTAGTAGTTTGCGCAAAGAATAAGAAGCTATTTGAGGCCCTGAAGCGCAAAAACTATCCCAGCCTGCGCGTTTTCGGCTTCATTGACAATATCCAGGAGCTTATGGCGGTATCCGACGTAATTATCACTAAACCCGGGGGATTAAGCATCGCGGAAAGCCTGGTAATGGGTTTATTGCCGGTATTTATTGTGCCCATACCCGGGCAAGAAACCGAAAATATAAAAGTTTTGGCAAAATATGGCTTAGGTTTACAGGCCAAGGATGTAAGCCAGATTAAAGAGCATATAATTTATTTGCGCGGCCATCCGGATAAATTAAAAGATATAAAAGTGGCTATTGAGAAAGTTAAGAAGCCTTCAGCTGTAAAGGATATTTGCGATGCTATATGCTAAGGTGGTTTTAGGATTACCGGTTGAGGGGCCGTTTGATTACAGCGTTCCCGGGGAATTCCAGAAACAGATAGCGCCCGGATGCAGAATCTGGGTTGATTGGCGCAAGCAGAAAAAAATAGCTTATGTGGTTGGCCTCTCCCGAAAAACCAGTATAAATAAGGTTAAACCCATAACTTCATTGATTGATACTGTTGCGATATTGGATAAAAATATGCTATTTTTAACCAGGCAATTATCGCAGTATTATTGCTGCAGCTGGGGTGAAGCTATTGAAACCGCTTTGCCCGAAGGCTTAAGAAAAGGCAAAGTTTTTGCCGATGCAGCTGACAGCGATATCAAAACTAAAGGCGTTTCCTTAGTATCAACATCTGCTGAGGATAATTTATTGGTTCATGATTTAACCGGGCTTAAACGCTGGGATATTTATATAAGCCGGATAAAAGAAGTTGTAAATCAGGGTAGGTCGGTGATTATGCTTTTACCGGATAAAAACGCGGTTTTAAAAGCAAAAGAGATTATTAATACTAGAATTAATGTACGCCTTTCGGTTTTAGATAGAAAAGACCCAAAAGAATTAGAGGAGTGGGCTAGAATTAGAGCCGGCAAGGCGGATATAGTTATGGGTACTCGCTCCGCTATTTTCGCCCCCTTAAACAACCTTGGCCTGGTGATTATTGACGAAGAACAGGATTATGCCTACAAACAGGACCAGGTGCCGCATTATCACCCCAGAGAGGTTGCGCTTATGCGGGTAGGGCAATACAAGGCCGGGCTTATATTGGGCAGCGGTTCTCCTTCGCTGGAGAGTTTTTATTTAGCCAAAAAAAGTAAAATAAAATATCTACGCCTGGAGCGGGATAAAAGCAGTCCGGAAATAAAAATTGTAGATATAAAAAATATCCCTCCGTCAGACAGGAAGCGGGGGATGATCATTTCAAGGTATTTACAGGATGGAATAGCCTGCGGCTTAAACGCCAAAAATAAGATATTTTTATTTCTAAACCGAAAGGGTTTTGCTACCGTTGCCTCATGCATCTCCTGCGGCCTGAGCCTGAAATGCCCGCGCTGCAATATTAATCTGGTCTATCATTTTAAAGGCAACATACTTAGCTGCCACTATTGCAGTTTTAAAATGCAGCCTCCATCAATTTGCCCTCAATGCAATGCCGGCTATATCAAATATTCAGGCGTAGGCACGGAAAAGATAGAAAGCGAATTATCGCGCATTTTTCCCCAGGCGCGTATCATCCAGTCGGATTCACCAAAAAATAGCGATATTGATGCGGCAGACATAGTAATTTCAGCTCAAGGGATAATCAGGGATGCTACTTATAATTTTGACCTTATCGGGGTTATGGGAATAGATAATTCTTTAAACCATGTGGATTTTCACGCCAGCGAAAAGACGTTTCAAATATTATCCGGGTTTTTAAAGCTGACGGATAAAAAAATCATCATTCAGACCGGCCTTGCCAACCACCACTGCTTTCAGGCATTGGTAAAACAGGATGCGGATATTTTTTATAACCGGGAGATGATCCAGCGCAAGCAGCTAAAATTCCCGCCTTACCAGCATATCGGCTTATTAAAGATACGCGGCAGCAGGGAAGCCAAGGTTGAAGAGGTGGCTAACAATTTATTTGCGCAGCTTACAGATGCGAATAAAGACAAAGGTATTAAGATTATTTCGGTTAACCGGGCTCAGTTGGCCAAGCTGCGCGGTAATTTCTACTGGCAGATATTGACCCGCGCAGCCTCTGCCGTTAAATTGAGTAAATTTTTAAAAATACGCTTAAAAGATGTGCGGCATTCAGGTATAATAATAACAGTAGATATAGATCCAATTTAATCGTTATCGCAAAGGCATAATTATGAATATCGTTTTCTTTGGAAGCGCAGAATTCGCCGTACCCTCGCTTAAGGCAATTTTAGGCACAAAGCACCGTATATCCTGCGTAGTTACCCAGCCGGATAAGCAAAAAGGCCGGGGTTTGATTGTTGCCGATACTGCAATTAAGAAAGCGGCTCAAGAGGCGGGCTTAAAGGTTTATCAGCCGCAAGATATTAATCAGGCTGAAAGCATCCAAGAATTGAACAGCCTTAACCCGGATTTGTTTGTGGTTATTGCCTACGGCCAGATACTATCCGAAAAGTTATTGGCTATCCCTAAGATTTTTTCCTTAAATCTCCACGCCTCGCTTCTGCCGAAATACCGCGGGGCAGCCCCGATTAACTGGGCGATCATCAACGGCGAAGATTCAACCGGCGTAACAGCGATGAAGATGGTGCGCCAGATGGATGCCGGGCCGCTGCTTGCCCAGGAAAAAATAAATATTACCAGCCAGGACTCCGCGATTACCCTTGAGGAAAAATTATCTCATCTGGGAGCAGGATTAGTTTTAAGCTGCCTTAACGCAATAGAAAAAGGCAAGTATGATTTAGTAGAGCAGGATGGAAAAAAGTCAAGTTTTGCCCCTAAATTTAAAAAAGAAGACGGCTGCATTAAATGGGATGCGCCGGCTTTGGCTATTAACAATTTAATCCGCGGCTGCGTTGCCTGGCCCGGAGCATTTACCTATTATAGAGGTAAATTGTTAAAAATACATAAAGCCAAAATAATCCAGCCGTTTGAATCGAAGGCCTATAAGTCAGCCGGCCAGATAGCAGAAGTTTCTCAAGCAGGCATATTTGTGATTACAGGTAAAGATGTTTTGATAATTGAACAGCTGCAGATAGAAGGCAAAAGAATAATGAGTGTAAAAGAATTTATCTCGGGGCACAACATAAGCGCAGGGGATATTTTAGGCGATAAAAAATAATAGTTGCTTTTTAGCTAAACTATGATAAAATTTTACTCTATTGATTTTATTCGAAAGTTTTTTCTAAGATAAGCCAATGCCAGAATTAAGAAAAGACCCTATTATCGGCCGCTGGGTGATTATCGCTACTGAACGCGCCAGGCGCCCCGATCAATTTAGCAGCCAGTCTTACGAAAATCCTACAGAGAAACCTTGCCCTTTCTGTCAGG
>ERZ1292640.4033-Hain-H43-02um-R1-4033-length-11289-cov-5_pt1 | contig 11289 bp, 13 predicted proteins | sample MGYA00564404_ERZ1292640 | MGnify/ENA primary metagenome ERZ1292640 (study PRJEB36523, sample SAMEA6512636) | groundwater metagenome | collected 2019-01-08 | study: AquaDiva: Metagenomics assemblies of 32 groundwater samples | reverse complement strand
CCGTCTGCTCGAGAACGCCCGCGATCTCAAAGAGCAGGGTCCCGGGCTTCACGCGGGCCGCCCAGTAGTCGACCTCCGCCTTGCCCGTGCCCATTCGCGTCTCAAGAGGCTTCTTGGAGATCGGCTTGTCGGGAAAGACCCGGATGAAGAGCTTGCCCTCGCGCTTGAGCAGGTGCTGCGCCGCGATTCGACCAGCCTCGATCTGGATTCCCTTGAGCCAGCACCCCGCCAGTGCCTGCAGGCCGTAGTCGCCGAACGCGACGTAGTTGCCCTTGGTCGCCTTGCGGGGCTTCACGTTGCGCTGCTCTTTCCGATACTTCACTCGCTTGGGCATCAACGCCATGCGTCACACTCCATCTGTTGGTCGAAACAAACTCGTCCCTGAATCTCCACCCCGAACTCGACTTACTTGCGGCCGCGGGCCCTGGCCCGTCCGCCCGCCGCGTTGCTTTCCTCTTCGGTCCTCTCGGTCGTGTACATGCCCTTGTAGATCCAGACCTTGATGCCGATCTGACCAGCGGGGGTCTTGGCCTCCGCCACGCCGTACTCGACCTTCGCCTGGAACGTCGACAGAGGCATCGATCCCAGCGACACCGTCATCGCCTTGGCGATCTCGGCCCCGCCCAGACGACCGGCGATCCGGATCTTGGCGCCCAGGGCGCCCGCGCCCATGATCGCCTCCACACGGCTCTTGACCGCACGCCTGAACGCCATCCGCTTGAGCAGCTGCTCCGCCACGTTCTCCGCGCAAAGCTTGGGGTCCAGGTCGGGGTTCTTGATCTCGATGATCGAGATCGCGACCTTTCGACCCGTCATGTACTGCAGTTCCTCGGTCATCCGCTCAACCTCGGCGCCCTTGGGGCCGATCACCAGGCCGGGCCTGGCGGTCTTGATGATGATCTTGAGCTCCTCACGCGTCCGCTCGATGTTGACATCGGAGACCGCGGCGTATGGCGGCTTGCGGTTGAGCCGCTTGTCCAGCCACACGCGGATCTTCTCGTCCTCGATGAGCAACTCGCCGTAGAGCGCCTTGGGCGCGTACCAGCGGCTCTTGTGCGCCTCGGTGATCCCGAGCCTCAGACCGAATGGATGTGTCTTCTGTCCCATGTGTTCTTTTTCCTGCCCCCGCTTCGCTCGTCCTCCGAGCCCTCAGGGTCAGCCTTGCGATCGGTTTACTTCTTCTTGCCCTTTGGCTTCTCGCCCACGCTCACGGTGATGTTCGAGTACCGCTTGATGATCGGGTGTGCACGCCCGCGGTCCTTGGGCTGGAAACGCTTCATCCGCGTCCCCTCGTCGCACGCGCTCTCAACCACGTACAGGCTCGCCACGTCCGCCTCAAAGGCCTCGGCATCGGCGATCGCCGCGCTCAAACACTTCTTCACGTTCAACGCCGCACGCTTGGTCGTGAACGTGAGCATGTTGAGGGCCGTGTCCACCCGCTTGCCGCGGATGAGGTCGGTCAACAGGGCCGTCTTGCGCGGCGAGCCCCGGTGGTTGAGCACACGGCTCGTGAACCACACCAGGTCCTTGGGCGCAACGCCCAGGGCACCGGCGAGCTTCTGGCAGTCGCTCATCTTGCAGTGCGGGTGGTCGTTGCTGCGCATCCAGTTCTTCACCGCGGAAAGAGCGTTGTCGCCCTTGAGCCCGACGCGCTCGACGGCCTGAGCAAGCTGCTCGGCGCCCAGCCCGCGTGCTTCCGCGAGTGCCTTGAGTTTTTCGCCCCGAATCTTCACGGCGTCATTCCTTCTTTACAGTCAAACCAGATCCACCAACACAACCCACGTCGTTCTTCCCTAGTGCCCAGTGCCTAGTGCCTAGTGCCTAGTGCCTGCTCTCTACTTCTTCACCGGCGAGGGCGCCGGCTTGGCGTCGCCGCCATCCAGGCCTTCCTTCTTGTTCGTGTGCCCGCGGAAGGTCCGCGTCAGCGAGAACTCGCCGAGCTTGTGCCCGACCATGTCCTCGGTCACGAACACGTCGATGAACAACTTGCCGTTGTGCACCTTGAACGTGTGCCCGACGAACTCGGGGACGATCGTGCAGGCTCGGCGCCATGTCTTGATCGGCTCCTTGCGCCGGGATTCGTTGAGGACCTCCACCTTGCGGAAGAGCCCTTCATCGACGTACGGACCTTTTTTCAGGCTGCGACTCATGCTTTGCTTCCCGGTCTGGATCTCGCCCCCTCGGGGACGCTTCAACTGGAGTGATTACTTCTTCTGGCCGTAACGCTTGCTCACCCGGCGGCGGATGATCAACTGGCTGCTGTACTTCTTGCGATTCCTGGTGTTGCCGCCCTTGGACAAGACGCCCGTGGGTCCGCAGGGCGGACGTCCGCCCTTGCTGCGTCCCGAGCCGCCGCCCAGCGGGTGAGCGTGGTGGCTCTTGGCCATGCCGCGGGTGATCGGGCGACGCCCCATCAGCCGGTTCAGGCCGGCCTTGCCCAGCTTGCGGAGACGGTGGTCGCCGTTGCCCATCGTGCCGATGGTGGCCTTGCACAGGATCGGCACCTTGCGCACTTCGCCCGAGGGCAGCACCAGCGTCGCAAACTGCTCGTCCTTGTTGGTCAGACGGGCGAAGCTACCGGCCGAGCGGCACATGCGAGCGCCGCGTCCGACTTCCAGCTCAACACAGTGGACCTCAAGGCCCGTGGGGATGAACTTGAGCGGCATGCAGTTGCCCACCGTCGGCTCGATCGCCTCGGTGTTGCTCGTGAGCACTTCCTGACCCGTCACAAGCCCCTGAGGGGAGCAGATGTACCGCTTCTCGCCGTCGGCGTAGCCGATCAGCGCGATGTGGCACGAGCGATTGGGGTCGTACTCGATCCCGATGACCTTGCCCACGATCCCCTGGCGATCGCGACGCTTGAAGTCGATCTTCCGCAGCATCTGCTTCACGCCGCCGCCGATGCCGCGGGAGGTGACGATGCCGTGGTGATTCCGCCCACCGCTCTTGGGCTTGGGCAGGAGCAGGCTCTTGTGAGGACGCTTCTTGGTGACCTCGGCGTGCGCGTTCACCGACGCGTTGCGCCGGCCGTTGCTCGTCGGGTTGTAGATCTTGATCGGCATGAGTCGTTCCCAGTCTTTCCGCGTGTTGGCTCATCGCCAACGCGGGGGTTCCCGTTCCTTTGAGGCGGTCTACCCGCCGTGCAATATTAGAAGAACTCGATCGAATCCTCGGCGTGCAGGCGGACCGTTGCCTTCTTGGTCGAAGCCCTCTGGAACGCCCCGAACTTCGTCCGCTGCTCCTCACCCTTCCTGACCTGGGTGTTCACCGCGACCACGCGGACCTTGTAGATCTCCTGCACCGCGGCCTTGATCTCGTCCTTGGTCGCCCGGGGGTCGACCAGGAACGTGTACCGCTTGTGGTCCGACATCGAGTCGGTGTTCTTCTCAGAAAGCAGTGGCTTCTTGAGAATGTGGATGGCTGTCACGTTGGCGGGCATGGCTTAGTTGCCTCCCTTCGCAGTGGGCTTGTCGGCCTTGGCCTTGTCGGTACTGCCCTTGTCGGTATTGGGCTTGTCGGTCTTCTTCGCCAGCTTTTTCACCTTGGCGACGTACGGCCGGCTGGGCTTCTCTGGCTGATCGGCCGGCGCACCCTTGGGGGCGAGCTTGGCGTCCTTGCCCGTCTGAGACCACGGGCCGCTGAGCCACGCCTCAAGATCGCTCTTGCCGATCACGAGGAACCGGTGGTTGAGCATCTCAAAGCAGTTGAGCTGATCGGCCCGGATGAGCGTCACGTCCTCGAGATTGCGTCCACCCTTGCGGGCGTTCTCGCTCTTGGCGGCGTCGACCGGCAGCGCGACGACCGCGGTCTTGTCGACCTTGATCGCCTCGAGGAAGCCCACGAAGTTCTTGGTCTTGGGGTCCGCGAACGTGATCTCGTCGATCACGCGCACTTCCTGGTCCACCAGCTTCGCGAGCAGCGCGTTGCGGTTGGCCTTGCGGCGCATCTTCTTGGGCATGTCCAGGCGGAAGTCCTCACGGACCATCTTCTTGGAGTGGCCGTGGCCACCGCCCTTGAAGATGTTGACCTTGCGGTCGCCGTGGCGGGCGTTGCCCGTGCCCTTCTGCTTGTAGATTTTCTTGGTGGAGCCTTCGGTTTCGGCCCGGTTTTTGGTCTTGCTCGAGCCCTGGCGCTGTCCGGCGTGATACCGCACGTACGCCTGCTTGATGAGCGACGGATTGATATCCCCGCCGAGCGATTGCTCGTCGACAGTGATCTTTCCGACGGTCTGACCCTGCATGTTGAGGACGGGGACGTCCATTCGTGTACCTCGCCAAACGCCTCGGTCCATAAAGACGGCTCAACTGCCATCTCCGGACCACCGCAAGCTCTCGCCCGCAGCCAGACTCCTGACCTCTCGGTCAGAGCCCGTCGCCTATCCGGCTCGCCTCCAATCGCCTCCATCGGCGGCACGCTCACAAGAGCGTGGGGGTCGGCTCGGAATCAACTCGGCCTATCGAACCTCTCGATGCTCCAGTTGCCTGGAATCCCGATCGGTCCCTTGATGTTCTCACCCGGTGGTTTCGATCGCCGTTTGACGGGCTTTGCGACCTTTCGGGCTCGCGGGTCACTGCCTTCTGGGACCCGCGAATTCATCCAACTCGACACTTGCCGCACCCGGGTCCAACCCGGGTGATGTTCACAAATCCATTACTTCTTGCTCGCCGCCGCCAGGAGCTTGGCCTTGCCGCGATAGAGACGAAGGGCCGGACGTACAAGAACCGTGCCGGTGTTCGCACCAGGCACGGTTCCCTTGACCAGCATCAGATTCTTTGCATCGTCGATCCGAACCACATGGAGCGAGCGGCACGTCGCGCGGACGTTGCCCATCTGCCCCGCCATCTTCTTGCCCTTCACCAGGCCGCCGCCAAAGCCGCGGTTGGAGCAGAGCGAGCCGATCGAACCCGCGGACCGGTGCTTACGCTCGGTGCCGTGGCTGGCGCACAGGCCTTTGTAGTGGTGGCGCTTCATCGTGCCCGCGAAACCCTTGCCCTTGTTGGTCGCGATCACGTCCACGAACATGTGGGCCTCGAACTCCTTGACCGTCAACACCTGGCCGAGCGTGAAAGTCTCGACCTCCTTGGCATCAACGTGGAACTCGCGGTGGCGACGCTTGGGCGTCGTGCCGGCCTTGGCGTCGTGCCCGATCTGCGGCATCGTGCTGTTGCGCGCCTTCATCTCGCCCCAACCCACCTGCACCGCCGAATAGCCGTCCTTCTCAGAGGTCCGCACCTGCGTGACGACGCAGGGGCCCACCTCAAGGACGGTCACGGGAATGCTGACACCCTTCGCGTCATAGACGCGGGTCATGCCGATTTTCTTGCCGATGAGTGCCAGGCCCATTGATCCTACCTCAAGTACTTCGTCGCCCCTGCAAACACACCGGGCCGAGCCTCGCTGCTCGCGAGAGTCGGCCCGTCAAATCACGCCTTGATCTTCACAAACACGCCCGCCGGAACCACAAGCCGATTCAGAGCCTCAACCGTTCGCACGTTGGGCTCGAGAATATCGATGATCCGTTTATGCGTCCGGATCTCGAACTGCTCGCGACTCTTCTTATCGATGAAAGGCGAGCGCAGAACCGTGTACCGCTCGACGCGCGTCGGCAGCGGCACCGGACCCGCGACCTTCGCGTTGGTCCGCTTGGCATGCTCCACGATCTCCTTGGCCGATGCATCAAGGGCCAGGTGGTCGTAGGCTTCCATCCGAATTCTGATCTTTCCGCCGTTCATCAGTTGCTCTCGATCAGGTGTTCGAACACTTCATTTCGCCGCCGGAATCGACCATTTTGGCCTTTCCGACTCTCTGGCCCCGGCTCCCCAGCTCGTCCACACACGAGGGGTCGAAATCCTCGGGCCGTCTTCGGCCCGCATCTTCGTCCCGTGCGATGGTTTCGCAGGAGCACCAAAACCTGCCCGCATCGACTCGCACCCACTGCGAATCCAGCGCGGACGCCCCCAGCTTCCGGAGGCAAGAGGGGAAGGATAGCGGCAACCAAGCCCCTGTCAACTCCCTGTCAAGCATCATCCCGCGCCCCCGCCCCGCCAAGCCCAGGGTCCCACCGATCTCCCCCACTGCTTCCGGTGCTTTCTTTAGATCCGGGAACTCCTTGCCGCTTCGCGAGAATCATTCTCAATGTTCACGGCCGTCTTCGGCCGACCCGTACTGTTGGACAACGCCCCCGCTCTCGCCGCTCCCCGGAGTGCCCGCATGATCTCATCCAACCCGTTTGCCTGTCGTTTGGGTTCTGGCCTCGCCATGCGCCATCTACTTGTAGCGGCACTGAGCCTGTGTGCTCCGGTGCTCGCCCAGCCCACACCCTCTCCCACCAACATTCCCCTGCCCCCTTCGTCGACGCCCGCCAAGCCAAAGCAGCCCGAACAGGCCGCGACCGCGCCGGCCAAACCCGTCGAGCCCGTTCCGCCAACAGCCACGAGGCCCGCCCCCACCACCGAGTTTGACGGCCTGCCTTTGGCGGTCCGTGAAGTGGGCCTGGCCATGCTCATCCCAAAGTCGTCCAAAGCCAACGTCGAGCGGGCCGCCGACGCCAGCGGCGGATTCGCCAACATTGAAATCGTCCCGCCCGACTCCACGTGGGTCATGTACGTCCGCAGCAAGCGACTCACCGACGCTCTGATCACCACCGAAGAGGTCATGAGCGAGATCGTCAAGAACATCGAGTCCGCCGCCGCCAGCGCCAAGGCCGTCCCCGAGGTGCTGGCCAAGGACAAGACGTTCATCATCTCGGGACGGCCCGCGTACCTCGTGTACATCCTCATCCCGCAGGCCGAGGGGAAACCGGGCCTCGTCCGCGGGCTTGGGGTCAGCAAGATCCAGCCGGGCTCGTTCATGCTCTTTGAGATCATCTGCGCCCGCACCGAGTACGAGCGCGCTCGGGTCGTCTTCGAAGACTGCGTGGCGACCGCCGTCATCGAGGATCCGCGTGCGGAAGTCGAGCGGACGCAGTCGCTGGTCAAGACCGGCATCGCCTTCATCGCCAGCATCACCGAGCAGGATCTCAAGGACGTTGTCACGGCTCTCCCCGAGCGATGGGAGCGGACCTATCGCCCCGGCAAGAGCGGCGGAGACTCCGACTCCACCGAGATCAGCTACTCGCGCTACCGCTACTTCTTCGGCGAGCGGAGCAAGTTCCCGGGCATTCCCAAAGGGTCCAAGGCCCAGCAGCTGGGCGTGTTCGTGCAGATCGATTCGCGCGCGGTCGATGGCAAGGTTGTCGTCGACTCCCAGGGGCAGTTCTTTGTCTCCGCCGACCGCAAGGAGGAGTTCTGGTCGCTCGCCACCGCTCGCAAGGAAGGCAACAAGCCCCAGCTCTACACCGAGACGGGCGTGCGGGACGATCTGGAGATGTCGGTCTCCAGGGCCTTCCCCGACGGTCGCACCGACGCGACCAAGCCGCAGATCAAGGGCGAGGGGTACATCAGCGTCGCCGAGTCCCTGATCCTCCCGCAGCTTCTGGTTCGCAAGAACGTTACCGCCGACTTCGGGTTCTTCACCTACCAGCACGAGCACCGCAACATCAGGCTGCGCCGAGAGACCTTCAGCCCCGTCGGCGTCACGGGCAAGGTCTTTGAGATCCGCACCCGCCTCAACGACGACTGCCTGTGGCAGATCGCCCGCTACCGCGAGAACGGCGAGTTCATCTCCGTGGAAAACCCCGACCGCTCGGTCCGTGAACAGACGACCGTCGAGAAACTCAGGACGCTCTGGAAATCCAAGGGACTTCCGCTGGACTGACGTGGCACGGGCAGGATGCTCGTGCCACCCCGCTACACTCGCCCACATGGCCGTCGAACGACTCATCTCCGCCTCCACCGCCGTCGGTATCGACGACGAGCAGCGCAACTGGGCCCTTCGCCCCACCACCCTCACCGAGTACGTCGGCCAGCAGGATTTCCTTCACCGCCTCTCGATCGCCGTCAAAGCCTCCGAGGGACGCGACGACCCCCTCGAGCACATCCTTCTGCATGGCCCCCCGGGCCTGGGCAAGACTTCCCTCGCCCACGTCATCGCCAAAGAACTCGGCACCAACATCTGCGTCACCAGCGGCCCCGCCCTGGCCCGCGGCACCGACCTGGTCGCCACCCTCACCCGCCTGGGCCCGCGCGATGTCCTCTTCATCGACGAGATCCACCGCCTCCCCATCCAGGTCGAAGAGTTCATCTACCCCGCGATGGAAGACTTCCGCGTCGAGGTGACGGTTGACACCGGCCTCGCCGCCCGCACGGTGCAGATCCGCTGCAAGCCCTTCACCCTCATCGGCGCCACGACCCGGGCCGGACTGCTGAGCTCGCCGCTGCGAGGGCGCTTCGGCATGACGCACCACCTGCGGTACTACACGCCCGAAGAACTTGTCGCGATCCTGAGCCGTGCGTGCGAGCTGCTCAACATCACCTCGGTCGACAGCGCCTCGCTCAAGCTCATCGCCTCCCGCTCCCGCGGCACACCCCGCGTCGCCAACCGCCTCCTCCGCCGCGTCCGCGACTTCGCCACCGTCAAAGCCGGCGGCCGCGTCTCAACCGCCCTCGTCGCCGAAGCCCTCGCCCTCGAAGGCATCGACGCCCTGGGCCTGGACGAACTCGACCGCTCCTACCTCCGCGCCATCGGCACCGTCTATCGCGGCGGCCCCGTGGGCCTTGAGGCCGTCGCCGCCACCATGAACGAAGACTCCGGCACCCTCGAAGACGTCGCCGAACCCTACCTCCTCCAAATCGGCTTCCTCGCCCGCACCCGCCGCGGCCGTGCGTTGACGAAGGCAGCGATCGATCATCTGGGACTGAAATGCTCCCCCCCGGACGATGTCGGCGGCGATCTGTTCGACTGAAACCAGCGAAACCTACGCTTGACCCATGCGTCACCGGGTCCGTCTCAAAGTCTGCTGCATTTCCTCCATCGCCGAGGCGAATCTCGCCATCGCGGCGGGGGCTGATGCACTGGGGCTGGTCGCCCGAATGCCCAGCGGGCCCGGGCCGATCTCTGACGACGCGATTCGCACGATTGCAACGGCCGTCCCCCCGCCTATCGCCACGTTTCTGCTCACAAGCGAAACCGATCCTGCGGCGGTTGTTGAGCATGTTCTGGCCACTCGCGTCAACACCGTGCAGCTCGTTGACGACACGGTTTCGCCCGATGTGTACGCCGCCGTTCGTTCGCGGGCGCCCGGAGTGCGGATCGTGCAGGTGATCCATGTGCGAGATCGCTCGTCGATCGATCTTGCGGTCCGCATCGCGCCGGACGTCGACGCCCTTCTCCTGGACTCGGGCAATCCGGCCGCGGCCGTGCGAGAGCTCGGCGGTACTGGTCGTGTGCACGACTGGGCGCTGAGCCGCGAGATCGTCACCCATTCGCCTGTGCCGGTCTTTCTCGCCGGCGGCCTCAACTCCGCCAATGTCGCCCAGGCCGTCCACATCGTCCACCCCTTTGGCGTCGACCTCTGCAGCGGCGTTCGCACGAACGGCTCGCTCGACCCCGACAAACTCCGCGAGTTCGTCGCGTCGCTCCATGCGGTGTGATCGCACCTTGCCCCTCGCCCTTGCCACCTTTCTCCGAGTCGCCAGTACAATCGACGACGGCCCCACGACGCTGGGCACCGAGCTTGGGAGAATGATCGCGTGCAGGATTCCAGCAATTCGATGGCGGGCACAATCTGTCTGGTCACCGGCGCAACCACCGGCATCGGTCTGGTCACCGCCCGGGAACTGGCCGCTCGCGGGGCGACCGTCGTGATCGTGGGTCGCAGCCGCGAGCGGTGCGAGGCGGCGGTCGAAACGATCAAGCGGCAGACGGGCAATGAGGGCGTCGAGTTCATCGTCGCGGACCTTTCCTCGCAGGCCGACGTGCGTCGGGCGGCCAGCGAATTCCTCGCTCGCCACAACCGCCTCCACGTCCTCATCAACAACGCCGGCGCCATGTTCGCCCTCCGCCGCGAGAGCGTTGACGGCATCGAGATGACGCTTGCCCTGAACCATCTTGCGTACTTCCTCCTGACCGACCTCTTGCTCGACACGATCAAGGCGAGTGCGCCGGCCCGCATCGTCAATGTCTCGTCGGGCGCTCACGACGATGTGAAGGCGTTCGACTTTGAAGATCCGCAGGCTCTGTCGAAGCGCCGCGGATACGGGCAATCGGAGTTCAAGAGTCTCCTGAGCACGCTTACGACGCCCTGGGCCCATCCGGGATTCATGCAGTATGCCCAGACCAAATTGGCCAATCTCCTGTTCACGTACGAACTCGCGAGAAGGCTCGAAGGAACCGGCGTCACGGTCAACGCCCTGCACCCCGGGTTTGTGTCGACGGGATTCACCGGTGGCAATGGTTCGTTCGGGTGGTTCATGCGTGTGTGGTCGAGATTGCTGGGCATGAATGCGGAGGATGGTGCCAGGACGACTTTGCATGTTGCGTGCACTCTGGAGGTGGAAGGGGTCACGGGGAAGTACTTTGTGAAGCAGAAAGTTGCGGAGTCGTCGGCCGCGTCGCGTGATGTGGAGGCGGCGGGGAGATTGTGGAAGGTGAGTGAGGGGTGGGTGGCGGGAACTTTTCGTCGTAAAGAAGCATCCGCGCTTTCGCCCCAGCGGGGCGACGGGGTGTAGCCACGGGTGGAGCGCAGGTCGCCGCAGGCGACCGGAGCGCAACCCGTGGTAACCCGATCCCATCGTGATCTCGCCTCGGCGGGGCGAAGGAAGCGTCGGTGTTGGAATCAATCAAACACATATCGCTCATCGAATTCGATTTCGTGTGCCCGAAGCAGGCGCAAGAACTCGGACTTGAAGTCTTCCTTCCTGTGGTGCTCATGTTGCCCCGCGATGTACGCCTTGACGACCTTTTCCTGCGACTTGCTGACCGTGAAAGCGCCGTATCCCTCCTGCCAAGACGCCGCATTGAGCGAGGGGTACGTGTCATGGAGCCATTTCGACGATCGAGCCTTCACCGTTCGCATCAAATCGGAGATGGTCGCATCGGGGCGCCACCGGAAGTACATGTGGATGTGATCCTCGATCCCGCCAATGTCGTATAGAACCCCCTTTTCTGTCCGAACAAGGCCCCCGATGTATGGGTAGAGACGCCCCGCGATTTCCGCGGTGATCCACGGATCGCGATGCTTGGTGCTGAAGACGACGTGGTGCAACAGTTGGGTGTGGGTTCCTGGCATGATTGACCTTTCAATATAATGTACTCCTCCTTCGCCCCTTCGGGGCGAGATCATAATACTACTATCCTACCACGGGTTGCGCTTCGGTCGCCTGCGGCGACCTGCGCTCCACCCGTGGCTAC
>ERZ1292640.4032-Hain-H43-02um-R1-4032-length-11292-cov-7_pt1 | contig 11292 bp, 4 predicted proteins | sample MGYA00564404_ERZ1292640 | MGnify/ENA primary metagenome ERZ1292640 (study PRJEB36523, sample SAMEA6512636) | groundwater metagenome | collected 2019-01-08 | study: AquaDiva: Metagenomics assemblies of 32 groundwater samples | reverse complement strand
GATCGCGCGGGCGGCGGCGAGTTTCGGGTTGCAGCCCCACACCGGAAACGCGATGACCTCCGCACCGTTTAACGCCAGCGCCCGGGCGACCTCGGGGGAAAATCCGTCGAAGCAGATCATCATGCCGACTTTGCCAAAGCGCGTCTGAAACACCGGATGCTCCGAGCCGGGCTGGATGCCGTTGTCGCATTCGCCGCCGGGCAGCGTGATCTTGCGATACTTGCCAATCATCCGGCCATCCGGCCCAACGAGAGCAGCGGTGTTGTAGATGAGATGCCTCTCCCGCTCGACCACGGGTACGAGGAACTCGCCCAGCGCTTCCGCTTCCGCCAGACCGACCCGCGAAGCCAGTGTCATCAACGGCGACGACGCCCGCGCGTCCTGCGCTTGAATCCAGATCGGTGTTGCTGCGGACGCGACCGACGCGAAGGCGGTGGCGGTCAGGAGAACGAGGCGAGGTTGCGTGGCTTTCAAGGCGTCTGAGGAATCAGTTCCAGAGGGCATCAGCAGGGCCACCGGAGGAGTAGCGTGTATTCATAAGGGTGGATCAAATCACTTCTCCACCACCACCTGCAATCGCCCGGTGGCGGATTCGCCGCGGTCGTTGGTGCGCTGGACGGAGACGAGATAGCGGCCGGGACGCGCGTAACGGTGAGTTGAGGTCGCGTAGCCGTCCTTGGCGAGCGTCTGGGCGTTGCCGTCCGACTGAACTTCCACCGGAGGGCTGCCATCGCCAAAGTCCCAGCGCTCGCGGCCTTCCGTGGGGCGAACTTGAAACGTCCGCACTTTGAAGGTCACTTCGTTGCCGGGTTTGAGGTTCTCGGTGGGCCAGTAGCAAGCGTGGATAGTGGGCTGAAGCTGGCGGGGCTGGGTGGGATTCATCACCTGGACCACGGCGAAGTCGCAGTCGCTGCGTCCCTCGGCGTCGGTCACACGGAGGATTTCACTGTAGGTGCCGGGGCGCTCGTAACGGTGCGTGGCGATGGCGTTGGTGGACTTGGCGCCATCGCTGAAGGTCCATTCAAAGGCGCGGATTCCCGACGGGCCGAGCGCGCTCCACGACCGGGTTCCGTCGAGTGTGACGGTTTCCCCAGTCGCTACGAGATGATGCGGGCGGGCGACGGCCTGGAGCTTCGTCTGACGCTCGGAATGATAGGCCTGCCAGTAAAAGGCATACGGCTCGACCATGCCGTGCCGTCCGCTGGGTTGCAGCGCGACCACGTCGAAGTGGAGGTGCGACCAGCCGCCGCTGCCGCCTTCCTTTCCCAGCAGACCCACACGCTGCCCCCTGCGCACGTTCGCGCCGGGCTTCATCGCAGCATCGATCGTGTGGAGGTGGCTGTAGCGGTAATACCAGCCGCGACCGTCGCGCAAATACACAACGTCGTAACGCGGCTTCACCGGCTCCGGCAGCTTCTCGGATACAAGCCGCGCCTCGCCGGAGCTGACCACCACGCCGTCCGTGGCCGCGATGACTTCGGTGAGTCCTTCCGCGCCGCCTGCGTCGAGTCCCCAATGGTAATACACGTTGGTCTTGCCGGGCGCTTCGTCGCCGTTGACGAAGGTTGGTTCGTTGGCCATCTGCGTATCGCCGGCGAACCACCGCTGGCGCAGCGGAAACCGGAATGTGCCTGGCTGAATCCACGGCGCGCCCGCCGGCCATAGACGCAGGCGTGCATCCTTGTCCAGTGCCCACGGATTGCTGCCCCGCTGCACCAAGCCCTTGGTAATGGGGCAATCCACCTGCACGCCGCCCACGGCGGTCGGCAGGTGATAGCCGGCGGAGGTCAGAACGAGTTTCTGCCCGTTGATCTCGACCGTCACCTGCGCCTGACGAACAGCGTTGCGCAGGCTGTCGCGCGTTTCGCGAAGATCGAGCAGCTTCACTTCCGCGCTGCGGCCGTCAGCGAGGTTGACGGACGCGGTTTCGCCGAGGCTCAGGTCCACCGCGCGGAATGGCGAGTCCAGCACGGGTGACGAATCTTCGTCCACGAAAGCCAGCTTCAGGGAACCGAAGTATTCGAAAAACACCGTGGCGAGTTTCTCGCCATACTCCCGCCAGTGTTTCGCGGACGGATAATCTTTCAGGCCAGCGATCCAGTTGCAGTTGAACTCGTGGACGACGGCGTCAATGCCGTAGCGCTCCAGCCAGCCGTCGCCGAGCGTGCCGGAGTTGTGGAAGGCCGGCTTGGTGCTGCCTTCGGTGAACCACGTGTGCTGGCGGAGCAGTGCCTCGAGCACCCCCATGCGTTCGAGATGCCGCTGCAAGTCGGCCACCGGCGGGCGGCTGATGTGCAGCAGACCGCCGCCATCATTGTGCAACTCCAGTGCCAGATGCGGGCGCTGGTCGGCCTCGATCATCGTTTCCAACCACTTCTCCAGCGCCGCGTTCTCCGGCGCGAGTTGCGGGTCGGCGGGTGTGTCCCAGTCCCGGTTGAGATCCTTGCCTTGCAGATTGAACCGTGTCATGCCGCGAGCCACGCCGTCCTTGTTCGCCATGGGCAGAACATACAGGCAATAGCGCTGGAGGAACCGCCCGGCGTCGGGATCGCCTTGGAGCAACCGGTGGATCACCCCCTCGACAACCCAGTTGCCGCCCGATTCCCACGGATGCGCGCGCGCGCGGATGAAGACGCGATACGGGGCACGCGGGTTGCCGATCCGCACGATCTCCAGTTCACGCCCCTGAACGGTCTGGCCGATGGGTGTGATCTGCACGAGGGAGTTCTCGCGAATCGTCGCGAGCAACCGCTCAAGGTCGGAGATCCGGTAAGGTTCGATACGTGCGACATAAAGTCTCGGGCCAAGCATTTCCAGGGCAAGTCGCACGCGATTGGTCGGAAGAGCTTCCGTCGCCATCGGCTTCCAATCACGCCCGTTCTCTGAAACCACCAGGGTCTTGAGTTCCTTGGCGACGGAGCCAGGCGTGCGGTTCCAGACATTGTCCAGGTTAATGAATTCGAGCGTCAGTTTCGATCCGGGCAACGCCTGAAGCAGGAAGTGAATGTGCCCGGCGGCGCGATTCGGTGAAGAACGTTCGTGGTCGTAAAGGAGGTGAACAAGAATCGTCCCGTCGGCGGTAGGCTCATACCAGACAGGCGACGCGTTCTCGAAGCTGGTATCAATGAACCCAAGGCCGTTGGTGTTTGCGGCGAGCTTCAGGTTCCAGGCCGCCGCTGAGTTTTTAGGCTTCGCGCCATCGGCAGCAACAGCCGCGAGCGACAGGAGAAATGCAGTGGCGAGAACCAGGGTCGTTTTCACTGGACAGCCTTTCATGAGGTGGCGATGTAGTATTTGCCGTCGAAGCCAAGGGCCCGTCCTGACAGGCAAAACTGGCGGCCGTCCGCCAATCGCTGTTTCATCCACCAGACACGGTTTCTGCTCATGTTCCATTCCTTTCTCGTTCAGCCCCAGTCCGTGGTCGGCAGGCTCTCGGCGCCGGCCGACCCGCTTCCGCGTTTCGATACAGAATATCAGCGGTACTCATCCGGATAAAGCCCGATTTTGTCCAAACTGCAACTCAGACACTGGGGGAGGGGCCGGGTGCTTCGGAGGGCGGATCCTGCACAGCTTGCGGAAGAGTTGGAAGACTACCCAGCCAAGAAGCGCCGTCAGGTGTGACGAGGAAGGGCAATGGATTTCTCAGGGAGCTGGGTGTCGAAGAGCCGCAGTCCTTGTCTTTTCATGAATGCTCGCCAGCGTTAAGGGGTATCGATCTTCACGAACTGTCCTCCAGAGGATGCAGGAGGCTTTGTTCCAGCTTGCGGACTTTGGCCAGCGCTTTGGCCCGAGCCTTAGGTTCCAGTTCCAAGACTTCGCGTGTGAACTGGATCAAGGGCATTTGCGCATAAGCGTGCGCCAGATAAATCACCACCTACTGTTTGCGCAGGTTCAAGCGCCGGCGCATCAATCCTGGAGTGCAGCCCGCCAGCTCCTCTTGGTGCAGCTTCCAGAGCTGCCATTGCCGCAGCGTCTAGCTGAGCAGGATAAATACGACTTGAGCCGCGATGACATTGAAGTCCCGTGAGCAAAAATCGCTCAGATCGTGGAAACATTTGAGCAGGCGGTGCCGTTCCTCGATTTTGACCCGGAGTTGATAATCTTCTCTGGGCTGCCGGACCTCGCGGTAGTCCCGGGTGGTCAAAAGTCCCCACTCCTCCAGGTGCCCGTCGCCGTAGCGCTCGCGCATGAACAAAACATGGATCGGCACACTCGCCTGGCTCCAACTGCTAAATCCTTTGAGCCCACAAAATTCCCGATGCGTCAGCACCTGGGCCGGATCGGGGGCCGGACGCCTTTGGGCCAAGGTCTGCTGCCTTTTGGCTTCGCGCCGCGCCAGCGCCGCCGGCCGATCCTTCACCGGAGCTTGGGCTTTGGGCGCCGGCACGGCAAAACTCTGCCAGGACTCTCGTTTTCCCAAGGCCCAGGCGTCCTCCCAAATATCCATCTTCTTTTTCATCGAGATCAGCACGTCGATCTCAAACTCCTTTTTGCAACGGCTGATGTTGGGGCCGTCGATAAAGCCACGATCCAAAATCAAGAGCTGCAACACTCCGAGGCCGACGGCCCGCACAAACTCCGCGACCAATTGATAAAGCACCTCAAGAGTATCAGCAGTCCAGACCAGAACAAGAGGCCCTCGACAAAAGTCTGCTTTTGATCGCACATCTCCTTTTGCTGACACGGGTGTCTCCTTTTGCTCGCACCGCGACAGCTTTTTGACGATGTCCCCCACCGACCTTCGAATGAATCGTGACGGTTAAGCCGTCCCGCCTCGAAAGGCTGGCGCGGCGGCCCGCTGGCCGCAAGCTGCCGTTCAGCCGCTCTGGCGGCCGGCACGCGCAAGTTGTTTCCGTTGGGCCGAAGACCGCCCTGGCCGGTCGGAGCTACCACCGGACTGACGATTTTGGTTGCTGTCGATGACAGTGCCAGACTATAAGGTCTGCTGTTTACGGTGAGCGCAGGCAAAGAGATCACGGAAACCGACAACGTTTTAACTCCAGCGAAGGAAGACCCCTATTATGCCCCGACGAAATGACATCAAGAAAGTAATGATCATTGGCTCCGGCCCGATTGTGATCGGCCAGGCCTGTGAGTTCGACTACTCCGGCACGCAAGCGTGCAAGGCCTTGCGCTCGCTCGGCTATGAGATTGTGCTGGTGAACTCCAACCCGGCCACCATCATGACCGATCCCGGCATGGCGGACGTGACCTACATCGAACCGCTGACGTTGGCGGTCATGACCGAAATCATCGAGAAAGAACGCCCGGACGCGCTGCTGCCGAACCTGGGCGGACAAACGGGTCTGAACCTCTCTTCTCAACTGGCCAAGTCCGGCGTTCTGGCCAAATACGGCGTCCGCATCATCGGAGTGGAAGCCGATGCCATCGAGAAGGGCGAGGACCGGATTATCTTCAAGGAGACGATGAAGAAGCTCGGCATTGACATGCCGCGCAGCGCTCCGGCTTTCAGCGTTGAGGAAGCGGAGAAAGTCGCTTCCGAACTCGGTTACCCGGTCGTCATCCGCCCGGCTTACACGCTCGGCGGCACGGGCGGCGGCCATGTTTATAACGTCGAGGAATTGCGGGTCGTGGCCAGCCGCGGCATCGCGGCCAGCATGGTCGGACAGATTCTGGTGGAGGAGTCTGTGCTGGGTTGGGAGGAACTCGAACTGGAAGTCGTCCGCGACGCCCGGAACCAGATGATCACCGTTTGTTTCATTGAGAATGTCGATGCCATGGGCGTCCACACCGGTGATTCCTACTGCGTGGCGCCGATGCTGACCATTGATCCGAAACTCCAGGCCAAGCTGCAGGAGTATTCCTACCGCATTGTGGAAGCCATTGAAGTCATCGGCGGCACGAACATCCAGTTCGCGCACGATCCCCAGACGGGCCGTGTGGTCGTCATCGAAATCAACCCGCGCACCTCCCGTTCATCGGCGCTCGCTTCAAAAGCCACCGGATTCCCCATTGCGCTGGTCTCAGCCAAGCTCGCCGGGGGTCTGACGCTCGACGAAATTCCCTATTGGCGCGACGGCACCTTGGAAAAATACACTCCTTCCGGCGATTACGTGGTGGTGAAGTTCTCTCGTTGGGCTTTCGAAAAATTCAAAGGAGCCGAGGACAAGCTCGGCACACAGATGCGCGCGGTGGGCGAAGTGATGAGCATCGGCAAGACGTACAAGGAAGCCTTCCAGAAATCCATTCGCTCGCTGGAAAACGGCCGCTACGGCCTGGGATTTGCCAAGGATTTTAACCAGCGTTCCTTGCCCGAGCTGATGCAGAGGCTCAACGAGCCGAGCAGCGAGCGGCAGTGGATCATGTATGAAGCCCTGCGCCAAGGCGCCACGGTGGCCGATCTCTACCGCAAAACCTATATCAAGCCGTGGTTCATTCAGCAGATGAAAGAGTTGGTCGAACTGGAAGAGCGGATTCTCAGATTCAAGGGCCGCCGGTTGCCCGACGACCTGCTCATCCAGGCCAAGAAAGACGGTTTTGCCGACCGGTACCTCAGCCAGTTGCTCGGCCTCCCCGAGGTGCAAATTCGCGAACGCCGCGCCGCCCTCGGCGTGGTGGAGGCCTGGGACGCGGTGCCGGTCAGCGGCGTCGAGGAAGCGGCCTACTACTACTCGACTTACAACGCGCCCGACAAGGTGCCCGTCAGCAACCGCAAGAAAGTCATGGTGCTCGGCGGCGGCCCGAACCGCATTGGCCAGGGCATCGAGTTCGACTATTGCTGCGTCCACGCGGCCTTCGCTCTTCGCGACGCCGGCTACGAGACCATCATGGTGAACTGCAACCCGGAGACCGTTTCCACGGATTACGACACTTCGGATAAACTCTACTTCGAGCCGCTCACGGTGGAGGATGTTCTCGCCATTTACCAGAAGGAGAAACCGGAAGGCGCGGTGGTCCAGTTCGGCGGCCAGACTCCGCTCAACATCGCCGGCGAACTCGCGGCCGCCGGCGTCAACATTCTCGGCACCTCCCCGGACACTATTGATCTCGCCGAAGACCGCGACCGGTTCCGCCAGATGATGGAGAAAATGGGCCTTCCCATGCCGGCCTCCGGGATGGCGGGCAATTTCGAGGAAGCGCAACAAATCGCCCAGCGCATCGGCTACCCGCTGATGGTGCGGCCTTCGTTTGTCCTGGGCGGCCGCGCCATGGAAGTGGTGCATGATGAAGGGATGCTCAAGGAATACGTGGCCAAGGCGGTGGACGTGGCCCCCGAGCGTCCCATTCTGATTGACCGGTTTCTGGAAAACGCCATCGAGGCCGAAGCCGACGCGCTGGCCGACGGCACCGACGCCTTCGTGCCCGCCGTCATGGAGCACATCGAACTGGCCGGCATTCACTCCGGCGACTCCGCGTGTGCCATCCCGCCTGTGACGCTGCCAGGAAGACACGTCCAGACCATCGAAGAATACACCCTCCGCATTGGACGCGAGTTGAAAGTGTGCGGCGTGATGAACATCCAATACGCCATCTGCCAGGACAAGGTCTATGTGCTGGAAGCCAACCCGCGCGCCTCACGGACCGTGCCGCTGGTCTCGAAAGTCTGCAACGTCCCGATGGCTCGCATCGCCTTGCAGCTCATGTTGGGCGCGAAGCTGCGCGACCTCAACCTCCAGCGGCAGACCATCCCGCACGTCGGGGTGAAGGAAGTCGTGCTGCCGTTCAACATGTTTCCCGAAGTCGATCCGGTCCTCGGCCCGGAAATGCGTTCCACCGGCGAAGTGCTGGGGCTGGCTCCAACCTTCGGCTTGGCTTATTTCAAAGCTCAGGAAGCCGCCCAGCCGCCGCTGCCGACCAAAGGCACGGTGTTTATCTCCGTCACGGATAAAGAAAAGCCGCCCATCCTTGACGTGGCCCGCAGGTTTCAGGAACTCGGCTTTCGCGTCCAAGCCACCGACGGCACCTGCGCGTTCCTTCAGCATAACGGCGTGAAGTGCGAGCGCAGTTTCAAAATCCACGAATACCAGCGCCCGAACATCGTGGATGAAATCAAGAGCAAGGAAATCGACCTCATCATCAACACCCCCATCGGCAAGACGGGAAAGTCCGACGATGCCTACATCCGCCAAGCGGCCATCAAATACAAGATTCCGTATCTCACCACAACTGCCGCGGCGCGTGCCTCAGTGGTGGGAATCGCCGAGCACCGAGCCGGCCGGGCCGGCGTCAAGTCCCTACAGAGCTACCACCAGGACATTCGCTGACGATCCTGCACCAGGCGGATCAGTCTGCCCAGGCGGCTGGCCGGGTCGTGAACCGCAACCTGTCAACGTTGGCGCGCACGGTAGAACTTCTGGTTCTGAGTAGGCGTGACCGATCTGGGGCTGCTGGCGCTCGTCACCGTGTTCCATGGGCCAGTCATGATGTCTGCTTGTTCCAACACCGCCGTCGTCTCAGCCCAAAACAGCAACAGCTCATTGTCCGATCGGAGCAGTTGCAGGCGCGGGAACGGCACACCGATCAATTCCAGGTCGAAACTGATGTCGGACGAAGTCAGGCTTTGCTGATGGATCTCCACGGCCACAACATTGGCGCCGGCTTGCAGGAGCGCCGGCTTGGCGTTGGTCGAATAGAAGGCTGTTTCAGAATCGGTATTGTTCCCGGCCAAGTTCGCAGAAGTAATCGGCACGGCGGGCCCGTTGGTCATGTTGCTTCGGAACACTTCCTGGCCATTGAGGTAAACGACGCCGCCATCGTCGCGGCGCAGACGCACGGTCAAGGTCGAAAAGCCGGACGGATTGCTCACCATGAATGGATGCCGGAAGTAGGTGGTAATGATCCGCGTGCCATCCAAACGATTGCTGCGGACCATCGTGTTTTCGTCCTCGTCGCCATAGCCCAACTCGGCCATCCCGATCTTCCAGTTGCGATCAACGAACTCCAGCCCTCTCCAGGCCGTCCCCTGATCGGAGCCGTCATCCAGGTATCTCCAGTCGGAGCCAGCGCGGATTAAGGCCTGTGAGGCGGCGGCCAAGCTGCGGAAAAAGTAAAGCCGGCTCCTTCCGGTCAACTCGGCTTGGACAGGGTTGCGCAGCGCGACGAACACGAACTCGTGCCGCAGCGGATCAACCATTGGAAGAAGAATGTTTTTGACGGTTTCGCCAGGGGCAAACTGAACGGTGCCGACAGCCAGATTTTCCTCGGACCCATCCGCCGGTTGGCCGGAAACAACATAATCAACGGCCACGAAATTCGTGCTGAACGTGCTCAGACGCACCGGAATAGCGTTGGAGATTTTGGCCAGGTCAAATTGCGCGCTGCGGGTCGCGAAGCCGATGCCGACTGTGCTGCCAGGCGGCGTGGTCAGGAAATCAGCCAGGCGCCAGCCATCGGATACCGGTTGCCAAAGGGCATTGTTGGGATGGTTCGTGTCGGCGGCGCTGAGAAAGTTCCCCTGCAAATCCATTTGGTCCAACTCGTTCGTCCAGGCGCCTGGCGTCCAGGTCAGGCCAAAAATGTCCCGGTAGTTGAAAAGCAGGAACGAGTTGGTGACCCGCAAAAAGCCGTCGTACGACCAATCATAATTGTCGCCGAAACGCGCTCCGGACAGGTTGCCGATGCTCAAGCAATGGTCCGCAAAAACGTCGGGAGAGCCGGTCGAATCGCTCCACCCCGCTTCGATGCCTTGTCCGCAATTAATGGCTACGCAATGCAGATTCGTGACGACCCGGCCTTGGCCTGACCAAGCGAATCCCTCGTGATAACAAGCCTCGACCCAAACATTGCTGGCCAAGACGGACCCAGCCCCGCCGCTGCCGGCATCAATCCCGTCGTCCTTCGCCCAGCCGACCAGCGAGTTCCGGATGACATGGCTTCCAGAGGTGAAATAAATGCCATCGTTGTCGTCGTCGGCGAACAGGCCGTCATCTTGCGGGAATTCAATGAGCGCCGATTGGTCGATTTGGACGGAGCCGCTATTGTATTCGCCCGCGGTAATGAACTTCTGCACCAGACAGCGCGTCAGCGAAACGTAGCCGTTCTTGCCATGGCCGAATTGGCCGGCGTGATCGAACGCAGAGCAATCCGTCAACGTGGCCCGCGCGCCGTCGATGAGGAAGAGCGCCTGTTCCTTGCGGTGGACATCATAGCCGGAATTCTCGTCGAACCAATTGGCGTTGGCGCCGCTCCCGGTGAAGATGGCGCCGGTGGCCTCCAATTGGGCAGCGCTCGTGCGCAGGATAAAGCCGCCCCAGGGCTGAGTGCGCGCTGTCGGAGTGAAGACCACCGGCCGCTCCATCGCGCCGCGAATCACGAGGCGCCCCTGGACCACGACGTCCACGCCGGCGTTCAACCGCACGATGGTGCCGGCCTCGATCGTCAGTGTTGAACTGGCCGGTATCGTCACGCTGCCGGCCACGGCCACACGCGAGTTAAGTGGCCAGATGACCTCGCCGCTGATTGTGCCGGACACCGGCGTCCACACGGTGTTGCTTTCCAGGTTGATGATCTTGTCGGCGTGAAGTCCGGAGAGGTCGCCCGCATACTGGAGCGGTCCTGCGGGATGAGCCTCCGAAAGAAAGCCTGAACCCACGCCTCGGCGCAGTTGAATGGCAGGATGGCCGGCGGCTCTCAGAAGTCCGTTTGCTCGCACCGCCCTGCCTTCGCTGTTTTCAATCCAGGCAACCACGGGAATCTCCAAGCCCATTGGAAAATCCTGCGGTGCGATGAGGCGGAGGTGCGCTCCTGCCAACTCGTTGGACGCGGAGTTGATCAGCGGGTAGGGCGTCCACGGTGGCAAGCCCCATTCCGAGTCACCGCGTTCCGAGGACCGCACAATGAACCGGACCAGCCGCGTTTCCACGGTGCCGGTGGCCACGGATGCTCGGCGCACTTGCAGCGCATAGTAATCGGCTTGATTGACCTCCACCCAAACCGAGGCCGACACTGCTCGGGCATTCAGCAAAACTACGTCTTCATAACCCGCCTGGGCTGGGACGCGGAAAGAAACCCGGTCCGCATACACCTGGCGGTCTTGAACCCCCTCGATAAGAATTTGCGCCGCGCCAAAGTGCATGCCGCCGACGGCGAACCATCCGGCCAGCCAAAACTTGAAACCTGCTGATATGGACATAGCTGAGGTATTGGACTGATCTGACCTGTCAACATTCACGCGAATAAGAGCAGGGGTCAGTCCTCACTATTGACACAGACGGACCGACATTTACGGAAGACGGCCTGCATTCCAGTTCTGCCGGACGATTGCAGTGTCAATAGTAATTCTGCTGAAAAACCCGCTGACTACTTTTCAGCCCTTGAAGAGGTCGGGGGCGC
>ERZ1292640.4030-Hain-H43-02um-R1-4030-length-11294-cov-6_pt1 | contig 11294 bp, 9 predicted proteins | sample MGYA00564404_ERZ1292640 | MGnify/ENA primary metagenome ERZ1292640 (study PRJEB36523, sample SAMEA6512636) | groundwater metagenome | collected 2019-01-08 | study: AquaDiva: Metagenomics assemblies of 32 groundwater samples | reverse complement strand
GATGTTCCAAGACTGCAGGGGGTCTTCGACGGCATTAATATCAAGCTGATGAAGTGCACGGGATTACGCGAGGCGCTCAAGATGGTCCACGCCGCGAGAGCCTGCGGATTGAAAATCATGACCGGTTGCATGATTGAGAGTTCAGTAGGTATCTCTGCTGCAGCGCAGTTCTCTCCGCTCATCGACTACGCCGATCTTGATGGGAACGTGTTGACCTCGAATGACCCGTTTGATGGTGTCAAGATCATAGAAGGAAAACTGATTCTACCGGATCGCCCGGGTATCGGAGTTGTCAAAAGGAGCGACTAGGACTCTTGCCGAGCAAAATTCACATACTCAAGCCCGAACTGGCCAACAAGATCGCGGCTGGCGAGGTCGTGCAACGGCCGGCGTCGGTGGTGAAGGAGCTCATTGAGAATTCGCTCGATGGCAAGGCATCTGCTATCAGCATTGTCGTCAAAGATGCGGGCAAAGCCCTTGTTCAGGTTATCGACGATGGAGAGGGGATGTCGGCCGAGGACGCGCTCGTCACCTTTGAGAGGCATGCCACAAGCAAGATCGCGACCGCCGAGGATCTCGAGGCAATCAAAACACTCGGCTTCCGAGGTGAAGCTCTTGCCTCTATTGCTGCAGTCGCTCAGGTTGAGCTGAAAACCCGACAGGAGTCCGATGAGACGGGCACTCTCATCCGTGTGGAAGGAAGCGGGCTGAAGGAAAACACGAAAGTGGCCATGGAGCGAGGATCTGCCGTTGTCGTCAAGAACCTCTTCTACAACACACCGGCGCGGAGAAACTTCCTCAAGACGCGAACGACTGAACTCAAAAACATTTCAGACGTCGTGACACGGATGGCGATCGCGTACCCCGAAGTCGCCTGGCACTACGTAAGTGACGATGAAGAACTTCTGGATTTGAAACCTAAGTCCGGTGAGGAACGCCTGAAAGACCTTTTTGGTGAGCGCCACTTCGAGTCACTCGTAAAGGTGCACGAAGTAACTGATTACCTCGCTATCGACGGGTATATCGGAAAGCCAAATTTCTCTCGCAAGAGCCGTGTTGAGCAATTTCTCTTCATTAACCGGCGGTTTATCCTGAACCGGGCTATAAACCACGCGGTCTTTCAAGCGTACGAGCATCTTCTCGAAAAAGGAATGTTCCCGTTTTTTATTTTGAACCTCACGCTCGATCCCCACAAGGTTGATGTCAACGTTCATCCGTCGAAAATGGAGGTCAAGTTCGAGAACGAATCGAGCATCTACAGGTTCGTTCTCTCGGTTGTCCGCAAGACTCTTGCCGCTCACGATCTCATCCCAGCCTTGTCATTTCAAACGGATGACGTTCTCAATCAGTTCGGAGAGCGATTGCGGTTTGCGCAGCCTCACGTGAGTCAAGCCGGCTCATCACCGACATTGACGGGAACGACCTCTGTTGCTCAGAAGGGTTTACCTCCGCAGGCTCCTACATTGGCCATTCTCTCTAAGGTTGGCGCGGAGCAAATCGATATCGAACAGCTTTTCGGCAAGATCGAACGAAGGATGGGGACAGACGCCGCACAGAAAGATGGTGAGGCAACGTTCCCGAGCGATCTTCAGCGGGCCACTCCGCCGGCGAGCGACCGGGTCCTCCTTCATAGGCCAATCCGAGCGCCCGGGGAGAAAGAGCCTGCGCAGGAAGGCAGGGCCATCTGGCAGATACACAACAAGTACATCCTCTCTCAGATCCGGACCGGGCTCTTGATCGTTGACCAGCACGTTGCTCATGAACGCATTCTCTACGAAAAGGCCCTGGCGAATTTCGAAAACAGCCTTCCGACAACTCAACAGTTGCTGTTCCCTCAAACGGTGCAGCTGAATGCGAGTGACTACAGTCTCGTCAAAGAGCTCGCACCGCACCTGGAAAAACTCGGGTTCGACGTGAAGCTCTTCGGGAAGAACACCGTTGTCATCGAAGGCATCCCGGCAGATGTTCGCGTCGGGAACGAAACACAGATCCTTCAGGATGTTTTGGATGAGTTTAAGAACAACGAACACGCTCAGACAATTGATGCGCGCGACAACCTGGCGAAATCATTCTCCTGCAAAGCAGCGATCAAGGCGGGAGACAGACTGAATACGACAGAAATGATTGTACTCATCGATCAACTTTTTGCGACACAGATGCCCTATGTATGTCCGCATGGTCGACCTATCGTGGTCAAAATTTCCATTGATGAACTCGACAGAAGGTTTGGAAGGACGTAACCATTGATCCGAAAAGGAAGGTGAACAGCATGAACGACAGTGTTGACAAGATTCGTGAGGCGAGACGTCGCTGGGAGGAGCAGGTCAAAGCGAGTGGCAAGATTCGCCCGGTGAAATTCACGACCGTGAGCGGTGAGCCTATCGAGATGCTGTACGGACCCGATGATATTCAGGACATCAATTTCCTGAGCGAGATCGGATTCCCTGGAGAGTATCCGTACACGCGAGGCATCCATCCGACAGGATATCGCGGCAGGCTGTGGACGATGCGGCAGTTTGCGGGGTTCGGGACACCGGAAGATACGAACGCGCGCTATCACTATCTTCTTCAGCATGGACAGACGGGGCTTTCCGTTGCGTTCGATCTGCCGACGTTGATGGGGCGTGATGCGGATGATCCCCAATCGCAAGGAGAAGTTGGCATTTGCGGTGTATCGGTGAGTTCGCTTGCCGACATGGAAATCCTCTTCAAGGGTATCAACCTCGGTGAGATTTCGACATCGATGACCATCAACGCGCCGGCTGCGATGATGATGACGTTCTATCTGTCTGTTGCAGAGAAGCAGGGTGTTGATTTCAAGAAGCTCCGTGGTACGACGCAGGCGGATATTCTGAAAGAGTACATTGCCCAGAAGGAATGGATCTACCCACCGAAACCTTCGATGCGGCTCATCGTCGATATGTTCGAGTACCTGAACAGGGAAGTGCCGCAGTGGAATCCGATCTCCGTCAGCGGTTACCACATCCGGGAAGCCGGCTCGACGTCGGTGCAGGAGCTGGCTTTCACCCTCGCCGATGGGTTTGCGTACGTGGAAGCGGGAATGGCGCGAGGCTTGAGCGTAGATGAGTTTGTCCCTCGCATCTCCTTCTTCTTCAATTCACACGTTGATTTCTTTGAGGAGATCGCCAAGTACCGGGCTGCGCGGCGCATTTGGGCAAAGCGAATGCGAAACAAGTATGGAGCGAAGAATCCGCGCTCGTGGATGCTGCGTTTCCACACGCAGACGGCAGGTTGTTCGCTGACCGCGCAACAGCCAGAAAACAACATCGTCCGGACGGCATATCAGGCGCTCGCGGGGGTCTTGGGTGGCACGCAATCGCTGCACACGAATTCGATGGATGAAACGCTGGCACTCCCATCAGAAAAGGCCGTCAAGATCGCACTGCGAACGCAGCAGATCATCGCCTACGAGACGGGCGTCGCCAACACCATCGACCCGCTGGCTGGCAGCTACTTTGTCGAAGCCCTCACGACGAAGATGGAGGAGGAGACTGAGCGATACTTCGAAAAGATAGACACCTTCGGCGGTGTGATCCCCGCCATCGAAGCGGGCTTCTTCCAGCGCGAAATTGCTGATGCGGCGTATCGCTACCAGCGCGAGCTTGACGCGAAGGAGAAGATCATCGTCGGTGTCAATGACTTTGTGGAGGAGAATGAGAAACTTGAGATTCCCATCCTCGAAATCTCACCCGAGGTTGAAGTGAAGCAGCGCAAGAGGCTTGAGGATGTACGACAGAGCAGAAATCAGCAAGACGTCGAGCGTGCCCTGGATGAACTACGACGGGCGGCTGCCGACGAGAAGAATCTCATGCCGAGGCTGCTGGAGTGCACCAGGCGCTATGTTACGTTGGGCGAAATGTGCAACGCGCTGGCTGAGGTGTTCGGGGTCTACGAAGAGCCGGCAGTATTTTAATCCTCCTTCGATCACTTAATCTGGGGCATCTGGACTATGTCTGTACTTCGATTACTCAGACCTCAGCAATGGCTTAAGAACTTTTTTATTTTTGCCCCTCTCATCTTCTCCAAGCACTTGTTTCAAGAAGGCTACTTCTGGACATCCGCACTGGCGTTTCTCGTGTTCTCGATTCTTTCGAGCACGGTCTACGTCATCAACGATATCGCAGATCGGGAGGCTGACAAGCTCCATCCCGTCAAGCGCCACAGGCCAATTGCCGCGGGGAAGATCTCCGTTGCACAAGCTGTCGGGATTGCAATCGTCCTGGTTATCATCGTCGGATTGCTCGTCGCTCGATTGAATGCGAAGTTTCTGTTCATCGCTTGCGTCTACTTTGTCCTGAATATCGGTTACTCCTTCTTCCTGAAGCACGTAATCTTGGTTGACGTGTTCATTGTGGCTGCCGGCTTCATGCTGCGCGTCCTTGCCGGGGCCTTTGCGATTAACGTGCAGGTCTCGGAGTGGTTGGTGCTATGCACGCTGTTTGTGTCGCTCTTCTTGTCCATCTCGAAGCGGCGCGGGGAGCTACTTCTAGTGAAGAACTCGGAACACTATCAAGGTCGAGCTGTCTTGAAAGAGTATGAGGTCGAGTTTATGGATCAGATGATGACGATCGCTGCAGCGGGGATGGCGATCTCGTATGCGCTCTACACAGTAGCGGAGCGGACAGTGAGTGTTTTCGGCACGTCGAACCTGATCTTCACCACGGTGTTTGTCTTGTTCGGGATTTTCCGGTATCTTTACGTTGTCCGAGTTCGAAAGACTGACGATAACCCAACGCATCTTCTCGTGACAGATGCCGCCATGGTTATCAACGTTGCTGCGTGGTTTATCGTCTGCGTCATCATTATTTATTTCAATGAAATCAAAGCTTGGTTTGATGTGCGATGAAACTTCCTGAGCCAAAATCTCCGACAGTTATCAGCGGTTTGCCGAAGCCCGAGCCGAAGGTCGCGGTGGTGAAAACGAGTTCGGCGACTGTTCTTGACGATATTCAGCAGGCGATGGACATGGCCGGCATCAAGACCTCGCTCGATCCCAAAGCAACGACAATCCTCAAGGACAACATCTCGTGGCATTTTCCTTTTCCGGCGGCGAACACCACGCCGTGGCAATTGGAGGGGACGATCCTCGGCCTGCGAAGAAATGGCTTCCATGATCTCGTGTGTGTGCAGAACAAAACGGTCGTGACGGACGCGTTGAAGGGGGAGGACCTGAACAAATACGTGCCGCTCTTCAAGAAGTACAACATACCCGTGAAGTTCAATTTCAAAAACGAGGAAATGAAGTGGATCGAGTTCAAGCCGAAAACTTCGATGCTCGTGCTTGATCAGATTTATCCTGAAGGAATCCGAGTCCCTGATTTCTTTTTCGGCAAGAACATTGTTCATCTGCCGACCGTGAAGTGCCACATCTACACGACGACAACGGGTGCGATGAAGAATGCGTTCGGCGGGTTGCTCAATACGTATCGGCACTACACACATTCGTGGATCCACGAGACACTCGTGGATCTGTTGGCAATTCAGAAGGAGATCCATGGGGGAATCTTCGCCGTGATGGACGGAACGACGGCAGGAAATGGACCCGGACCGAGGACGATGTTCCCCGAGGAAAAGAACGTGATACTTGCCAGTGCCGACCAGGTTGCTATCGATGCGGTATCGGCGAAGATGATGGGTTTCAATCCGATGGATATCAAGTACATCAACTTTGCGCATCAGCGCGGGCTCGGCTGTGGTGACCCCCGTGACATCAACGTAGTGGGGGAGAATGTCTCTTCGGTCAACTGGAAGTTCACCGTGGGGGACAACGCTGCGAGCATGGCAGGGGATCTACTCTGGTTTAGCCCGCTGAAGCGATTTCAAAATGTTTTCTTCCGCACGCCGCTGGTCAACTTCTTTATTTTTGGCTCAGAAGCGTATCACGACTACTATCGCTGGCCGGTGAAAGATCGCCGTGTGTTTCGAAAATGGTTGAAGACGTCCCAGTGGGGAAGACTCTTCACAGCGTATGAGCCGGTCGATACGCGCTAGTCTCTCCGCACCCCTCACGTGACGCGTTCCGCCTCGAATACGATCGTTGCTCCCTAATTCCTCGTGATGAATCCCCGTACGAAAGCAGAGTTCTTTCTCTTTTCCATAACGTTCATTTGGGGCAGTACCTTCGTCATCTCGAAGTATCTCCTGGGTTACTTCACACCTCTCGTGTACATCGGCATTCGTTTTTCCATTGCAGCGCTTCTTTTTTCATTGATATTTTTCAGGCAGATCAAAACACTGAGCAAAGGCGCTGCGATCAAAGGGGGAATTCTTGGTGCGCTCCTGTTCACCGGATTCGCTGCACAGACGATTGGATTGCAATACACCAGTGCCTCGAAATCCGCATTCATCACGGGGATGTTGGTGGTGTTTACACCGATCTGCCAGCTCATCATCGAGCGAAGGCCGCCCAAGGTTGGGAACATCATCGGTGTTGTTCTTGTTATCATCGGACTCTATTTGCTGACATCACCGGCGGGGTCGGAGTTCAATGTTGGCGACGCGCTGAGCCTTCTCTGTGCCTTCATGTTTGGTCTCTATATCGTCTACTTGGATGTCTTCTCGAAAGACCACGATACAGCACAGCTGACCTTTATGCAGTTCGTCGCCACTGCAGTTCTGGGTTTTGCAGGCGCGGGTCTGTTCGAGCGCGTCGCCGTGCAGGTCGGCACTGAACCACTCCTTGCGCTCGCCTATTTGATAGTGTTTGCGACGGTCATCGCTCTTTACATCCAGACGCGATACCAGAAAGACACGACACCGACGCGCAGCGCGATCATCTTCTCCATTGAGCCGGTCATTGCCGCCGGGTTTGCATACGTGGCCTTGGGCGAAATTATTGGCATCCTTGGAGTTATCGGGGGTGGCTTTATTGTGGCGGGCTTGCTCGTGTCGGAGCTATCTCCGGCGTAGTCACAGTTTTCGAGAACCTACGCAGATCGAACGGCTTGTGTTGTTCTCCCATTTTTAAGAAAGCTCAAGAATCCCTACCTACCGTGATCGTCTGCAGAGCGCAAGGAGAAACGCTAGGCTGAGTCTGAGCCTATGATCCACGGCACACGTGGCACATTTCAATTTGCTTTGAGTCCCTTGAAGTTCACGCCGAGAGCAAACGAATAGAAAAAAATGCTTGTGTTTTATTGAACTAAGAACTAGATTTGCGCACGGATATGAAGCACGTAACGAGACTCATAGCACTTTTTCTGTTCCTCACGCTGGCAATCGCCACGGTGTTTGCGATTGTTATCAAAGATCGTCCCACCGCGCAATACTTGAACGGAAATGTCATAGTCCGATGGACAACTGCGGACGAGTCGGGGGTCAAGATGTTCAAGATCTTGAGAGCGCCGGTGTCTCGTGGAACGGTCGAGGGATTTCTAGAGGTCGGTACGATTGAGCGAGCACAACTGAAAGGCAACAACTCGACGTACGAATTCATTGACACGGACGTGTTTAAGGTGGCTGACCGCGTGTTCGCGTATAGGATTCGCGTTGTATTCCAGAACAACACGTTCTCCGATTCGGACATTGCTACAACCGCCGTCCTTAGTTCAGCAGCGAAGCGCACGTGGGGTAGCATCAAGGCGATGTTCCGATAAGTGCTTGTCATGCACAAAAGAATTTGAAAAGCGATACGTTGATATCGCTTTTTTTGTTTCTATCGTAGATTCAGCCGAACAGTATTGCCACTCCCGCAACCACCATTTTGTCAAAAAAGCGGGATGCCGTAAGGCGGCACAAGACACAAGGACACAAAGGTTCACAAAAAGTAAAGAATTCAAATATTCTTCTTCGTTCCCTGCCAGCCCGCTACGCGTTCTGGCGGGGTGACTTTGTGGTCCCGCTTCTTGGATACCGCTGCGTAAGCGGGATTTCCCGCCTTTCAGGATTCCGCTCTTAAGGCGGGATTCTGATGCCGTTGTACGGCATGCCGCAAAGCGGCAGGAGCGGAACTGAGCAGCGGAACAGATAAAGGCTTTTCGTCCGAGCTTCCAGCATGCCTTTTCCTCCATTGATTCTGGCATCTCAGTCACCTCGTCGCCGATTGCTCCTGAAACAGATTGGAGTACGATTCATCGTCAGGCCCAGTGCAGTTCCTGAACGATTCTCGAGGTTTCTCTCACCCGCGCAGAACGCGAAGAGAATCGCTTTGGAAAAAGCCGAGGATGTTGCGAGAAATGTCCGAAGGGGGATCGTCGTTGGCGCCGATACCATCGTTGTCGTGGGTCGCCGGATCCTCGGCAAGCCGCGGAGCAGGGAAGAAGCCAGGCGGATGTTGAGACTGCTCAGCGGGCGAGAGCACATCGTGTACACGGCATTCGCATTGGTCGACGCAACATCACGACGGCATGTCGTTCGCGTTGAGAAAACCAGAGTCCGATTCCGAACCCTCGGGGCGCAAGAAATTGAGACCTACGTGCGTTCGGGCTCACCGATGGACAAGGCTGGTGCGTACGGCATTCAGGACGATTACGGTGCGGTGTTCGTCGAGCGAGTCACAGGGTGCTTTCACAACGTCGTTGGATTTCCCCTTGCTCAGTTCTACATGACACTACAGAAGTTTTTACGCGACCTCAACGAATCATCAAGGACAAATCACAAATAGCTATGGAACGAAAAATTCGGGTGATCATTGCGAAGGCTGGCTTGGATGGTCACGACCGCGGGGCGAAAGTCGTCGCTGCCGCGCTGCGCGACGCTGGGATGGAAGTGATATACACGGGTTTACGAAAAACTCCCGAGATGATTGTAGAAGCCGCGCTGCAGGAAGACGTCGATGCCATTGGGATCAGTCTCCTCAGCGGTGCACACATGACGATATTCCCAAAAGTGCTACAGCTTATGAAGGAAAAAGGATTGGCAGATGTCTTGCTCTTCGGCGGTGGTATCATTCCTGAGAAAGACGTCCGCGAACTGAAAACTTTGGGAGTGGGGGAACTTTTTACGCCGGGCGCATCGACGACAGACATCATCGCGTACCTCAATTCCTGGGTACCAGTGCATCGACCGGTAGGTTGATTGGAAACGTGAGCATTGTCGACCGTAGAACAAAAAACCCGCTGCGAGTTGCGCTCGAGCGGGTTTTTGGTTTTTGAGAGGCTGAAACTAGGTGGTCTTCTTGACGTTGACAGCCTGTAAACCTTTGGCGCCTTGTTCAACTTCGAATTCTACAACGTCGCCCTCTTTGAGCGTCTTGTAGCCTTCGCCATTGATAGACTTATAATGCACGAATACGTCTTCACCGGTACTCCGCTTGATGAAGCCATACCCTTTGGCATTATTGAACCATTTGACTGTACCTTGTTCCATAAGGCTACTTCTTCCTTATAGGGTTGAACATGCACACCTAATTTTTGTCTCTCAAAAACAAAAGATGTCTAGCTGTGCTCGACACCCTTCATTAGGTTGACAAACCTCCGTCAAAAGCCGTTCACGAGCTGAGCAAAAGACTCTGACCGGAGAGACAGCCAAAACCACTTCTGTTGAAACAAAAACGGTGTTGGTGGATTGCAAATGCGAGTATAGCACTTGTTCAACAAAAAAGCAAGACCCCTTCCGGGGGATCACCGTTGTGATTCGATCCTGACTTCTCCAGCGACCGGCCAGGGTGGAGCAAATGCGAGCTTTGAGAGCGATTACAGCGGCTGAGGCCTTTACCGTCTCGGTGTGAGATAATCGTCTTTCTACGGTATTGATTCATCGATCCAAATGCCGAACTCGGGGCCTTCCTCTTCGACTGTGGGGGCTTCTTCGGGGGGAGCCGCCTTTTGCTTGATGAGCCGAATCCCTTCGGGTTTGAAACCAAAAAGGTCGTCGGAGGAGAAGACCTTCTTGAAATCTTGGGGCTCGAAGAATATTTCGAATTTCTTCGAGCATTCGTTGAGCCGATCGAGATAGTAGGCCGTATTCTCGTCGGGAAAGTTCGGATCCCATTCGACAGCGAGTTTAGAATTGTCGGCGATCTTCACGCCCACGTGGGTTCCGGTGACATAATACGAAATGCGATCGCCAGGCTTCAAGGTGAGCCCTGATCGCTTGGCAACCTCGTATGCAGCCGACGGCTTTCGCCTGTTATCTTTGAGCTCGAGCTCGTACGTGTCAAAGGAATCCCGGATGGTTTCGGTCCGACTGAAGTCTGGCGCCTCCCATCGGTGGCTCATAATGTCTTTCGCAAAGGATACATAGAGATTGTGAAGTCCTGCGATATCCCCTTGCACGAGAAAATTGATGGAGAGTTGAATGAAGTTCTTCGCGAAGCGTTCCAGGCTGCGAGAAATCAAAGAGCTGCCCTTGATTGTCAATCTGTCGTTGTAGTCAAGCAGCGCGTAGTTCTTCTTCTTGTAACTCAACATTTTCTTATAGCGCCCGGCGAGGACGAGGTGAATCCCCTCAGGCAGCGAGGAAGAGATCTTCTCAACGAAGGTCAACTCCTGCTCCTCGCCCTTGACATTGTCAGGCGGAACGCAGAATAACCCATCAGTATCAACTTCGATGACCTGCCCATTGTGCAGTTCAACTTGTTTGATGATCGCGCGTAAGAACTCCTGGCCGGCCGTCGTCACACGATCCGCCTGCTCGTAGTCGTTGAACAAGCCCCTCGCGTAGCCAAGATATCCATAGAATGAATTGATGAGGACCTTCAACGAGGATTGCAGCGCATCGTGCTGCGTTCGTTCGCCGGAATCCTTGCTTGCCGGCATCTTGTGCTTCGCGTCGAGGCGTTTCGTGGTCAAGTCGCGAAGAAGCGTTTGGAATATGTTGAGCTCATCGGTTGCTGGCTTGATCCGGTTATTGAGCATGATGGATGGATACAGGGACTCGATGTCCGCGTGGATGACATTCGAAACGAGGCCGGTGAGAAAGATGTCAGTATAGCCTCCCGTCGTCTGGGAGCCGATTTGAGATTTGGGAACGGAGTGTTTTTGCCGAATGTACTCGCGAAGGAGAAGGAGTTCGATTTTCGTTGCACTTCCTGTCCTCGTTAAGGTCCCAAATGAGAGCGGACACATCTGCGTCAGGTAAAATGAGCTAGGCGAAAGATGGTCGCTCAGGAGCCGAACCTCTTCTGCCTCTTGCCGGGACTGCTGCACAATCAATTCCGGCTCGTCCGCCCAAACGGAAGCGATCCTATCCTGTGGGAAAGCGACTCGATCTCTTGCGCCAAAGCCGAAATGGTGCGCAAGATGGCGCAGGCTGTAGCTCTCAAGGCTTCTCTTTGACATATCGTACGCGTGGGCCAGAGTTCTTGTATCAATCAGGTGTCGCCCTCCGACCTC
>ERZ1292640.4029-Hain-H43-02um-R1-4029-length-11294-cov-10_pt1 | contig 11294 bp, 7 predicted proteins | sample MGYA00564404_ERZ1292640 | MGnify/ENA primary metagenome ERZ1292640 (study PRJEB36523, sample SAMEA6512636) | groundwater metagenome | collected 2019-01-08 | study: AquaDiva: Metagenomics assemblies of 32 groundwater samples | reverse complement strand
ACGCCTTGAGCACGTTCACCAGATAGCCGGGCTTTTGCGCGGCCAGCTTCGGCCACGCCGGATTGCTGCCGATGCCGGTTTCCCCGTGGCAGGCCGTGCAGTTTTTCGCCAACGCCTTGCCTGCTGCTACATCGCCCGCGGCGCCGCCGCCCGGCTCCGGTTTGCACTTCAAACCGGCGTAATAGGCGGCGAGATTCTGAATGTCGGCATTGCTCAGCGCCTGCGCCAGGGGGGTCATCGCCACGTCCTTCTGGTCGCCGGACTTGTACGCCGAGAGGATCCGTACCAGATAGGCGGCGTTCTGACCGGCCAGGCTCGGCCAGGTGTCGTTCGGGCTGATGCCGTCGGTGCCGTGGCAACTGGCGCAGGCGGCCGCGCGCTGCCTGCCGGCCGCGGCATCGCCGCTCACCTTCGCGGCAGCGGCCGCGATCTTGGGCGAATGCGGGTTATGGCAGACGTTGCATTGCTGGCCGTTGGAGTGTTGCGCCACCTGGATCTGCGGCTGGGTGCGCGGTCTTTCCGGCATGGCTTCGTGGCACTGGGTACAGAGTTTCACCGTGTCCGAGGGGATCGGCAGCTTGCCGTTCTGGGGATGACCCTGGGCTGCGCCATGACATACTTCGCAGGTAACGGACTTGTGGCTGCTGGCCGACCATTGAGCATGGCGGGCGCTGTGACAGCCCTGGCAGTAAGCCGCCGTCTGGAACACTGGCTCCTGGGCGGCGATTTCCGGAACCGAGTTGGCACGGTAATGGCCGAACCGATAAAACGAATCTACCGTGAGAAACGGCTTGGCGATCGCCGCGACAACGAGAAAGGCGGCAATCAGGGTTATCAATCGGACAATGTGTTTGGGCATGGTTGCCTTTCAGTTCAGCGGGTGAGACCGTCTAAAAAATAAGGAGACGGCGTGCGTTCCAGAAAGAACTTCTCGCGTTTCAATTCCTGGTAGGTGCCGTCGAAGTAACTGCTGTTGGGGTAGGCGTTGCGCGAAATTTCCTCGGCGACCCCGCGAGCCTCGCGCGCACTGTTGGCGAAAACCACGATTCGGGTATTCGGGTCGAGATAGCGCAGGCGGCGGTCCTGTTTAGCCCGGCTCGCCTCGCCGGCAAGGATGCTCTGGGCGGTGGGGACGGTGCCGGCGGCATATTCGGCGCGGTTTCGCGCATCCACGATCACGGCGTTGCCGGCGCGAAAGATCTGGCGGAAGCCCTGCAGTGTTGTTTCGGCGGCGTAGCCCAGAATCCGCCACACCGGCAGGCCGAGTTGATAGCGGCTGACTTTGGAATAGCCCAGGTGCACCAACTCATCGGACTTGATCCTGGCCAGGTCGCAGAAAGGGCCATTGGAATACACCACCATGGCGGTTGCGCGGTCGGCATAGGTCTGGGTGATACGCCCCAGCTGCCGCTCGTCGAGATTGACGCTTCCGGGAATATGCGCCATGGCATATTCGTCTTTCGGGCGCGCATCGAACACGACGGCATTGCCTTTCGCCAGGATCGACTTGATTTCGTCGGTCGATATTTCCGGTGTCGTCCGTCCTTGCTCCTCGAGCGTGGCCTCGTACACGCTCGGCCGGGTATTTGACGCGAACGCGCCCGGGATGACGCCGGCGCAGTTAGCGATGACCGCAGCGAACACCATCGCCGAAATCGGTGACCCACGGAAAGGGAAACATGGCGCGGACATGGTTGTTTTTGGTCTTTTCCTTGTGTCCGATGATGCGCAATCACGCGCCGGGCCGCAACGGACCAGCTGCGCGATTTCGGGCGGAGCCGGCGGGACTTTGGTCCGAGACCTTCGGTTCCTGTTCGGCTTAGGATAGACTTGCATCTGCCATGAATGCGCTTTCCAAGCTCAGCCTCGTCCACCGGTTTTTGCTGATCGGTTTCCTGATCCTGCTGGGCGGAATGGCGCTTATCGGCACCTGGGTGGGGAGCCAGATCGAAACCGGTGTCATCGGCGGCACCGGCATCGTGACAAATATGTACCTGGACGGCGCGATTTCCCCGCACGTGCAGTCCCTGGCCGGCAGCGAGCGACTGGACGACGCCGATCGGGTCGCGCTCGATCGCATGCTCTCCGGCACCCATCTGGGCGAACACATCGTCGCGCTCAAGATATGGGGACGCAACGGCAAGATCGTCTACAACAGCGCGGATCCGGCCTTGGTTGGGAGCGCGTATTCGATGGAGCGGCCGCTCGCCTCGGCCTTTGCCGGAGAGGTGCGCTCGCGCATCGTCGAGCAGTCTGAACTCGAGAACGTGTTCCGGGACAGCCGTTGGTCGCGCCTGATCGAGACCTATACGCCGCTGCGTGCCGAAAGGGATGCGACGGTCCTGGCCGTCGCCGGCTTCTTCCAGACGGCGGAGGGCCTCGAGCAGGGGGTGCGCGCCGCGCAGCTGCGCAGCTGGGGCGTGCATGGCGCGATCACGCTGGCGATGCTGGCGCTGCTTGCAACGCTGGTGAGAAAGGCGAACGACACCATCACGGCAACGCAGCGTGAACTAAACGACAAGGTCGCGCAGCTTACCGCGCTGCTGGGGCAAAACGAGCAGCTCCATGAAAGGGTCAATCGAGCGGCCGCCCGTACCATGGCGCTCAACGAGCAATTCTTGCGCAATATCGCCACGGACCTGCATGACGGGCCGGGGCAGGGTCTGGCGCTGGCTTCGATGCGTATCGAATCGCTTGCGGACGTTTGCGGGAACTGTACAAATTCGGTCGGCCGCAACGGCAGCGTGAGCCAGGATTTTCACACCATTCACCTCGCGCTGCAGTCCGCGCTCACCGATCTGCGTGCCATCCTGCGCGGGTTGCAGCTGCCCGAAATCGAGCAGCTATCGGTGGCCGAGACGCTGCAGCGCGCGGCGGATGACCATCAGCGCAAGACGGGCGTTGCCGTGCCGCTCACGCTCAGCAACGCCCCGGAAGAGGCGCCGCTGCCGGTAAGAATTACGCTCTTTCGCGTACTGCAGGAATCCCTCGCCAATGGTTTTCGGCACGGCGGCGGCCGCGGCCAGCGCGTGGCGGTAGCGGGGTCGGGCGGCCGCGTCAGCGTCGAGGTGGTCGACGACGGAATAGGTTTCGATCCCAACGCGCTAAAAGCGGACGGTCATTTTGGGCTGGACTGGATGCGCGAGCGGGTGGAACTGCTCGGCGGCAGTTTTGAAGTCCGCAGCGCCATCGGTCACGGCACTGTCGTGCGCGTGTCGCTGCCGCTGCTGCAGCTGGAGCGCGCCGATGCCTGAGGGCATCAGCATCCTGGTCGCGGATGACCATCCTCTGTTTCGCGAAGGGGTGGTGCATTCCCTGGCGTCGCAACCGGACTTCGAGGTCGTCGGCGAGGCCTCGTGCGGCGAAGACGCCCTGCGCATGGCATGCGACCTGGTTCCCGATGTCGTCCTGCTCGATATCACCATGCCCGGCTGGGGCGGGATCGTCACAGCGGAGAAAATCACCATCGCCTGCCCCACCACCAAGGTAATGATGCTGACCGTAATGGAAGACGAGAGTAAGTTGCTCGCTTCGTTCAAGGCCGGCGCCCGCGCCTACGTGCTCAAGGGTGTTTCGGCGCAGGAACTGGCGCGCGTGGTGCGCTCGGTCGCGCAAGGCGAGGTATACGTTACGCCGTCGCTTGCCGCCGGGATTCTGGTGACGCTCACCCGCGGTCCGGCGCCTCAGGATCCTCTCGAAGGCTTGACCGAGCGCGAGTCGTCGATCCTAAAACTGGTGGTGGAAGGCCTGACCAACCGCGAAATCGGCGAGCGTTTGCACCTTTCCGAAAAAACCATCAAGCATTACATCACCAACATCCTGGAAAAACTGCACGTGCGCAGCCGCGTGGAAGCGGCGATGCTGGCGGTGCGAGGCGGACGGCGCGATTCGTAGAAGCGATGATCGAGGGGGGCGCAGAATCGCCACTCGAAGTCTGCGGCGGCGGCCGCTTCGTGGTAAAATATTTTCATAGGTTTCAACAACAAAAACCCGAGTTTGCCGTTGAACTTGATCCCAGATCTCGTCGATGCGACGGCGTTGGCACGCGATTGAAATATATTTCATATACGGATGATTGGTCGAGGGAACATCGATGAATCGAAGCGCGCGGATTGAATTCCTGAAGATCCTGGTTGCAAGCCTTGTTGCCGGTCTTTTGGCGGCGCCAGGGGTGGCCCAAACCATCAATCTGGGCGGCGCCAACCCTGTGGAATTCAAGGTGCTCTATGCCACAGCCCAGGACGTGGCCGAAGGCAAGCAAGTGGCGGAGACCATGTGCGCCGGCTGCCACGGTGTCAAAGGGATCGGCAAAGAGAAGGGCGTGCCCCATATAGCGGGACAGCGGGCCGTGTATCTGCACCTGGAAATGAAAATTTATCAGGCGGGCGGGCGCGGCCACAAGGTCATGACCAATACGGTCAAGTACATGAACGACGATGCCATCATGAAAGTGTCGGCGTACTACGCGAGCCTGGAGCCGGCGGAGCCGAGCGGCGGCGGGAGCACGAAAGCCGTCCCAGCCAAACCGAACGCGGTCAGCGCCGGTAAAGCGGCGGCCGCAGGCTGCGCCGGATGTCATGGCGAGGCCGGGATCAGCACGACTCCCGGGATGCCCAGCCTGATCGGGCTGGATCCGAAATATTTTATTGCGTCCATCAACGCGTACAAGGGCGGACAGCGCAAGCACGACATGATGAAGACCCTGGTTTCCGGCTTGAAGGAGAGCGAGCTCAATAACATTGCGCTTTACTATGCGCTGGAAAAACCCGGCAAGGCGAAGACGCCGGCACCGGGCAACGCTGCAGCGGGGAAGACGGCGGCGGCAGGTTGCGTCGGTTGTCACGGCGAAGGCGGTGTCAGCGGCAATCCGACCACACCTAGCCTGGCTGGACAGGACGCGCAATATTTCCTCGATGCGATGCGCGCCTACAAGGACGGGTCGCGCAGCGACGCGACGATGAAGGGTCCGGCGACTTCGATCGACGACACTACCGCAAAGAACTTGGCCGCCTACTACGCGGCCCAGGCGCCCCAGGCGCCCAAGGTCGCCAAGCCGCTGACCGTCGCGGAGTGGGCCGAACGCTGCGACCGTTGCCATGGTGTCAATGGCAACAGCACGGACCCGCGGTCGCCGGCGTTGGCGGCGCAGCGCCTGGACTACCTGGAAAGGGTGCTGCGCGCCTATAAGAAGGGCGAACGCAAGAGCAAGGAAATGGCGGTGATGTCCGAGGGACTGGACGACGCGCTGGTCGACGGCCTTGCCGCGCATTATGCGCGGCAGAAGGCACGCGGCCTTGCGTACCTGGTGCTGCCTCCATCCAAATGACCTGCGGGAGCGTTAGCCACACCCGGATTGTATTTTGAACCTTCAGCCCACCTGATAAACGGATAGATTATGAGTGATACGCCACTGCATCGCCATTACCTGCATTTCTCGGAGCTGCCTGCCAGCATGCGCATTATGTACACGGCGGTGCTGCTCGTGCTTGGGCTTGCCTACATGTTTGCCGCGATCTACCTGTTCCACACCTATTCCGGGCGCGACGGGAATCCGAAGGACATGTCCTATGACGACCTCGTCATCGCCTATTCCGGCAGCGGCAAGGGTTCGCGCCTGGAATCGGCGTTGCGCGGTCCGATGTCGAACATGCTCCCGCCGGACGAGCTCAATGTGCTCGTCTCCTGGGTCCAGCAGGGAGCGGACAAGGCGAAGTACGAGACGGCGATCAAGCCGATCATCGAGAAGCGCTGCCTCAGCTGTCATGACGGCGGCAATCCGCACCTGGCGAACATGAACGGCCTCGACAACCTGAAGAAAGTGACCGAACAGGACACGGGTACCGATATTTTCACTCTGGTTCGCGTGTCGCACATTCACCTGTTCGGCCTGACGTTCATCTTTTATCTGGTGGGCACGATTTTCAGCCATGCTTTCTGGCGGCCGGTGTGGCTGAAGGCCACTATCGTCGGCTTGCCTTTCTTCTGCCTCGCCGTCGACGTCATCTCCTGGTACCTGGTCAAGCTGTACCACCCGTTCGCCCTCGTGACCATGGGCGCGGGCGCACTGCAGGGGCTGTGTTTTGCCTTCATGTGGATCATTTCGATGCATCAGTTGTGGTTCTCCGGGACACCCGAAGCGGTCAAGCGCCGCCACGGTGTGGACGAGATTACCGTCGGCTGAAACATGAGAGCGCTGCGGCCGTCGCACTAGCGGCTGCAGCGCGCATCCCGCACAGAGCCCTCAACAAACGAGATATCGGGTTTCATCCATGATCCTCGATTGCGTGCGGACGGTTTCATCGTCCGTGCGCAATCGAGGATTCGCGCGGACGGGCCGCCGTCCGCGCCAGTTCTGGCGCCGCAGTTCGACCTCTTACGCTACGTCCGGCTATTTCGCCTGGCTGTTATTGCGCGCGCCGCGCGCCAACCCTGTTTTTTGGGGCGGATGAAAAGCGCATCCGCCCCAAAAGCAGGGTTATAAATAAAAGCAAAGACGGCTTCGGATTGGCTTGGATCAGCCCCGCGCGCGGAAGGCTTCCCGTCCACGCGACCAGCGCAGCTTTATCAGAGCCTTACTTCGCCGGCTGGGTCGCGTACCAGGAAGCAAGGCCTTCGATGATGGCATTGCTATAGGGAAAGCTCATGTTGTGCATGGTCGTGCTTTCGCGTTTGCCATCGCGATAGGCTCTCAAGGCCATCACCAGATAGTCCTTGTCCTGGCCGTTCATCTTCGGCGCCGCCATGGAAGGGTTGTCTTCCTGGTCATGACAACGGTTGCATTTTGCCGCCAGGTCCTGGATAGAACTCGGTATCTGGTCGCCGGCCTTGGGCTGCTGCGAGGCATAAAACGCGACGATGTTATCGATGTCCTTGTCGCTTAACCCGGCGATGTAGCGTTGCATGCCCCAGTTCTGCCGCGTCGTCCGGTAGGACCTGGTCGCCTTCACCAGGTACTGCGCATCCTGTCCGGCGAGGCTCGGTGTCGCCGCATCGACGCTGACGCCGCGCGCGCCGTGGCAGCCGCCGCACATGGCACTGAGGGGTTCGCCGGCGACCGGGTCGCCGCGTGTCGGCGCCGCGCGCTGCACCGGCGTCTGCGCGGCGAAATACAGGGCGAGGCTCTCCAGGTCGAGCCTGTCGGAGTCGCGCATGATCGATTTCATCGAGGTCATTTTGCGATCATCGCGGTGATACTCAAGGATCGCGGCGACCAGGTAATGCGGCTGCTGGCCGGCGAGGGTAGGCGTGCCGGGCATCTTGGCGTTGCCGTCCTCGCTGTGGCACTTCGCGCACTCGGCCGCGAGCGCTTTGCCTTTCTCGTAAGGCGAGGTGTGCTTGACGTCCGCGGCGACCGTGCTCGGAACGGGCGGCAGGCTGGCGAAATATGCGGCCACATTGCGCAGGTCCGTCTCGCTCATGTGGGTCGCGATATCTCTCAAAGCGGCATGCGTGCGTTTTCCGTCCTTGTATTCGTTCAGGGAGGCGAGCAGGTAGCGCTCGCGCTGTGCCGCCAGGTGGGGAATGGCCGGCGCCACGCCGCCGCCGTTCGCGCCGTGACATGCTTTGCAGGTCTTCTCTGCCAGAGCCTTGCCGGCCGCCACATCACCCTTTGCCGTTTTGACCGCGGTGTCTTTCTTGTCTCCGCAACCGAACAGCGCCAATGACAAAACCAGGATGCCTAGAATCGATGTTTTCATGGACAATCTCGAAGATTAATCAACGCATCAACTGATTCCGATCGCCTGCTTTTCATTTGTCAAAGGTCGCCGGAAATCTTACGAATCATTATATGCCCATATCGAGCCAAAACATAGCCGCCGGGTGCGGGTCGGACGCACCTCGCGCATGATCCGCGCCGGGGGCAATTGAGCGCCGCCCGCGCCCCGGCCGACGCTGCGCTTGCCATCGAACCGGGTGCCGTGCCCGCGCATCACGCGCCGGTGACGGCTCCGAAGATTCCGATCAGGACGAATACCAGCAGCAGCAAGCCAAAAGCGATCAGGCTGAAGCCGAGTATCTTCGAGCCCAGGGTCATCGGCGGCGAAGGGGCGTCGACGAGATATTTCTTCAGTTCGCCGGAGGCGGCGAGGCGGTTGTATTCCACCGTATGCTCGTGCCTGAACTCTTCCAGCGGCATCGCGCCGGTGAACATCACCACGTCCAGCGGGAATTTGTCGGGCCGGAAATGGTTGTTGAAGAAGTGTACGGTGAACAGGAACAGGGCGGCCAGCAGCGCCTCCTCGCCGTGGAAAATGGTGGCGATGTTGAACACCCAGCCGGGCAGGACCGAGGCCGTCAGGTTCGGCATCCACAGCATGAGGCCGGTGCTGCCGATGATGGTAACGCCCCAGAAAGGTGCCCAGTAGTCGAACTTCTCCCAGTAGGTCCAGCGGTCGAACACGGGGCGCGGACCCAGACCGAAGAACCATTTGAACATGGCGATGATGTCCCACAGATCCTGCAGGCGCGGCACCAGCGAATTGGGTCCGAACCAGTCGAAGGTTCTCCAGTTGCGGCCGATGCGCAGCGCGAAGTAGATAAGCTGGATGATGAACACCGTGGCGAAGATTACCGCGCAGACGCGGTGGATGATCGCCGCCACCTTCGGACCGCCGAGGAAGGCCATCACTACGGGTGCCCAGTTGGTGTCGGCGTAGAACACCGACATGCCGGTGAGCGTCAGTATCATCAGGCTCAGCGCGAAGGTCAGGTGGCCGATGCGCCAGATGAGCGGGAAGCGCCGGTAGTACTTGCCTTTGAGCTCCGGCAGGTCCGCGGTCATGACATGGGGCCGCGTCTTGCGCGCCTTGCGGTCCTTGTATTCACGGTAGAACCACAGGGCGGTGTGGGTCCAGAAAAAGGCGAAGGTGCCGGCAAGCAGCTGCAGCATGAACTTGGACGCGATCCAGATATAGGGATAGCGCGCGAAATCGTGGGTCGTGCCGTGCGGCTCGAACGTGGTAAAGCCCTGCGTCGCGCCCTTGTGGCATTGCTGGCAGGTCTGCAGGCGATTGCTCGGATGGACTTTCGATTTCGGATCGTTGACACGCAGAATGCCGTGGCTGCCGTGGCAATCGAAGCACTTGGCCGTGTACGCGTAGCCCAGTTTGTTGATCTGACCATGATAGGTTTCGGTATAGGACTCCAGGCTGTCGCGATGACAGTTGCCGCAGTTCTTGGTGATGGCGAGCTTGGTCGAGTCTTTTGCCGCGGCTTCGACGTCGTGGGTGGAATGGCAATCCGAGCAGATCGCGGCGACCGGGTTCTTGTCGTTCAGTACCGCCTTGCCGTGGACGGAAGTCGCGTACTGCTCGCGTTCCCTGGCGTGGCACTTGCCGCAGGCGTTCGGGACGCTGAGCCGCCACTCGGCGCGTTCATCGCTGCCTTTGGCATAGATGTAGTGCGGGGCGTGGCAGTTATAGCAGGTCGCATTGGTGCGCGACTGGTCCTCACGGTTCGGCCGCGCGTGGATGGATTTCATGTAGTGCTCGATTTGCTGTACGACCACCCCGAGCCTTTCGTTTTCCTTGGTCTTGCTATCCGCTTTGACGGCTTCCCACATTGCTTCGTGGCAGGTGACACAGCTGACTTTGTGCGTTACGCCCGGCTCATGCGGAATTGCCGTAATGTCCGTATGACACTCGACGCAGGCCCGCTTTCCGTGGACGCTTTTTCCGAACTTGTTCTTGATCACGTGCAGCTGGTGCGGTTTTCCGTCCGCGCCCGGCACCGCAAACCCTTCGTTTCCGTGACAGGCGAGGCAGGTGTCGTTGTCGGGATTGCCAACCGTAGGTTCCGCGGCTTTGGCGCTCCTGGCAGCGTCCGCGGCGCTGGCGCGCTCCGTCCAGACAATCGACGCTCCGGTCAGACACATGGCACCCGCCATCAGTAGCGCAGCAAACTTTGAAACACACATAGCCTTCGATTCCCTGGTTAGATAAACAGCCGCCCCGTCCCGTATCAGCAGGACACGCTCATACCATTTGATCTTTCGCCAACAGCGGTGATTGCAATTTCGCTTGGTACCGGATTGAGGCAGGGTTTTCCAATCGATTCAATGCCTGCCCGCAATCAAGTTGAAGTCGCCTGCGCGACGCGTGCCCCGGCGGCGGTCGCAAGCACGACTCCGGTCGCTGCCCGGTATTCTCCCATTCCTGCGCTCACGCGGCGGCATGTCGATGACGCTCAAACCCTCTTGTTTTGGGCATGTTAAACGAAGGCAATTGGCTCGATTTGACGTACATCAACCCCCGCCGCGAAAGCGCAGGCTTCATTTTCGCCGAGTCCAGGCGGCGCGTTCGCGGGATGGGTCTACTATTCGGCGGCCCGAGGAGGGCCGCAGATGCTCCCAATGCTCGGTTGCCGTTCGCCTCAGCTGACCCGGAAATTGCGGAACTGCCAGGGATCCGAGGCATCGATGTCATCCGGGTACAGGCTGTCGCGGCCCGCGAGCGGCGTCCAATCGGTATAAGAGCCCACTAGCTTGCCGAGATAGGGCATGCAAAGTTCGAGGATCATGCGAAAATCGATTTCGTCGGGCTCGATAATGCCAGACTGCGGGTGTCCCAACGCCCAGATGATCGCCGCCGTGAACGGGGCGTTCACCTGCAGACTGGTGGCGTTGTTGTACGGGCACAGTTTGCGCGCTTCTTCGATCCTCAGTTGCGAGCCAAACCAGTAGGCGCCTCGCTTGTGGCCCATGAGCAGCACCCCCAGTTCGTCGAAGCCCGCATCGATCTCGTCGCGCAGCAGCCGCTGCCGGGGCGGGAAACGCCAGCCGTTGCCGGCGAACTCATGCAGCGAAAGCACGGCGTCGTCGCAGGGGTGATAGGCGTAGTGGCAAGTCGGCCGGTAGACCGCCTTGCCGTTCTCGCGCAGGGTGAAGTAGTCGGGAATTGAAATCGCCTCGCCGTGCGAAATCAGCCAGCCGTGGAACGGCCCCTCGAACGGCGCCCAGGAGCGGACTTTTGTGGCCACGCCCGGCCGGTCCAGATAGATCGCGGCGCCGCAGCCGAAACCGTATTCTCGGGCATCATGCGGCCAGTTGCGCTCGTGCGTGCCCCAGCCGAGTTCCGCCGGCTGCAGCGACTCGCCGCAGAAGGCTTCGCTCGACCAGGTGTTGACGAATTCGTCGTTGCGCTTGTGCACGCGGCTGGTCTGGTGGTCGCGCTCGGATACGTGGATGACCTTCACCTGCAGCAGTGCGGCGAGCCGCGCCCAGCCATCGCGATCCGGCGGCGTCGTCGCGTCCAGGCCGAGCTCGCCGGCGAGATTGAGCAGCGCCTGCTTTACCA
>ERZ1292640.3020-Hain-H43-02um-R1-3020-length-13256-cov-11_pt1 | contig 11294 bp, 7 predicted proteins | sample MGYA00564404_ERZ1292640 | MGnify/ENA primary metagenome ERZ1292640 (study PRJEB36523, sample SAMEA6512636) | groundwater metagenome | collected 2019-01-08 | study: AquaDiva: Metagenomics assemblies of 32 groundwater samples | reverse complement strand
CCCACCACCGACGCCAGCCGGCCATCCGGCGCCAGGGTGCAGAAATCGACGCCCTCGACGACCGACGGGCCCGCGGCGGGGCCGAGCGACCAGGTGAAGCGGAGTGCCCCGTTGTGGGCATCGACCCTGGACGTGCGCTTGAGCACGAAGCCCGGGAACTTGGCCTGCACGCCCGCCAGCATGGCGTCGATCCCGGCGGGGCCGTCGCTCGCCATCACCGGATCGCGGTAGGTGCCCGCCTCGGCCCAGGCCGCGGCGATGCCGGCGCGGCGGCGGGCGGGATCGGTCTCGTTCCAGGTGGCGACGTAGGCCTCGGTGATCGCCTCCGGCGACGGGGCCCCTGACACGGCTTCAGGCTTGGTGGCGGTTTGGGTGGACATGGCTTCCTCCTGCGGATGGTTGACCCAGGCGGAGGTAAGCGCGGGACGGGGCGGGAGGCGATTGTCTGGGAGGTAATGAGGGGGCAGGTGCGATTCTATGCGACTGCACGGTCGTGCACTGTCTTCAGGATGTCGACCAGCCGCTCGACCTTGGCCTCCGGAAACAGACCTGTCACACCCTGCGTGTGCAGGTCGGTGAACGGCGACTCGTAGAGGCGCGCGGCGTCCATGGTGCCGTTCTCGGTCAAGTGGTCGACGATCAGCTTCACGAATTCTATCTGGTTGGCGCCGAGTGTCCTGTCGTTGAGGAATTCACCGAACGCCTCGGTTGCCGCTGCCCGGTCGAGGCCGACCAGCGAGCGCACGAACAGTCCCAGCCCCTCGGCCTGCTCCCGGACGCGATTGAGATTCTCCGGATTGGCGGTGCCGCTCTCGACAAGGATGCGCTCCAGTTCCGCGAGATCGGAGAGTGTGAGCGGCCGATTGAGGCGCAGCTTGGCCACGGCGACGTGGTCCTCATGTTCCTTCAGGAAGGCGCGAGCCTTCTGCTTGAATCGCTCGAAGCCGTCGCCGCCCGCGAACCCCGGTAGCTCGATCGCGCGGCCATCGCCGATCTGGTCCTCGAAGTCGGTATAGACGATCTTGCGCTTGCGCCTTTCGATCAGCTTCACGAGCAGCCGTAGCGCCTTGCGGGCGGACTCCAGCATCGGCAGCGTCACGTCCTGCCACCAGTCGTCGGTCTGGATCGCCTGGATGAGGTCGAGCTGGGCGCGGATGGCGGGGATGGATGACTGGTCCTCCAGCAGCGAGGCGATCTCCCTCACCTTGTCGCGCAATGGGTCGAAGCCGGCATCGGCGCGCAAAATGCAGAGCTGAAGCGACAGGATCAGAAGGTCGAAGCGCTTGGCTTCTTCGTCCTCGGCCGGACGTTCGGACGGCAATCCCGAAACGTCACGCGCCAGCTCGGCGACCGCCTCCTCTCCCAACGTCTTCCAGGCATCGGCCTCGCGATACTTCTCGACCAGCCGTCGCCGCGCTCGGACCATGAAATTATCGGGGTTCATGGCGGTCACTTCACCGCGCAGCATCGCCGCCAGTTCTTCGCGGATCGCACGCAGGGCGTCCGGCCCTTCGAAGTCACCGGCGCTCTCGCCCAAACCCTTCGGCTTGTTCGGCGGCGGCGTACCATCCAGTGCGCGGATCAGTTCCAGCCGCCCGACGAACAGGCGCTGACTCAGCGTCATGCCGACCGCGCCATCGACCGTCTGCGGATTCTGGCTGAAGTATTCGAGGTTCTGGCAGAAGTCGAAGACGTAGAAGAATTCCTTGTGCTGGCCGGGACCGAACAGGTCGGGCGAAAGGCGTGTGCCGCGGCCGATCATCTGCCAGAACTTGGTCCGCGAGCGCACCAGCTTGAAGAACACCAGATTCGCCACTTCCGGCACATCGATGCCGGTATCCAGCATGTCGACCGAGATGGCGATGTGCGGCGCGCTCGCGGGCTTGGAGAAATCGTCGATCAGGCTTTGCGCATAGTCCGTCTGGAAGTCGATCACGCGCGCAAAGGCGCCCTTGAGGTGCGGATAGTTGGCGTCGAACCGCGCCGCGATGAAAGCCGCGTGATTGTGGTTCTTGGCGAAGACGATGGTCTTGGCCAGCCGGTCGCCGCCCGCGACCTTCTGGCCGCGCGTCATCAAATGTTCTAGCACCTTGTCGACCGTGTCGGCGTTGAACAGCCATTTGTTGAGCTCATCGGCCTCAACGCGGTCGCGCTCGCCGCCGCCTTCCTCCCATTCGATCTCGTCCCAGGCCTCCCGTTCCTCGGGTGAGAGGTCATCGTATCGGATGCCTTCACGCTGAAACCGCAGCGGCACCGAGACGGCGCGCATCGGCACGAGGAAGCCATCGCGCACGGCCTCCTCCAGCGGATAGGCGTCGGTCGGCACGCCGTTCTCCAGATCGAACAGCCTGTACGTGCTGCGCTCGACTTCTTCGCGCGGTGTCGCCGTCAGGCCGACGAGCAGCGAATCGAAATAGTCGAAGATCGCCTTATATTTGCGAAAGACCGAGCGGTGCGCCTCGTCAATGACGATGAGATCGAAATGCCCCGGCCCGAAGCGCCGCTCACCTTCGCGGCGCTCGTCGATCAGGCCCATCATGGTCGGATAGGTCGAAACGAAGACGCGGCCCTCGCCGTAGCGGTCTTCGATCAGGTTGACCGGCGGCACGTCGGGCAGATGAATTTTGAAGGCCCTGGCTGCCTGCCTTACCAGCGCGACGCGATCCGCGAGGAACAGCACGCGCTTCGCCCAGTTGCAGCGCATCAGGAGGTCGGCCAGCGCGATCACGGTCCGCGTCTTGCCGGCACCGGTCGCCATCACCACCAGTGCCTTGCGCTGGCGCTCGCGCTCGAAGCTCTCGCCGATGCGCCGGATCGCGCGCCACTGATAATAGCGCTCGACGATCACTTCATTGATCTTAGCCTCGGCCAATGACTTGCGTGAGCTTCGGCGCTGGATTGCCAGCTCCAGTTCGTCACGCTTCAGGAATCCCTGAATGGGCCGCGGCGGATAGTGCACATCGTCCCAGATCCAGTGCTCGTAGCCGTTGGTGTAGAAGATCAGCGGCCGGCGGCCATAGGCCTTCTCCAGGCAGTCGGCATAGAGCTTGGCCTGCTGGCGGCCCTGATCGGCATCACGGCGCGTGCGCTTGGCCTCGACGACCGCCAGCGGCAGATTGTCGGCGCCCCACAGCACGTAGTCGACGAAACCCTTGCCCTGGTAGTTGGGCATGCCCTCGACGGGGAACTCGCGGTCGCGCGCCTGATCGAGCGGCCAGCCCGCTTCCTTCAGCAGAAGATCGATGAAGAAGTCGCGAGTCTCGGTCTCGGAATAGTCGTGGTCGTCGGGACGCGCCTCGTTGATAGCTTTTGCTTTGGCAACTTCTTCGCGCAACCGCGCCAACTCGGCATCGACAGATTGGCGGGCCTCCTCGGCCGACAGCCGTGCCTGCCGCTCGGCTTCGAGATCGGCGGCCAGCTTCTGCAGATGGATCTGAGTCTGCGGCGCAATCGCCGCCCTGGCTGCCTGCGCCGGATCGTAAGCGAGAGGCGACGGCGGCTTGGCCGTCCGCGCATAGTTGCGCGCCAGCCAGTAGCCGACATGGAACAGTTCCTTGACGGCGGTCAGGGCATCGACAGGTTTGACCGGTCGGCCGCCATGCACCGCCGCGTTGCCGACGCTCACGATGAGGCGCGCCTTGGCGAAAATCGTCGGCTTCAACAAGTCCTTGAACGTCGGTTCGTGAAGCAACGCTCCAAGATTGTCCGAGTAGGGCTTCTTCAGCGTCCTGTCGTGGCGATAGAGCCAGTCGACCGCCAGCTCCAGCCCGCGGCGGGCGTGGAAGCACGCGGCGCGGGGATCGCTCTGGATGGAGGATTCCGCCCTTTGGCCGGCTTCGGAGAGGTCGGGCCACTCGGCCTGCAGGAAGGCGAAATTCGTCATGAGGAATAGACCGATTGCGAGGCATGGCGCCTGAAATTGCAACCGCAATCGCCGAGGATCGCCCTGTCCCGAAGCTGATTTGCAAACGATTGCAAATTATAGGGATAAATTGTCCTTGTATTACAATATGTTAGTAAATCGAGCCGGCTGCCGATTGCGATTATCTCAATTCAAGTTGCAATACGGGCCGGCGCGCCAGGGTACCAGCGGGCAGCCCTGGTTGCGCCCACCGTATGCACCTTGCCGTCGGCCCGTAGCTCCCTCAGCAGCACCTGTATCTGGCTACGCGGCAAGGCCGGGAGGACTTGCATCAGCTCTTCCATCCGTGCCCCCGCGCTCGCGTTGTCCTCCACATGCTTGAGCAGCAGTGCCTTGTTCGTCTCCCTGTCGAGTCCCCTTCGCCGCGTATAGGCGCCCTTGGATCCGATCGCGGCGTAGAGACTGCGCGACAGGATGTATTTGGTCCCCCTGCCGCGCCCAACCGTCTCGACGACACCGGCTTCCATCAATCGCGGCACCCGGCCCCTGAGAGCCTCGGGCAGGGCGAGATCGCGCTGCAGGCGATCCAGCACAAGAAAGTCTGCCGTCGAGAACGACTTGAGCTTCGCCTCGCCCAGCCGCTCCATAAAGCGCACGAGGTCCGGGTTCTTGACCGCGCCCTCCAGCGTCAACCGAACTTCATGAGCCGATGTCCCGGCGAAGCTCGGCAACGGCTTTCCCTGCCGTATCGCGCTTTCGACGATCAGGTTCATGCCCTGGCCGGATCGCTCGATCAGGCCGCATCGCGCCAGAGCCTCGGCCAGGCGCCGGTTTCTGGGATTCTGCTGGTCGTAGATATTCTCAGGCGTGATGCCCGCCGGCAGGCCGCCCGGGCTGACGATCTCCAGACGTTGCGGGTACTGCCGAATGAAGACCGAGCCGCCCAATCTGTAATCTCGATGGGCGATCGCATTCAGCAGCGCTTCGCGGACCGCGACTTCGTCGAAGGTCGGCAAATCCAGCCTGAAGAGGCCGTCCTGATAGCTCTGCCGTTCGTTGCGCAGGTTGATCTTCGCCCAGATCTGCTCCTGCCAAAGGAAGAAGCCTTCTCGATATTCGACGCGATCCGCCGCAGGGCCGGAGGCCTCTGAGGAACGATATTCGAAGACGACTTCCGCTTGCGCCAGCCATCGGGACAATGCACCCGCCGTGCCCAGGAGGATCAAGGCGGCGTAAGTCACCCCGCCATCGACGAGAAGCTCGGCGCCGTTGAGTGTTTCCAGATCCGACCACCCGGCCTTGCGTGGGTCTTGCGTTTTCCTCGCCCACCGTTCGCGGAACGCCGCAATCGCGGCCGGCGAGAGATCGCCGATCCCGGCGCCGGGACAGACCTCGGCGGAAAAATCGGGGCCCGTCTCGGCGAACATCACCCTGAGCTCCGAGTCGCCGAGCGCCACGAGATCGTCACCCGCGCGCTTGAGATACCGCCCGTTGATGTTCCAGGCGGTTCCCGGCAATCGCGCCGGAACATGGACGATCAGAACCCGTCCTTCCGGCACGATCAACTCTTCAACAGGGATTCGATGTCGTAGCCGATCGTGCAGGCCCGCTTCCGTCCGGCCGGGCTCGCTGAAAGCCGCCGTACCGACGATCCGTCGCGGCCGGCGATCGGTTACACCGAGAATGATCTTGCCGCCGCCCTCGTTGGCCAACGCGACGCAATAGTCGACCAGCTTATCGAAGTGGAAGTTGTTCTTAGCCTCTTTGAATTCGAAGCGTGTGCCTTCCGGCTCAGACAACCAATGGCGAAGTTGCTCTCGGGTCGTCGGCATTCGGTTACAACTCGCCCCGAAAGGCGCGATGCTGGAGGGAGGCGAATAGCGAATCAAACTTAGCCAGAGATATGAGCATTGCCGCTCTTATCTTCTCTGACGCGTTCATTTTTCGCTCGAATTCAAGCTGGAGTTTCAAAGGGGGAAGCGGGACAGGCATCTCTTCAATGAGGCCCATGTTTAGTCCAGACATGATGGCGCCCTTGGCAGTTTGCGCGAGGAAGCGGCGAGCGATTGGATGCTGAAGAAAGTAGGCATGCAGGAAGACAGGCAAGCACTTGGAGCGATCTAGCGTCATGCAGCAAAGATGCTTGGTGTTGATCGCAAGAGGAATATCATCTGGAACAACCGCACAACGGCCACATGTCCCCATTATGCTGATCAACACATCCCCTGGACGAACTGTGTAGCGCTTGAGCTGGCGATATTTTTCTTCACTGATGAAGCGTCGATCACCCCACCGGAATTCATTCGCGACAACATTGTCGATACCCAGCACAGCAATGCCAGAATCGGTGAACTCACTATGAAGAAGCTGACTGCCGAACGGACCAGTGCGGATTGAGCCCTTCACCGAATTCGCAATTCCCGCGATTGTGGTCATGTTCCAGCCTCTGGAAGCAGAGCCACCGAACATGTCGAGAAAGATAGCTTGCGTAAGGTCATCGAGCTTCGTTAGCGCGGCCCGGCGCCTAGCGCGAAGTGCGTCGGCTTTGTCCAGAATCTTCGCAATCCGTCGTTGCTCTGAAATCGGGGGAAGCGGGATCTCGAGATCCTTTAACTTATCAATCGAGAAGTTGTCCGCTGTCGTTGCCCTGACCCATTGCAAGATGATGGGCGAGCGCGCCTTTAGGAACCGGGCCAAAAAGTCAGGGTGAAGTCGATCCTTACACTGTATCGCCTTCATATCCTGATTGATGGCAACTGGAACCCGACTGATAGCGATTGGGATCGTGTGTTTCAGCACGCCGGAGCGAACCACTAACAGCACGCTGTTTGCCGGCACTAATCTTGTCGCGCTGTTCTCCAATCCGATTTCAGTGATGCCAATCTCAGCTCGGTGAATCTCCCAGGTCTTCATATCCTTCGGCGTAATCCACGGAATTGAGCCCCCAAAGTATTCGGTATTACTTCGCGTCGGTGTACCGCCTCCAACGACTGTGCAGGTGTCGCCAAGCCTTGCAGGTGTCCAGCCTTTCAACGTAGCATCCCTTCCAACTCCTTCATGCCCGACCGGATCTTCTCCTCCAGCTTCGTAAGATCGGCGACGATCGCTTTCGGCGCACGGTGCTCGATCTCCTCATGCACAACTTTCTTGTGGCGATTGAGCGAAAGATCATAGCCTTGCGCCACGATGTCGACCTTGGGAACGCAGAAGCTCTGCGTGGTGCGGGGACGTTTACGCTCGCTGCCGTTTCGCCCAGCCCAGCGCGCCAGTATGTCGGGCAAGTTGTTTTGCGCATGCTCCCCGTCGCTCAAAGCGATTTGTGGAATGGGACCAAGCCTGTCGTCGGGCAGAAGCGGTGTGCGCTTGTCGTCGAGCGACCAACCGTCCGCCATCATGTCGTAGAACCAGACATGGTCGGTGCCACCCGAATTCGTCTTTGTGAAGACAATGATGGCGGTCGAGACTCCTGCATATGGCTTGAATACGCCGCCAGGTAACGAGATCACGGCGTCGAGCTTCTGGTCTTCGACCAACCGTCGCCGCAGTTCCTTATGGGCATTGGTTGAACCGAACAGCACTCCATCCGGCACGATGATCGCAGCACGGCCGCCAGGCTTCAGCAATCTCAGGCAGAGCGCCAGAAAGAGAAGTTCCGTCTTCTTGGTCTTGACGATCTGCAGCAAGTCCTTCGCGACGGAGTCGTGGTCGAGCGACCCGGCGAATGGCGGATTGGCGAGGACGAGGGTGTATTTTTCATCCTCGCCTGCGTGATCCTGCGATAGCGAATCGCGATAGACGATGTTCGGCGCATCGACGCCGTGCAGCAGCATGTTCATGCTGCCGATACGCAGCATGGTGGCGTCGAAGTCGAAGCCGTTGAACAGGTCCTTGTGGAAGTGTTTGCGTGACTTGGTGTTGCGCAGAGCCTCGGGGTACCGTTCGCGCAGATATTCGCCGGCGGCAACCAGGAAGCCCGCCGTGCCGCAGGCTGGATCGCAGATCGTGTCCTGCGGCGTCGGCGCGGTCAGCTCGACCATGAGACGGATGATGTGCCGGGGAGTGCGGAACTGGCCGTTCTGGCCGGCGCTGGCGATCTTGCCCAGCATGTATTCGTAGAGGTCGCCCTTGGTGTCGCGCTCCTCCAGCGGCAACTGGCCGATCAGGTCGACGACACGGGCGAGCAGCGCCGGGGTCGGGATGGTGAAGCGCGCGCCCTCCATGTGACGGGCATAGGTCGAGCCTTCGCCGCCCAGCGTGCGCAGGAAGGGAAAGACGTGCTCGCCGACGATGATGTACATCTCGGCCGGCGCCATGTTCGCAAAGCGGGACCAGCGCAAATCCTCGTAGGGACGGCCCCTCGGATCGCTGCCTTTGGGAATGACGCGGCGCTCCATCGGCCGCTTGAGCGTGCGTGCCTTGGCCTCCTCGGCGATGTGGAGGTCGTCGAGGCGCTTGATGAAGAGCAGGTAGGTGATCTGCTCGATGACCTCGAGCGGATTGGAGATGCCGCCGGACCAGAAGGCGTTCCAGATGGTGTCGACCTTGTTGCGGATGTCCCCGGTCAGCATGCGCAGTGCCCCTCACCCTCGTGAGGCGGGATACTAGGGCGATAATCTGTAGATAGGTCAGCAGAACCTGAAGTTTTCCCACTCTAGCCCTTCGCCGGGTGGCTAAGTATTTCTGCATTCTTGCTGCTCTGCTTGTTCCGCGCCTAGGGTCTTCGCCTTCTTCATGAGCAACCAGGAGAACCCCCATGGCCGAATTCGAAAAGAGACTGGCGTGCGTCATCAATGCCGACGGCACGATCGCCCGGGGCTACAGGGTCGAGCGCTGCGAGCTGCAGGGCGAGAACCGCTAGTCACCCCCTGGAAGGGGACGCTTCAGGGCGAGGCGAAGACCAATTTCGCCGGCACCATCGGCAGCAGCCTGGACGAGGCGGTGGCGCCCGGCCTGATCACCGTCGGGCTCACGAAGGATCCGCACCAGAGGCAGGTGCATACGTAGGATCCCGCGGGCAAGCCGGCGAAGCGGGCGATTCATGTGGCGGTGTTCGGGGATTAGGGGGCGGGGTCCGCCCCCCTCCGCCGCGTGAGATGCAGCACCTCCCCCGCCGCGCCAAAGCGGCTTGGTTACAAGCCGCGAGAAGGCGCTGAGATGGGGGAGGAGAAGGGTCCCAGCTTTGGCCAGGAACGGCCTTCAATTCCAAGCCCCCACTAATCGGAGAAAATTGACATATGAGCATCGTTAATGGGGATTTATTCGTCTCACTCATATATTAAATGATAAAAATTGACAAAATATGCCCACTAATCTAAGAATATTGTCGTCCATCAGAGATTAAGCTCGAATTCATGTCGAGAAAACTACTCGAGACGATACCTGAGGTGTTCGTTACGACGACCAAAGCCTCTACCCGGAACTCGCGTCTTCGGAAGGAAGGCCATCTAAGAACGATTGCGCCCCGCGTCTATACACGCAACCTCAAGGATAGGCCTGAAGATATCATTCAACGCCATCTTTGGCCGATCGTCAGCCAGCTCGTACCCAATGCCGTCATCAGCCATCGCACGGCGATCGAACTGAAGCCATCGGAAGGCACTCTATTCGTTACGGCCGAGCGAGACGGCCGCTTCGATCTTCCCGGCCTCACGATACGCCGGCTGAAGGGGCCGGGGCCCCTCGAAGGCGACACTGCCTACATCGGCGGACTCCATCTGGCGTCACGCGCACGGGCCTTTCTCGAAAACCTTCAGCCGAGCCGCACGCGCATCAGGGTTTCGAAGTCGATCGGAAAAAGACATTTGGAAGAGCGCCTGGCAAAGCTCGCCCTTCAGGATCCTCGAAACGGCCTCAACAAACTACGCGACGACGCACGAAAGATCGCACCGGCACTTGGTGCTTCGGAAGAATTCAGAATATTGGACGACATGATCGGCGCCTTGCAGCGAACAAGGAAAGCCAACTTCAGTGCCCCTGAAGCCATAGCCCTGCGGGACGGCCTCGGATTCGATCCAAAGCGAATCGATCTGTTCTCCGCCCTTCATGCCGTCCTCCATCAGGCGGGTCCGGTCTCCGACCGTCCAGCCGCTGTCGCCGACAACAGGGCGTTCAAAAACGTCGCATTCTTCGATGCCTATTTCTCGAACTACATCGAAGGCACGCAATTCGACGTCGGGGAAGCCATCGGCATCGTCTTCGGCGGCGCCATACCCGAACGCCGGCCGGCGGATGCACACGACGTGCTGGGAACATTCCAAGTCGTCGGCAGCTTCGACAACATGACCCGGAAGGCAAAGACGTTCGAGGAATTCATCGTTCTGCTGCGCGACCGCCACCGCACCATCCTGGCGGGCCGGCCCGAAACGAAACCGGGAGACTTCAAGGAAGTGTCCAACCAGGTCGGCACGACGATTTTCGTCGCCCCACACCTCGTGGAAGGAACGCTGCGCCAGGGATGGGATCTATTGAGTTCCCTAGACCATCCCTTCACCCGGGCTCTCTTCACGATGTTCGTCATCGCCGAAGTCCATCCCTTCAACGATGGCAACGGCCGCATCGCGCGCGCGATGATGAACGCTGAACTCATCTCCGGTGACCAATGCCGGATTTTCATTCCTTCGGTCTATCGAAACGAATACATCGGCGCCCTGAGGTTGCTCACCAACCACAAGGACCCGGCCGCTTTCATCAAAGTCATGGATTTTGCGCAAGACTTCGTAAGCCGAATCAACTTCGCCGATCTCGATGCCGCACAGGCAGTTCTGACCAATTGCAACGCGTTCAAGGATCCGACGGACGCCGAGCGGCTTCTATTGCCGGGCGAGCTCAAGTAGCAAAATTCCATTGGGACCTTCTTCACAAGCAAACACCGAGGACCCCATGGCCGAGTTCGAAAAGAGACTGGCGTGCGTCATCAATGCCGACGGTACGATCGCCCGGGGCTACAGGGTCGAGCGCTGCGAGCTGCAGGACGAGAGCCGCTAGTCACCCCCTGGAAGGGGACGCTTCAGGGCGAGGCGAAGACCAATTTCGCCGGCACCATCGGCAGCAGCCTGGACGAGGCGGTGGCGCCCGGCCCGGTCACCGTCGGGCTCACGAAGGACCCGCACCAGATGCAGGTGCATACGTAGGGTCCCGCGGGCAAGCCGGCGAAGCGGGCGATTCATGTGGCGGTGTTCGGGGATTGGGGGGCGGCAAGAGTCCCCCTCCGGCCTTCGGCCACCTCCCCCTACGGGGGAGGGGTTTGATCCTTCTCCCTATTCGCGCCTCTGAAGGCGCTGAGGGGGAGGTGCCGCGAAGCGTTACCGCTCAAGGCAATTTTACTTGAGACAATCCACTAATAAAAAAATTCGAGAAAATTTTATTTACGCCAGCCTCACTGCTGCGTGGTCGAGTCGCGGCCGGTCGAGGGTTCCAGATCGCGGTTGGGCTG